>JAABUP010005721.1_pt1 | contig 18570 bp, 15 predicted proteins | sample 5559201 | NCBI WGS metagenome assembly JAABUP01 (sample SAMN10711887, study PRJNA513373) | rock metagenome | isolation source: Antarctica rocks | place: Antarctica
GCTGCATGCAAAAACGCCTCTGGGCTATTCGCAGCAAGATTCTTTCTTGGTCTCCCCGAAGCGGGGGTTGGTATGAAAATCCAATCTGCGAGACCATATTATGCCCGTTGACATAGCTGGAGTTCCGCGCTGCATAATGTACTTCTCATTCTGGTACAAGCCATCCGAGCGAGCGTTCAGGATTGCTGTTTTCCATAGCGCCAATGCTTTGGCTTCGGCTGTCTCGGGTTTCCTGGCAATCGCTATCAACAACGTAAGTGGCAACCCAAAACGTGCTGCTGGTCGACAGTCCTGATCTGCTCGCAGCTGAATGATAAACGTGGCTTGCACTCATGGCAATGGGTGTTCATCATCGAGGTAGTCTCCATCTGTAAGGGCTGGTGGGATCAAGGTCTAACAATGTTCAGGGAGCACTGCCTATAATTATGGCAGGCCCGTTGTACCTAATCTTGTTGACTTTCCCGGAAGACTCAAAGGGACTATCTGAACGCGGTAAGCACACATCACGAACATCTTTTGGGCGACTGTGTGTCCTGATCCCAAGTCAGAGAGATTCATCGCCATTAATCGGTTCGGCCGTGGAGCAACCAGGAAGACCGATCTGACCTGGGATTGGCCCGCTTTCTACCGGTTTGCTAAGCTTCGTCCTAGGATACTTTAGCTACTGCTGACCACTTCGACCTACAGGATTTTTACCAGACCGTCAACCTATGTTTTCTTTATCTCATATGTCTCCTTATGTATCGTCGCTGTGGCACAAGCTACCTTCCTGCCCACAATCCTGGCTACCGTGAGTCTCAGTTCACTATGATCAAAAGACAGTCCGTCTGACACTTCTTCCTTAGTTCCTCAAATTCCCGATCCTCAAGTCCAACCTGTACACCGCGATCTGCAATTTGACAATCATTCCGATATACTGGATTTGGGGAACGCATTCCGATTGGACTCGAGAGCGGATGTGGCATTATCTGTTCCCCATCTCATGTGCCATTCCTTGTTACGCCGTGTGGACGTTTGTCTCTTCGCATCCCCACGACAATGGGATCTCCACAATATCTCTCTATGGTATGGCGTTCCTCGGCCAGATGGTCCTTGTTTCGCAGCCAATTGTCTTGAGCTACCGAAGCTCCACATTGTACGGGGCTGCTGAGCAGGCTGTAGGTGGAGCGGCGGCTATTGCTTCGCTTTCGATCGCCAGCATCATTGGACCTCAGGTACGTTGCATCAGACTCCTATCCGGGCCACTGTACTGACACCAAAACCATTAGATGTATCCGAACAAGGATGCTCCTCGCTATCTGAACGGCTTCACAGGCACATGTGCTCTCCTTGCTATGTAAGCATTCTGGCCTGCTTGGTCAACATAGACCAATATTGATCCTCGTTTATTGTAGTTGCATCATCAGCTATCTCACGATCCCCCTATGGTTACTGCGTGAAGCAAAGATCCGTAAACACAAGACTGGACATGCCATCCCCCTGCAAGCTATGGAGGACGCCGAGCACAGTCAAGTCTCCGCTGCAGCTATGGCCCGTATCCACGAAATCAATGCACTCGAGGAAAGCTCCGCAGTCAAAATTGCAGATTTGGATGGTGTCGAAAAGGACGAAAAGCACGCACACCATACCGAAACTCCACGGGAACTGGTGTGAGACCCTAATGAGATAAGGGTTAATAACTGAGATATCGTTAATGAAATCGAGGGTTATTAGATGTATTTAACTCATATATTTAAAAAATCGAACCAGAAGTGAAGTCAATTCCGAGACAATTAGCAGCTGTACACGCGACGAGCCAAAGACTTCGCAGCTGTTAATAATATTCTCTGACATTAAGCAGACATTCAAAGCTGATACTCGTACGAACAGGAGAAGACGGCCGGAATGTCATCGAAATCTAACCTTGGAAGAAGTGGAAACTCTTGGATAATCAGGAAAGGGCGCTGATAACCATGGCTTCATCATGTGGTGGTTATAGCGGCGCTCGGTCTTTCCATCCAGTAAGTATAAATTCGCAAGGTGCACGAGTGCAGCTGAGCTTCCGTATGCAAAGCCTATGGAGACTCATGAGCGTGAGATTGGGGGTCATTGCCTTCCCAGGGGAGGAGTGTTAGCGATTCCAGGCTTGGACTTGTGACAAAGCCGGCCAAGCAAGTAGAAGAACAACATTTTGGTGTATGAAGTGTAGAGACTCTGAAATCGCAACAACTGGCAAATTTCGACTGCGTGCTTTACGGCAGACCTCGACAACTATGGGGAATATGAATCCCAGGCCATCTTTTGAGAGAGCTGCTGTTCGTCCTGTGCATCGTTTTCATGCATCTAGTCTCTTAGCTAAGATAAAAATCCATTTCTTCAGAGACAGAGAGTTACTTGTCTTCCTCAATCAAGTGGCCTGGTCTTTGCTTTTTTTCTGGAGAGCCTGACAACAGCTGCCAGGTCTTAGATCTTTGAGAGACTTTTCCATCTAGCCGGAGACACGGCTCTGAACAGAATTTGCTGGCAAAAATCATAACGGGTGTTCGACCACTACCTCCTTATTTAAGATAATTGAAACTTTGTCATCTAGACCTTATTTCGCTTCCATAGTCCTCGGTCTTCGTAGGGTTCCACATCCAGATATGTATCCTCTTCAGCATCGTCATCTTCAAGCGCCGGCCTAGCACCCACTGGACTATTGTCTTGAACATCTTGTTGAACGGACTCAACATCAGACGTTGGAGTTTGGGTTGTAGAGCTGGCATCATCCACTCGGGCCGGACTGTCTCCGCTGCTCGTCCAATCCTCTTGGGGACTTTGCCATTGTTTGAACCTGGATGTTCAGTGGTCTCTTTCAGCATCGAAGAATCGCTGTGGTCGTGTAAGTGTCGACAGTCTCATATACTGCTGCACCTGTCAGTGCCACACGCACAAGAGCACATACTTGACGCCTTCCTATGCCGACTGCGAAGTCGTAGACAAACTAAAGAATCTGTTCTGTCTGTCTAGATACGGTTGTCGGAAAGCTGCAGTCCTATGTGTCAAGTACACTTTTGGACTCGGCTCGAGTTTTGCTGAACTACGGATAAAAGCAGTGAAAGCGCCATGATGAGGACGGGCGAAAGCTGAGACAACTTGGTTCAGACGCACTCTATAACTCAAGACGGTCACGTTCACTCCAGCCATTAAATATAAACTGTAGAAAGTATTATTCCAGCGTTGCGAAAGAGCACTGGACTCAGTGCCGTAGCGGTACCTTAGCCAGCACTTCTTACGTAAGCACCCACTCCGCCATGAACCACGACTACTAATTTACATTACGAGGTGCGAGTCACATGTGTCAGTGCTCATCCAAGCCATTCGAAGCTAGGTAGCAAAAGCTTACTTCAACATGGACCCTCACACGGTGCCGGAAGCCCTGAACGCAGGCTAGGCAATCACAATGCCGCTCTCCGTCGACATGCCGCCGGCTACCGACAAATTCTCCGGCGCATTGTCCGAGAGAGCAAGATTGCCGTGGTACCGCGGACCAATACTTTTAGCGATGTCGATAACGTAGCTTCAAATATAGCAGAGGTAATGTCGAGCATCTCGTGGACGAGCGATCAGGGCTGAGATTTTCGCAAGGCCTCACCTTTCTCGGCTGTATCCCATCATGGCGGACTTTACTTCTACTCTGAAACCGGCACCTCAGTCGGATGGCGTAGCAGCTCTAGCAAAGGAACGCTCACAATCATCTGTCCCCGTCCAAGACCTCGCGAACCACTTACTCTCACGCGATGATTTCCTCAACCGGCAGGACAGGGTCCTCAAGGTTCTCCAACGAGAGCCTCTTTTCTCGAAGACGAATCAAATGAACTTGTCGAGACCTGATCGATATCAATTGGGCCTCGCTCGAGCAAAGCTTCTGCGGCGATTAGCCCTAAAACATTTATGGAACCACGAGGATTATAAGGTAGATTCCCGACCCCAACTCTGTATTATCCACGCCGTATCTGACCCTATTTGAAATAGATGAGTGAGTATCTTGTTGACGATGTCTCACCCTACCATCTACACATGACGATGTTTGCAACGACGATTCGAGAACAAGCGAGTGATGAGCAGCGTGTGTACTGGATGCCTAAAATCGAGGCCTGGGAGATCATAGGCGCCTACGCTCAGTCTGAGATGGGTCATGGGAGCAATGTCAGAGGGTTAGAATTGGAAGCCAAATGGGATCCAAAAAGAAAGGAATTTGTCCTACACAGCCCGACGTTAACAGCGAGCAAATGGTGGAACGGTACCCTAGGTCGAACTGCAACCCACGCAATAGTCGTAGCACAACTATTACTCCCCATTTCCCTGCCACCAAACAACGATGCTGCCCAGGATCCGGAGACTAGGTATTCTTCCTTCGGCCCCCATCCCTTCATCGTTCAGGTCCGGGACTTGAAGACGCATCTTCCGCTGGAAGGCATTGCGGTCGGAGATATCGGTCCCAAATATGGTTACGCACCGATGGACAATGCGTACATGCTATTCAACAAATTCCGGTAAGTCTGAGGTTATTTTCTCCTTTACGCCCAATCCCTGTAGGCCAGATATTGCTGCAGGTCCATAGTCTGGTCCGTCATCAGATGACCAGAATGATCACCCACATGTACTGCTCGTCGTCTCTTCTTTGCGAGAAACGCATCTCATCTCTGCGCAAACTGACAGCCTTGCAGCATACCCCACAGCGCAATGCTATCCCGTTATTCTCGTCTAGATCCGAACACCGGATCTTATAACAAGCCTCAGAACCCAGCCGTAGTTTATGGATCCTTAACATATGTGTGTTCATGCCGCCACCTATACACAGCACAGTCGGACTGCTGCCCGCATTGGCTCATTGTTCATTTAGGTCCGTGCCAATATCGTCATGCACGCACGCCTAGTGCTTGCCCGAGCTGTAACCGTAGCCGTCCGCTATACTTCAATACGACGGCAATTCCGAGATCGAGATGCAAAAGATGCCAGCGGACCGGAGGTCGCCGTGTTGGACTATCCTACAGTACAGATTCGCATTCTACCTCTCCTCGCGACTACATTCGCATTACACTATAGCGGTGAAGCGATGAACGAGCTCTATCAACGGACTCGCAAAACCATTGAAGGCGGGGACTTCAGTGCTCTAGCGGACTTGCACAGCACATCATCAGGTCTGAAGAGCTTATGCACTACTCTGGCTGCCGACGGCATTGAAACATGTCGAAGAGCGATGGGAGGTCACGGTTTCGGCGGTTATAGTGGCTTGGTGCAGTTGAATTCCGACTACCTCTCAAAGCCTACTGTTGAAGGGGACAATTGGATGATAACACAACAAGTGGCCGCCTATCTCATCAAGAAAACGACTGCTGCAGTTGACAACCCGAAAAGCCTAGCGGTTGACAGTACCGACAAGACCCTCAAGCAGTATCTTCAGGCAAGTAGTGAAACACCAAACGGTGATGTACTCAACGACGATCAGGCTATCGTCGTTGCCTTCCAGCGTCGAATGGCTGACATGGTAAGCCGGCCTTCACTCTTCGGGTGGTTTGCCCTAACCATATACTGTAGAGCTACAAAGCGTACCACGACCGGGTTATCAAGAAGCTACCCTGGAACACTCTGTTAATACAGCTTCATAAGCTCAGTAGAGGTCCGTAACGTGCGGCCAAACCTCATCCTTGCCAGCTGACAGTATATCTTAGCACACTCTCAGGCTATTCTGGCTGCAAACTTTTTTACCGCTCTTTCCTCCGATCGAAGTGTGCCTGTAGCCTCCAAGGAGGTGCTCTGGGATCTCTTCCGTCTCTTCTCACTATACACGATGGATAATGATGGCCGAGAGTTCTTCAGTGCAGGAGCTGTTTCGAACGATCAGTTAGACGCACTACCAGCAAAGGTTCTGTCGCTCATGGGTCGCATAAGGCCTCATTCAGTGAGATTGGTAGATGCATGGTCAATCCCAGACTACCTACTTGATAGGCACTCACTTCCATCCCCAAGATATCAAGATTTAGACATGGCTTATACTCTCACAGTTCGCTCGGCCGCTACGATGGCAAGGTCTACGAAGATATGTTCAATCGCGCCCATCGTCTGAACCCGCTCAATAAGGTCACTTTCAACCCCGACTACCGCACAGAGGAGATCATAAAGGGAAGTGGTGACGGCGGCAAGATTCTCTCCAAGCTTTAGTGGTACAGGCGTGTTTTTGGCTGGTACAGCATGCCGTTGGCTGGCTTCGGGTTTTCAAACATGTCTTATAGCTTTTGCATGTAGAGCAGAATTAAGTACTTTACATGCGGCTCGACATTCAAATGCTCCTTTCGACTTTACTAACATTTCGACCTTCTTGACACTTAGATCTGAACATCATTCTCTGCAACTGGCTACGGCCCATGGTGTCTTGTGACATCACGAGCACGGCATCTGTCAAGGCGGTCCATTAGCCCTAAAAGCGGCAGAGAGTGGGAGGCGCAAGAGCATAGCATAGGTTGGCGCAGCTGAAAGAATCTTAAGTGCACTACGACACACCTACTATCATAATTTAGCCTTCTCTTGCTGCTTCCCTGCTTCCCACCGTCTCGCCATCAGCCAAGAGCGGATCAGACTCTTCAACCCAGCACAACCCGCCAACGGAGGCAGAAGTAGCAGCACCCAAGCCCACCACACCGGATGCCTCTCCCCAACTTCCCGCATGACCCTCCGAAGTTCTCGCTCAAGCTCGTCCTTTCCCCCATCATTCCATATCATTACTCCAGCCCCCTCTCCCCTCATCTCCGCCCTCCTCGCCTTCTCTCTCACATCTCCTTGACTTAGCACCCTACTCCTCGCGTCCTCAGCCGTCAGATGCGCATCCCTCTCCCTCAACCTCTTCGTTTGAATCTCTGGATCCGACACCGCAACCACCATGACAACCCCGCAGATCAAATCCAGCCCGGACTCAAACAGTAACGGTATATCCAGCACCACCGCCCAGTACCCTTTCAGATAGTAGTAAAGCACTGCCTTGTACATCTCCCATCGTACCGCGGGGTGCACGATGCCATTCAGCACCGCCCTGTCTCTCTTGCGCTCCGCCTCGTCGCCGAACACCCGACGCCCAAGCGCGGGTCTGTTGAGAGGTCGCCCTTTGCCATTGGGACCGTGCTCGCCAACTGCGGATGCGGGGAGGAGCAGATCGGGTGTTGTGGACAAGAAGTGCGCGAAAATCTTGTTGTAGCCGGAAGTGCCGGGCTCGACGACTTTGCGGGCGAGTAGGTCGGCGTCGATTATGGGCAGGTTATATGGAGCTTGGGAGAGGAGTGAGGATACGGTGGACTTGCCGGTTGCGATTGAGCCTGTCAGTCCCAGGAGGAGCATGATAACGGAGTTCTACTCGGTCTTGAACTTGCTACACGTCTACTCGACTCGGGCATGTAGAGAGGAGCTACACGCAATTGGGTGACGCTTGCTTGAAGAATTAATGGACATGGTGCCGAAGTCGCAATGAAACCAGCATTTGAGGAGCTGACAATCAGCAGACGATTGCTGCCTATCTAGTCAGGATATTGGGGTATGTAATCGCTTTGCATCAAGAACACTCTCGGCATGGCTGCAACCGCAATATTCATCCCACGACCAAGCCCATCCCACGCGCCAAAGGAAAACATCCAATGATGCGACCATACCACATCAATGAACACCATCATCGCCCGCTGCCTCCAATGTATCTTCACTGTTGGCATCCGCAATCTCATCCCCATTACCTTCGCCCACCGCCAAGATCTTCGTCTTCGGCGCGCTCCCACCTTCAGGACCGCCTCCCGGAGTCACTGCCACTACATTACCTGCCTCATCTACAAACTCGAAGTTGTATCGTGAAAGCAGATGCGGTATTGCCGAAAGCTGCGGACCATAACGTGCGGTGTTGTCGTAAAGTTCGAACAGAGGGACTGCCAGTAGTTTCATGTTTTTCGGAACACTTAGGACCTCTGGCGTGTTGTAAGCTACATACTTATCCACAAGTTAGCAGAGATGTTGGACTTACTACTTCTTGGCAATTGGATGAAGTAGAGCTTCTTGCATTCCTTTGGCCTCGTGACATGCGCTGGCAGGAACGGGTACATGAATGTCTCGAAGTTTGGTCGCCACCATTGGGCCAATGTATCGCCGATCTCCCACTCATCGTTTACTCCTTCTCCTGAAAACTGTGATCCGACCGGTGCTAGTCGCTCATTCAACCTTGACTTGAAGCCTTGCACTTCGTCGTCTTCGGGCTGGAGATAATCGCCTGGTCTGTCACACACGTACGTCAGCTGTTGCTTGAAGGTAACCGTGCACGGTATGTGCTAGGGTGCAAGCGAAGACTTCACTTACAGCTTGAAGAAAGCATTGGCAATCTGCAGCATGAGGATATGTGGATGATTATGCTCATGGCAGACGAGGACACCCTCACACGTTCTCCGCATCCCATACTGCTCGTAGTGCTCTTCGAGCCTCTTCAACCGCGCAAGTACCGACGGATCTTCCTCCGGCTGATTTTCTTTGGTGCCAAATGTGTAATTGCTGAGAGGGAACAGGCGAATAGTCTTTGGTTGATTCGCTGAAAAGGATTTTGGGAGTATCGGTCTTAGTCAGTCAGCTCTCTGGATTCATGAAAGTACAATATTGTTGTCAAACTAACGGATACGAGGTTTGAAGTGCCGTTGTCGTTATTGTGGACATTTTCTTGCTTTCAGAGTCTAATTACTGGAAACCACCGCATTGGAGTGAAAATCTTAGGCCTTGACGGGTTCAAGTGCGTGGGAGAACGGGGTGTTGTGAGTGGTGAGCACCATAGAAAAGGTGATTGCGCATGAGGCTCTCTACACGTAGGAATTGGCTAACCTTGTGAGCCGCACCTTAAATCCGCGACAGTCTTCAGAGCAACTTGATGTGGCTGTATCTCTACACTCGATGTGTCCATCTAGAAGAAATTGTAGCACTTAAACTTGATCAGATGGTCAAGTCATTATGCGTGAATTTCTCTAACTGATTTTGCTACTAATGGTACAGATGATGCGATACATATCCAACTCTATGGTCTATCCAGATCAGTGATGCGTTCGTAACGCTGAACGCCTAGGTACGCCTGAACATTGACAGTACTAATTGCGAGAATTACCTCCGTAGGTCACAACTTTGGCTCCATGTCTTCGAATTCGCTCAGGTCCTTGACTGGTCTTGCTCCCGCACTGACTTGGAGCTCCGTTTTATACTCGTGAACGTTGTCGATAAAAGTCGTTGCTTTGGTTGCAGGCACATCGTCACTTTTCATATCCACGTCCTCTTCCGTGTTTGCTGGCAGCACCTCGATGCCCAAACTTGGCAACACGGTACCAAGGAGCTGTTGGCCTTGCTCAATAACATGCTTAGCTCTGCCATCTTCGACCTTGATGTCTTCCGAGAGATATGCTTCAATGGCTTTGATGATTCCAAGCTGGTCACCGCCGGCCACGTCAACGTTGCTAAATCTCTTGTCAAGCTCCTCGCCATCCACGTTCAAGCCTACCGAAGTAAGATACTTTCCCAGCATGGTGATGACCTTCTCTTTTTGCTCAGCAGCGTCCATACTACTACTCGCAATAGCCTTCGGTGACAGTTGAGCTACCATGTGGATGGATAGCTTGGCGCGAGCCGGAGAAGCAGGATGAATATAACGATCGAAGAACTCAATAACATCCTCCTTCGTCAAGGGCCTAAGATAAGCAACATCGTTCTCGACTTGCATGAAATCGAAGTATTCATTGGTAATATGGCTCCAAAAGCGAACGCTCTCTTGATCTAGGTTCTTGATCTTCTCTAGTAGTTTGTTGATTAGACTTTTCTTATGGCTTTCGAATTCTTCCAGGGACATCTCCTTCAGGGAGTTGGCAAAATTCGCAAGGAAAGCGTTGATTCTCTTCTCCAGATACTCCGGAGATCGTTCGCTTTGGATGATGACTCGATAGCCCATCGTTGTTGCGGCCAGGCGAGCGCCTGTAAAGACAATGTAGCCCAGTTGCTCCTTTGTGCGCAGTTGGTCGAAACCTGGCTCGTCCGTCATCTGCACCAAGAGCAGCAGCTTGGCTCTGAGGACTTGATCTGCGATACTCCCTATATAAACATAGTACTCGATGCAGTGGTTGACATTCGCTGGATCTCCAAGTGTCCGCGAGTATGTGAAGTCACTACCTTCAGGCAGTATTAGATTACGTCGGACCTGCCATTGAGACTGAGGCAGTGCACGAGGCTTTAGAACAGACTCGATCAGGTCTGTAATATTCAGTGCGTCTTCCTTGTATAGATTGCCATGCGCGAGAACCTCGATATGCATTTGTCGGAGTAGTTGTGGGAAGAAGATTGAGATATCCTCGGGGGTTAGATGTGGCAGCTCTGCCAAATATTGCGCGTTGATCCAACCGTTCTCCGTCCCAAGCCATCGTGTGAAGTCTCCCACTTGCCGGTAAGGTTGCTGGAAGACCCAGTTGCGGTAACCTCTGAGAAGGCGCTCTTTCACAATCCTGAATCTATCTGGCTTTACTTCCAAGTCACGCATACTGACCAGGACCTTCTCCAACAAGACAGACATCTTATCGTTGTAGCCGCTAACATCAATATCCAGCCCTTGCGTGAAAGCCCCAAGCGCGTAGTCTAAGCCCGCAATCTCTGCGTCGTACGAATACTCAACCAGCGCATCCTTCACCAATTCACAGTAAAGCTTCGTCTTCACTGTGTTGGCCGGGGTGGCCGAGACCAAGGGGTTCCTCATTGTCACGTAGACATTGGCTTTGGGTACCCAAAACCGATCGTCTTTCTTCCACCAAGTCCGAATGCCTTCATCATGACGGATCAGCTTCGGTGATTTCGCCGGCTCTCCTACCTCCTTCTTCTCCACACTGAGCTTTGTTGGGATGAACTCGTTCCAATGTGGCAGATGTAGCTCCGCCAGTCTGTCCTTTCCAGTGCTCTCCCCTGCTTCCTTTACCGCCGTTACAAAATCTTCCGGCATTGGCTCGCACTTATACTCCGTACCATACCACTTCTCTTTTCGATCCCAGTCACCCGGGAAGTCCTTGCTAACAATCGTTAATCTGAAATCGTCCGTTCTAAGGTATGTGAGTGCCTTGCTGATGGCCTGGGAGTCGAATTTTCGAATCAGCCGGGAGCCACTAAGCAACCACTCTCGAGGTAACGGCTTTTGCATGACACTGCTTAACTTGCTTGTGAAGCTACTCGCTGGTGTCTTCTGCTTGAACCGAAAATCTACCTCTGCCATACCTTTGATCTCGTTAACAATCCATTCTTGCGGTGGTGTCTCTCGCAATAATGAGATATACTGAAAAATGACCTGGACGATTTCCTTGTACTGCTTGAGGCCATCTTCTGTAAGTCGAACTGAGATAGTGAAGAAAGCTGCACCGGGACAGATTGGCATTGCACCGGCGGAGAGACCATTCGCCCAACCCTTGGCTTTGATGTATGCCAGGATGCTTCCTGGTCCTTCGTGGCCTATGAGATGGCTCAGGTACCGACTCGGCTGAGACTCATACAAATGCTCTTCGTCCTGGTAGGGAAAGTAGATGTCAAGCATGCGGCTGTCCATTACGGGCTTTGCAAAGACCTGGGTCATTGCTTCGCGCTCGGTGTACGGCTGCAACCCATCCCATCGGTTTTGTGGTAGATCTTTGTTCCGAACACCGGAAAACAGGTCCGCAACCAGATTCTCCAGCTCATCCAGAGACTCCCTACCAAGTACCACCAATTTCATGCGATTCGCTGAATAATGCTGGTCGTGAAAATTCATGAACTCATCCCGGATCTCCACGCCTCGCTTCCTTGGCTCGTCCCTCAGGGTCTCGAGATTACCGGTGGAGAAGTGATGATAGGGATGTTTTGGATTGGACAAGGACTTATTGAGCTGTGACAGGCGCCAGTTGTCACTTTGCAGGTTCTTCTTATTCTCCGAATCGACTGCCTTGAGCTCCCTATCTAAAGTCGAGGAGAGGAACAGAGGCGCAATAAAGAACTGGGCGAAGCGGTCGAGAGCTCCATGAAGCGGAGAAGATTGTGAGCCATTTGTTGGAGCATCGGAACCTGTGGTATCTGAAGATGCAGCCACCTCAAAAAAGTAGTTTGTCTCTGTTGAAGCAGTATACGCATTTGAGTAACCGGAGTGGGCCGTCAGGTATTGGCTGTAAGCATTCTCTATCGGATACTGGAAGCTGTCATTATACAATACCATATCATAGACCGCCTATACACGTACCTTCTCTGTTCCCATGAAGAGTAAGTGCTCCACCGCATGTGCCATACCCGGCATGTCGTCTGCATCGCTGAAGCTTCCCACGTTGACATTTACTGACGCGCTGGCTTTGTCTGTGTCTGGGTCATGGACAAGCAAGGCTTCTAGCTTGTTGGGTAATCTGATAACCCGGTATGACCTATCATCAAGTGCAGGAGCTTCGAGTTTGTCGGCAAGACGCTCTATGGGTGCCATAGTGGAAAAGAGACGTCGGAATGTAGGAGAATTGTGAACAATCGGAGGAGTTGCAAAGGTGCTGCCCGCGCGAAAGTTGTAATGAGTGACGAAGTTCAGATATCTCCGGGTTCTTAAAGATGTGAATAGACTGGCGCGCGTGATGCTGACAGGTTTCACAACGTGAGACATGTGTGTTGACACCCTGAGAGAGAGACATGAGGTTTAACATCTACCGGGTCTTGCCGAGCCCTGCATAGATCTACCACTACGTGCAGTATATATGTATTATCGAAGGCTTCAATGGTCCACTACCTGAATCGCTAGGCCCGTTCAAATTCTGTCTCATGAGCCACCATCGAATTCAGACCGATCCACAACCCTGCTGAGATCTTGCATGCAGTGAGTTGATAGAGATATCCCCCATGTTAATCTGTCAGGTGTAGAGACCGAGAAGTAGGCCGTCAAACCAACCTTGTGTGAATTAATTTCCGTATCACAACAGCATAGCAATCTCTCTCCTAGAAAAGGACAATTCAAGTCGTTGTGGGAACAAGAGACATTAGATCACGGTCTAGACTTTCCCTAGTACTTCGTTGCTTCTCAATGCTCCACCAAATTGTCAAAAACTTGAGGCACATCTGCCAAATGTAGCTATAAGGATACATTGTCTACTCATAGAGAACTTGTCTGATCAATTTTGTGCAGCGCAATGCACCAATAGACTTCAGCCATCAGGGGAGTCAATAAGCAAAGCCTTGTAAGCTCGTGCTATGCACTTGTGACTGCAAGTCACCGTCTAGTCTCTCTCTCTGCCATTAGGGCTTAGGAATAAGTCAGAGACCGTTTATAGGTGTCTGGGCTTAGGTCTGCTATAATTGGCACTGATAGGAGTAATTTTCGTTCCCACACATGCTAAGAAGATTCTTTTCAGGAGTCTGTATAGCAACAGGTAACAGAAAAGCTGTTGTTTGGTCAGTCATGAACTAAGATTTCGACCAAGTGTAGACTACACATAAAGTACATACTTCAGAGATAATTTTCATATATATGAGTGATGAAAGATGATGCCATCTATAGTAGACTGTTGCACTGGCTTGAAACAATCATCCCATGACGGAGAGGACTAGTCATCGTTAGCCGGTGATGGCCCCCTTTCGGAGAGAATCAGACTGCACTTACACTCATCTCTCTTGACGAATAAGGATTGGTGTGAATACATATAGTACAAAGTGCGTCTTTCCATATTCCTTTGAGGAGCTCCTTTGAGGAGCAGTGTACTTCTTCCCATTGCTAGGGCATATCTCAGCACAGGGAGGTATTTCTCGGCGCAGATGTGCATCGTTACCCTCAGGGTTCTTGCTTCAAAGCAAGCAGCACCACATGAGGGCACACCAGCGGCTTCACGGATCGTCGCTACGCCGCTGATTCACGTAAATACTTCTGAGCCACCAGAGAGAGTCGCCTTACCTGTTCAGCGTATTCAACAACCGCAAGCTAGGGCGGATGACTCGTCTGACACTATTTTAGAACAACGAACCACTCAACCTGTCCTACCCACAGGAACACCATATGTAACGCAGTCAACACCAGGTGCACCTCAGTCTAGCAGTGAAGAATCAGCATCACCAAGTCGTCGCAGCTCGATTCGAAGTGCAATCCACAGACCAGGTTCAAGCGGCTCTCGAACCTTGAAGAGAGTACGATTTGCACTGTTCCCCGCTGATGATTCACTCGATCCCTCCGTTTCCGCATCTTCGGATCTTGATCCTCCGGCCCCTGTCCCGTTCTCACCAACCTACTTTGAGATGAAAGCAATGGCTTCAAAAGACAAGCCAGCAACAGAGACACCACGTTACACGAAAGACGACAAGTGGGAGATACTGAGTGACGTCTCAAGCGAGATTGATGATGGAGGAATGGTCCAACAGACTGGATTCAGAAGGACTCAAGAAGAGACTAAAGTCTCACATCAACCCCATGGATGGGATCTCGACAGCGAATTAGGAAGTGCAGTGGATGGAACAGGTCCTGCTCTCCCGGTTCCACTCAAGCATAAGGTACACCTTAAAGGCTTTCCTGAGCAGCCTGTGAAGCACGAATGGGCACATATGAGGTCGGTACCAGCAGGTCATGCTGCTCATCGGACGGTCAGCAACAAAGTAGAACACGCCAAGCGGAACTTTGAAGATGCGTTTGCACCTCCGCACCGGCGTCGAGTATCATCGAAAGCAGGCGCAGCTCCATCAGCTCCATCTCGGCTATTCGCTCCGACTGCGTGTTGGGAGAACGACAGCGAGATTGATAGCACAACCGACGATAATATACCAGCCGTCCGGACACCACTCACATCGTTCGTGTCCGGTGACCGCCAACCCATTCGCTTGAGCTCAGAGCGAGTGTCTCGTACAGCTCGTGAGGAGCTCAATAGCACTTTGTGGAGCGCAATCGACCACAGCAGGCCCAGTAACCGATATCAAGCCACCCCTAGAGCCCCATCCAGACACCCACCTGAAGTGGCTGTAGATTCGTCCCCGACTCAACCGGCTCCTATCTTCATATATAGAAGTAGAGACCAAAGGCCACCAAGCGTTGAAAGAGAGCGAGTTGTTGAAAGCAGTGGCAGTGGTGACGGTAAAGGTTCGACAGAGTCGAGGTCCCGCGCTCGTGATTCCTCACCGGCTTTCCCTCCACGAGCTTACCGCAACGCGTACTATGACCATCGCACAGGTGCCACAACTTACGAGGGATTGCGGGAAGGTTATATATACGTCACGAAGCCCAAGGGCGCTCAAGCGGATTCTGACGGTTTAAATAACGGCGATTCAGCGAGACGTGGTGCGGCTGCGGCTAGAGAAGCAAGACCGAGAGAACCTATTGTTCGGCCAGCAAGGGATGACGATAGCGATGATAGTTTGAACGAGCTCATTCGTAGCATACCCGGGGGTGTTGAGCGGTGGGGTTTGCGAAGAGGAAAGAACGCTCGTTCGCACTGACATCGTCTCATCTAAAGAAGGGTCCGCATCACAGTCGAGCGATAAACGGCAGTCACGAGCAACGAGTCTGGGAGTCATAATCAGGGGATGAAAGGAATACTCAACTTTGCACTTGTATTACATGCTCTTTGTGGATCTAAAAATACGATCATCATGACTTCCTCGACTTGTTCGGCCTACCATCTTCATGGTAGCTCTCCTTTTTTCGCTTCTCCTTTCGCCTGACTTGCGAACACTCATCCTTTTTATGGCCTTTGCCGCCACATCTAAAGCACTCAATGTTCGGGTTTGCTCCAGCTCCACCCCCCGAGATCGAACCTAGCTTATTCAACTTTATTTCTTTGCTTTTGCGCTTCGCAGCAAGTTGCGCAGCTTCAAGCTTAGCGGCCCTTCTTTGAACTTTGCGCTCTGCCTTTTCGCGCTGGGTAGCTTCTTCTCTAGAGGCTCGAATTAGAGCTTTAGTACCTGCTGGGTCATCATCGTCGTCACCATCTGTATCGTTAGCGCTCTCAGACGCATCTTCTTCGGATGAAGAGGAAGATCCATCGTTGCCATTCTGCCTCTTCTACGACCAGTCCCGATGTCAGCAATCACATCGGATATACCATAGACTAAAGCCAAGCTCTTACACCAGTCGAAATATCAAACTCACCTCTAAAGCGCGATTGAATTTCCCAAAGCTTCTCCGGCCCACCACAGCGCTAGACTTGAAAGCACCCTCTCCTTGCTTTGTAGACCCAAGAAGATGGTCAATCCCTGAGAAGGGGGCATTGATCACCCGCAAAGAGCTATAGCCATTCCCGGAAGCACCATTCACGACATCGGCAATGTCTGGTTGGAAGCTCAAGACCCACTTGGATTCACCAGCCTCAGCCGCTTGGCGCTCAAGTGCTTCTGAGCGCTTGGCGTCTTCCGCGGCGAGAGCAGCTTGAATAGCTTGCAGGTCTGCGCTGGGTGTTGCGGGTGAGGAGTCATTGTAAAGCTTCTGACGCTTTGGTGAGGGTTGCTCGGGGGTCCGGGGTGAGGCTGACGGGGTTGACGCTGCTGCTCTTTGCATGAACTGTAGAACCAAATCAGTATAGACAGTAAAGCGGTCTTTCGAAGAATCTAGTCATGATCGTACTTTCATGGTCAGCAGTCGAGAAGACATGGCCTTCTCAGACTTCGCCATTGGCGCTAATGAGCCAGACATTTTGAGACTGTTGCTGAGTAATTGCTTATTCTCTGAATCTGTAAGTACATCCAAATGTGAAGATCGAGCAGTGAATGCTAAGCGGTGAGAACCGCCATGAGTAACGTTTCGCTGGAGTTTATTGTTCGTGTTCTGCCTTTTGCAAGACGGACTTTACCGAACGGCGCCGGCGAGCTCCCCTCGACCTCACCTCTACCCTCTCTACATTTAGGACTCACCAGCTAAAGCCAACATGCTTTCCTCAGCTCGATCACGTCTACCAACACTATGCGGACAGCACCTCCGAACCTCGATGCTACGCGCCTACTCTACAGCTGATCGGACATCAGACCGCGTCCCCACCAACGACCCCAATCCAGCAAAGCCCGTACAAAACGTCTCGGAGACGAACGCTCTTCCGACCTCACCGGCCGGCAATCGAGATGCGCCATTGCAAGAGATGCCAGAGGACTCTGAGAGACAGAGAACGATGCAGGCGCCGAACAGGAAGGGGGTGTGGTCTCGGAGTCAGGCACCTCGGGAGGTGGCGATGAGTGGGCCCAGGTTCGAACAGACTATCATGGAGTATCAGGTACGTGGTGTTGTCGCAGGTGGTAGCTGGAACTTTATTGCGATATGAATGTGGGAAAGGGGGCTAATTGTGTGGTCCTGCAGCCGCAACCATGGGCTGCCGTTGACCTTATACACAAGCAACCGGTCCGGTGGACGAAAGACCGAGTGGTGTCTTGCGATGGTGGTGGTGGGCCACTCGGTCATCCGAAAATCTTCATCAACGTCGACAAACCGCAGATCTGTTGGTGCACATACTGCGGGCTTCCATATGTAGGTCTCCCACTGCGAATTCTACATTGCTCCGTGCCGGGAGGCGCCTAAATTCAACTTCGTTCGACGCTGATATTTGCATCTGACTTGTAGGCACACGAACATCACAGGAAGGCTCTCGAAGCCTTGCCATCCACTTCATTCCCACTCAAGCCGTTAGGTGACCCAGCAGAGGTTCCAGAATCACAACGCGTCTCGGATGAGCCATTTGGTCAACGCTGATGAGTTTTTATTTGGGGTTAGAGGTTTGTTTGAGATGCGCCGAACAACGTCGCTACCTGTACTGTACATAGCAAATGAAAGTCCTTGATGACAGTAACGATCTGTAATGAGCCTCTTCAGTCCCGGAAAGGTATCGTGCATCAAAAGGTTAGATTCACAGGCCACAGTATCCGAGAAGGTGAAGACAAGACAGCTTCGTATGCTACATGTCCCTGTGGACGTACCGCCCTCGCCCGGCAATCTGAACACTAGACGATAACGACCTAGGCAGCCATATAGCCATCCTCCCACAGCTCTTCCACCAATTCGCCCGATCATGCCTTCTCTCCCTGTATCGTAGCCACCACTTTCCTCTCATGCTTACTAGCCCTAAACTCCAAGTACCAAATCCCCTGCCACGTCCCCGTCGCCAACTTCCCATCTTTAATCGGCACCGTCACGCTCGCGCCAATAAGTGCTGATTTGATATGCGCCTATTCCGCGCTCATCAACAAATTCCCTCTGAGCAACTCAACCGCGGACTTCAACCAAGAGAGCGCCAACGATAAAAGAAAGCAAAACCGTAACCACTTACGGGCATATCATCCTTCCCCTCGGCCGAATGCCTATACAACCTCCCCTTCCCCCCTTTATCCTCGGGAACAATCCGATCCAACGCATCAGTCATATCCTCCCTGACATCCTCATCCCAATTTTCATTCAAACTCAGCGCGCAGGAAGTATGTTGGACGAAGAGGTTCAGAAGACCGATCTTGAAGGATTTGAGTTCGGGGAGAGAGTGTTCGACGTGGTCGGTTATGAGGTAGGAGCCGCGGGAGCGGGGGGGAAGGGTGAAAGATTTTTGGAGCCAGGACATGCTGGTGGGTTGGGGT
>JAABUP010005722.1_pt1 | contig 18570 bp, 25 predicted proteins | sample 5559201 | NCBI WGS metagenome assembly JAABUP01 (sample SAMN10711887, study PRJNA513373) | rock metagenome | isolation source: Antarctica rocks | place: Antarctica
TGAGCGAAAAAGCCAGCATACTTTAGCTTGAGCATAGATAGCATTATTCAATTCGATTCTTTCATGATTAAGACAAATGCAGATGGCTGTCGTTTATGATGAGGAGGTTGGTTGATCCACTTGGCAAATCGTCGGTCTATTTTCAAACAGCCAATGGAACAACCATGTGAGTTGTGCTGTATCACATAGAGTGTTTTCCAACCAAAATGAAACAGCCATCCCTGACTGCGCCGGCTTACTAGAGGTGAAGCTTAAATGACATTATTGTCAGCTGCACTTTTCTTCTCCCATCATACCTGCCCCCCCGAGAGGGCATACAGACTGAAGACCAAGATAATTGTGCTTTTTACCCCTGAGCTAACCTCTTTGGGATTATCATTTTCCCATTGTCGAGCGCCGTGATGAGGTGCAAAACCTCTGTGTATTGAACTGAAAGCTATGGGATAGACTCAGTCAATCCTATTGTTGCAAGATCCGTAGAGGTTTCTGTTCCCTTAGGTCGAATAGCTTCCTGAGCGGTCAATCTCCAGAACTTAGCACCGTGCATTTCTAATGTACATCATCAATCACTGAACAGGGATACCGATTGCTTTTACCACCTTCACCAGTCCTAAGTATAGAACGTGCCAAACCCTCCCCTTCCTCTTGAAACGGGACGGACACCCTCACTGTCAACCCCCAACAGTCCAGAGATAGTTGGTAAACCCCCACCCAAACAGAATTCCAAAATATTTCAAACCCAAAAAAAGCAGCTAGAATACCACCATCTCCTCTTCACCCCAAAAAGAAAGGCCCTATCTTCACTTCCATTCCTTCTGACCCCATACTCCAAAACCCGCAATCTTAACCCCCAGTCACAACCAAAACACGTGGCTCGGACATACTCGTAGCCCTCGACGCCCTCTATACCATCCAGACAAAATCTGCAGCCGGGGCAAAGGGAAGGAGAGAAAGTAGATGTGTCCTGCAGATGTAGGTGGATTGCACGGATGGCTTGGAGAGGTGTTCTTGGTGTTTTCCATTGTTCCTTTTTTTTCAGCGAAGAGATGGAAAGGGGTTTGGAGGAGGGTGTCGGTGATCGAGGAGGTAGTGAACTCTATTTGAAGACAACATGAGATGTGAAGATCTGATCTTGGCAGAATTGAGACTCGATCGAGTACCGAATTGACTCCAAGGTATGCTACTCACCGGAATACCATACATGTTTTTTGGAATAGAGATATACCACATTTCCATTCGCCTCGTAGCTGCTGTAGCATCTAGCTCTAATTCTAAATGCCGTACTTCAAATGCTGCAATGGCCGCCCATTTCGGGTCATCATATCATAATGCATCAGTACCTGATAAAGGAGGCAGTAATTCTGATCAGTCCAGCGTGTTGCTCATACTCCTCCGCAAGGGACTAGATGACATGCTCCCATGGTCGCTGGCTTCACTAGCGCCAAGACCACTGTCCCTCGGGCTGGTACTCCTACCATCAAGACTGTCAATTGGGTCGGCATCAATATCCCACTCCTCGACGACCTCGTCCTCTTCATTCTCAGCTTCATTATCCACTTCATCTTCAACATCTTCTTCATCGATGTCGTCATCAGCGAGCCTCCCTCCACCCTTCCGACTCACTTTCGTGTTACTGACGGAAGTGCCAAAGCCTCGCTGTACAGCTCCGCGGGTGTTCCATCTCAGAGCCCTTCTCACACTCTCGAACCACTCGCCGCCCGTACCGCCTTCCCCTACAACGGTAGGAAAGGGGTATCTTCCAGCCTCGACCCTAACCTCATCGCCTCTACGCAACTCAACCCGCCCTTTACCATCGAAGCTCGCATACGCAGTACTTCTGCTGTGTTTCGGTACGCATATACGAAGACAAAGTGTATCGCTAAGAACCATAGGGCGAAATGAAAGCGTATGAGGGCAGATAGGTGTAAGCAATATACCAGGTATGGAGGGGTGGGTGAGAGGGCCTCCAGCGGAGAGTGAGTAGGCAGTGCTGCCTGTTGGGGTGCTGATGATGCAACCGTCCGCTTGAATGATGGTAAGAAGGTGGGTATCTCCATAGAGTTCGAGATTCGAGACGTATGGAGATGGACCGCGGTCTATGACTAATTCGTTCAAGACTTCAAATTGCACGTCTTCTATGAGCGAGGGATTGGAGATACCACTGTTCTCAGAGGAAGTAGAAGTGCTGCTTTTCCTAGAAGGCGCACGGCCTTGGTGGCTAGCACGGAAGACGGTACATGTGAATCTCATACGCATGTTGACACGCATGCCAGATCCTTCCATAATGCGGTCGAGAGTTGGCTTATAGGTATCAAAGGGGAAATTTGTCAAAAACCCTAAGGAGCCAAGGGAGAAAGAGAGTATCGGAGGGACGATGCGCTGAAAGAGCCATGAAGTATAAAGGACGGTCCCATCTCCGCCAAGAGTAAGAACCAAATCGAACTTTTCAGGAGAATTCCAGCAAAGGCCGGGCGTCCAGTAACGGAGCATACGCTCGTAGCGTGGGTTCGAGGCTATAAGGCCTTCGGCATCAAAGCGTTTCGAGGTACGTAGCTTTGCGTCAACGTAGACCGTAACTCCCAGATCTGAGTTGTAACGTGCCGTCTGCAGAAGGAATTGAGCCAGCTCACGCGTGAGATAGACTAATTTATTATCTCGAGCTTTGGTCACTATCATGACTGTGCGAACTGCACGCTTGATTGGACGGCGCTGTAATTGCTTCGAGATTTCGCGTACACTTGTCGCAGTTTGCATGAGGCGCGAATGAGACATACCATCGTCTTCTGCAGAGATCTCTTCTAAGACCCGGTCCACGTTGACTGCATCGTCGAAGCGTTGGTGGAAAAAGCATGGCGAGTGCGCGAAGCGAGCAGCAAAGGACGACTTTGAAGTGCTACTCAGACCCGACAGGGAAGCAGACAGGCTCTGTACAGTGGATCTGTCCAAATGATTTGGCTCATTTGAGCTCCTCGAGGTCAAGGCTTTCAGCATGGTTTGATTAGAAACAGGCCGCTGGCCTAGGAAAGCCTTCGAAGGTTGCGGGTATGGGGTCGACGGCGATGTGCTTGGAGAGGATACAGCGCTTGCGGGCGAGTCGGAGGCTTGGGACACGGTATTCAGTCTACCATTCACCAGGCCTCTGGCGTCCTCCTCATTCAGGTGCGATCTCTCGTTTATGTTGGAGGGATCAAGATTCATCTGATAGTCACGTAGTAGAGCACTGCCAAAGGGGGAGCATTTTGGCTTCTTTTCTTCCGGAGCATCTCCGTTTGGACGCTTCAGGTCGGAGCCAGATCTGACAGGCAATTGGGTCATGTCTGTATGATATCCTTCCGGTTGACTCGCTGATGGATTCTGCATTTCGTCAGAGCTAGCCATAAAGTCGCCGCAATGCAAATGTGGAAAGCGCAAGCCTTTCGGTCCACTGCTCGCCTCCACTGGCAGAGCAGCCAACAGAGGCTTGGTGGAAGGATGGAAGGGGCAGCATGGGAAACGGTAGAGACGGAGATGATGTTTACCGATATGTGTCCTATGAGGAAAGACGATGCCTCAAGGCTCTGGAACTATTCTAGGGCCAGTTACGGCCCGCAAAGGGAAAACCCTGTAGACCCTGGTCCAGCTCGGGCTGGGGATGGATGGCTCCAACCTTCAAACTCGTCCCCAAGAAAGTCAGTGTGAAAGGAGACGGACATGGTGTTCGGTGCAGTCGGATGCTTTTTATTTCTACCCACGGAAATTCGGACTTAGGGTTTTAGCAGATTCGTCAGCTGCATAATTAGCATATGCAAGTTTATCGGGATTCCTTGGCACCCTTTTCTATACTCAACCCCACCCCGCGCCGCCCGCGCCCGCATTTTAGAAAAAGAAAACCACCGAAATTATATTACCAGCAGACTTATTAAAAGAAAAACCGTGATTAGGCTTAACTAAAAGGTGTGAATTACAGCTTAGACTTCTCCGAGTACATTTTATATAGTATGTTACCCTTTATCTTATATTATTATAGTGCTATTAGGGTTTTTCGTGAAAGTTACTCACTTTTATAATTTTCTTTTCGGATTTTTTTCTAAAATGCGGGCGCGGGGTAGGGTTGAGTATAGAAAGGGGTGCCAAGGAATCCCGATAAACTTGCATATGCTAAAAGCGCAATGCACGCGGATGCACAATGCACATCGATCGTCCAATCTTGCAGAGCCTCGACAGCCTGCAGGATGACCAAAGGCGGCAAGGATTGAAACATGCCGCACGCGTGTGATTACTCTATGGAAGCTATGGACACATTGCACGTGGTACAACTCTGGATATGAGGGGTATTGCCCCTCTGCCATTGAGATGCCAACTGCGCTCAGAAGGCAGCCGATGGAAGACGAGTCGAGGACGCCAGCAGCGACGTCTAGAATGTAGGGACACCGAAGGACCTTGTGGGGACCTGAGTGCCGCAAGGACGGCAGGAACTTTCCCCATGGCCAGTCCGTGGTGTCAGTACGCTGGTAACCAAGGCTATCAAAAGATTAGTTCTCGGGAAAGCCTTCGATCGTCGACCCGCTAATGGGACCCACATTATACATACTTAGATGGTGGACGGGTCTTTGAGATATTCTGCTGTCTCCCGAAGGCGGATCAGTCTTGAGAATTGAATCCGCCGTTTCCTATATGCAGCTGAGTTTAGGATAATTAGGCGACCTGGTGCTTGAACTCCCGGTCTCGAACAACTTGTGAATCATGTGATTCATCCCAGCTCCTCTTTCCATTTCCGCTCCTTCGTAACTTTCTCTTGCACGGCATCTCTCATGATGTTTTCCAACTTGATCTTTTCATACGAGTCCATGCTCATGTCTTCATCATCGCTATCCTGTTTCTCTTGCCCGTGGCATAATTGGCCTGCCTTCTCATGAACTTGTTCCCAGGTCTCTATGCTGAAGTCGCCTTCACTCTCCACTATCAAAGTATCTGAGTGGGACGAGAAGGCAAGGACGTGGATGGAAGCCGCCGACTTCAGATGGTTGGAGGAAGGGTCAAATACCAATGCTCCGTCGGGCTGTACGACTACCAGAGCAGCGGACAAGATTATTGACATGGGTATTGATGCACACAGAAGTGCTAACATGGAAGCCTGCAAAAGAGCCGGAAGGACAGGGAGATTCTACACCCACGTCAGAGCAAAGTGGTTTAGGTCTGGTGGCTAGACATACAGAAGCGGCCTGAGGTAGGGTTCCTGATGCAGACTCATCACCTGGACTATTTAGTATTTGTAGGGTGATTTGGACCAAGGTACGTGGATGTGCTGCGACAAGTATAACGTGGCGCAGAGTGTTCTGGATTATGGATTCGAGATGCCTCTCGCGCACTCCTTAATGAGCGGTTCAGTCAAGCATTCGTCGAGCGATCCTGATGCTGCTTACCACCCACGCCAGAAGCGGGTCTGATCGCAACGTCGATAGCCGCTTCCTCAGGCAGCTCGTCTCTTCTTTGTACTTCGATTGGTCCACTGACGGCAGCGACCACAGTATGGCCGTATCTGGAGCATGAGGCTGATCCATCTGCGCGATGGAGAGGGTTAAGAGTAATTGCTGCCATGACTGCCTGGGGTCATCATGTTCAAATCTTCCGTGCTTTGACTGTTCGAATTGATTCCAGATTTCTCACCTCCGCTGCCTGGCGTCCACAAGGACGTGGGGCAGGTTTGCCGACATGTCTGAGTCGATTGATGACATCTTAAACTTTCTCGCGCACAGTGATTCGAAGAGAGTGACGCACTCATATACCATGCCTTCAGCAGTGGAACCCAACTGTGTATCTCTGGATCCAAATCAACTCGAGAAACTGCCACGCCTCATTCCCCGCAAGAAGAAAGCTTCTCCGCGGAATCCTCTACCAGTGCCGGAAACACCTACCCTACCGGTACCCCCAGATCCATCTACCCTCACTTCCACAAAGCCCACGCGTCGTATTATCCATCCCTCTGACCACGATCGCTTTCTTTCGTCTCCGACCTATACGCTCATCCTGTCCTTTGTCTTCTCTCTCTCAGAGTCGGCTGTAGACAGAAAAATCTCTTCCGTCAGCCTGTCTTCTGTACACCCGTCTATCCTCAGAGTACTGTCTATCCTTGACTCGATCGAAGAGACCATCGCTTCGTGTCCACCTGCTGACCAAAGAGGCTCGCGCTTCGGCAACCCTGTTTTCCGTCAGTTCATTGACAACGTCTCAACTCAAACACCATCATGGCACACGAACTTGGGTCTTTCTTCCCCATCTACCATCACAGAAGTCTCGACATACCTCGAACACTCGCTTGGAAACCGTCCACGTATAGATTATGGTTCCGGTCACGAGCTCAACTTTATAATCTGGCTTTTGTGCCTCAATCGACTCGCCCTGCTCCCTGAATCTACATTTCCAGCGCTCGCCCTTCGAGTGTTTCCACGCTATGTCAAATTACTACGACGAGTACAAAGCACATACTATCTCGAGCCCGCAGGCTCGCACGGCGTCTGGGGCTTAGATGATTATCATTTCCTCCCTTTTCTCTTCGGTGCTGCCCAGCTACTGCATCATCCGTACATTCGACCTCTAAGTATACACAATTATTTGGTTTTGGAAGAAGAGGGGGATGAATATCTCTATCTTGACATGGTGAGGTTCACCATGACATCCAAAACGGTCAAGGGCTTGAAATGGACACAACCAATGCTCGACGACATTTCAGGCGCGAAGAATTGGGAGAAAGTAGAGCAAGGTATGCGTAGGATGTTTGTCAAAGAGGTGTTGGGCAAACTACCGGTGATGCAACATTTCATGTTCGGGAGTCTGGTGCCTGCAATGGAGGGAATGAGTGTGGAGGACGAGCTCCCATTGCCGGAGAGTGAGATGATGGAAGGTCGAGAGGTTCATGTGGGAGAACATGGGGCGAAGCATGTCCATAAGGACGATGCTTGGGGCGATTGTTGTGGGATCAAGATACCAAGTACAGTCGCTGCAAGTCAGGAGGCGAAGAAACATGGGGAGCAAGGTGGATTGAGGAGAGTGCCGTTTGATTGACTTGACTCCTATAGTTGGTGATACCGTGCATTGAATGAATTGGGAAGCCGGCATTCGCCCCCACCTTGCAAGTCCCAGCAGTACGGTCCATCTTTCGCCAAAATCGGGGTGTTACGACCATAGGCTCGGAGGACAGGTTGGGGTGCCGACTGGAGGGAGTGGGCTCAAGCAGCCGAGCTAAGTGCCCAGCAGACCCGGGAAGCTGCCCAGGACGGGGTGAGCGAGTTGTGACGAAGAAAGGTATCTATGTGATGTGTACGCTCCGACGATCATGATGATCCAAAAAAAAGTCATCATCCCTGTTGAGAACGGTGTCCCAATTGTTGAGTCAATGCTTCTTCGTGATCTACATATACACATCTAGATCATTTAATAGGGTCCCATCATATCAAAACTGCAACAGCAACTCCAACGACCCCTATTAACAGACCTAACGGCAGCGGACCTGTTTCGGTAGCGGCTGCTGTCGAGACTAGACCACAGCATGCGCGATTGTAAGTGACATTGTTATGCTGCGCTGCAACCTCGAAGACTGAGCCGGGATAGCTTCCGTCGTTGTAGTAGTCTACGAGGAGGAAGTTGGGTGGACGTCCCCAGTCAACTGTATGTAGTCAGCATTCAACATCAGATATATGACTGATGGGGAATTAAGACTTACTAACACAATTATTCGCCATCAACCCCAAACTCCCTGTCCCATTCAACCCGTTCGTCTCATTTATCAGCGGGATTGTCGGCACCAGAAAACTCGTCCCAGCTAACGAGATCTCCGTATTCAAATTATGATTCGCCATGTACATACGCTGCTCGGCCTGCTGGCGGTTGATACCTGGTGGCCTCTGCTGTGTGCATGGGAAGCTCCTGTTCGTGGGCGAAAAGGGAGTTTCCCACATCTGCGAAAATTCGTCGAGGATGTAAGGAACTTTGGTTTGGTTGGCGTTATAGTCCATGAATATGACGACGCGTTTGCGGGTCAGGATCATAGAGCTGAGGGTCGGCCATGAGGAAATGTCCATGGGTACTTGGGGTGGAATGTAGGCGTATCGGTCGAGGCCGGAGGCCTCGAGCGACGTTGTGTAGTTACCTACGCCAATGAGGTCGCTGTTGCCGATGAGGAGAGTGACCACGTCGTATGGGTGGGCTTGCACCCAGGAAGTGACATTTGTGAAGTATTCTGTGGCAGTACCGGCGTCGAGAAGGTCGCAAGAGGTGTGACAAAATGAAATCGTCTGTGTGGTGGAATTGTAGTGGGTTTCGCTTTGCAACATGCGGATGCCGTCGTTGAGCTGGTTTAGTACGGGAAGTTGCTGATTGGCGGCTGCGTTGTCGGGTTTGACAAAGGGTGAGTTGTGGGCTGCAACAAACGTGATATTGCTGTAAGAGCGGGAGCAGAATTCGGGGTAGTTGTTGCAGGCTTGAGTGTTCGTTGGGGCTGCACTCGTCGACGTCTGAGAGGCGGTGGAATTGGATGTGCTGTTGCTGCCGGACTTGGTTGGGAAGGGACCTCTGGTGCCTTGGAGGAGTGAGATGCTTGTGGATGTGGAGGAGCTGCTCCGTGTGGAGCTTCCTGATATGACGGAGCCATTTGCTTCGGCAAAGGTGGTGGCTAGGATGATTGCAGAGCCATTCTGTGTGCTCGTTGTCGAGTAGCTTATATAGGAGACATCGGAGCCTGTGGGAAGGAGATGGCCGCCGAAGTTGGGTATGGAAGAGTCGGGGGAGTTTGTGCCAGATAGGAGAAGGCTGGAAGGGTCCAAAGAGGCAGAGGAGGAGGCTGCTGATGCTATGGTGGAGGAGGAGGACTGGGCATGAGCCTCAATGACGAGGAAAAGGCTGAGGGGGAGCGCTGAGATGAGCATTCCGCTCAGGAATGCACCAAGAAGACGCGGGATGAGCAAAGAGGCAGCCGCAGATGGCAGATGGCAGATGGCCTCAACGCCGACGACGAGGACGACGGTGCCACTGCGAAGCCAGGCAGTCTCCACTCGTTCTAGAGAAGTGCTTCATGACCGTGTGAGCTTCATCCGGACTGGATGAAGAAATTCGCAAAGTCAACAAGCTTGAAGTCCATCCCGTCCATGCCAACAGCTCCCAGCAAGATTGAAGGACATCTTCGTGTACATCGTATTAATTTCTATTTATTATCAAGCATCCCAGGCTCACGTCATGCAAAGACCCGAATAGGTTCTAGCCAGATGAACTCTTGATGACGTAACGTAGTGCCGATCCTATGCCCGCAGATGCATCATGCACCCTTGTTTCCTATGGCGGGCCAAATCCAAATCCAAATCCAAATCCACGGTCAATACTGTAGATATGATGTTAATGATGCTCGTGGTGGAATAGGACTCTTCACGGCTTAGTGATGCATTTCCATCGTCCTCCGTCGGCAACGCGCTCTATACTTTCCTGAGATCAGTTACAGGAGAGTCTCTAGTTCTACAGTTGGTAGAGCAACGTCAACTCCTTCTCAGCCTCTCCGTTACTCCTTTTCCTTGATCAGCTTCCATGTCTTCGTTCTTACTCTCGACGTTCTGAAAATTGTTCCCACGGTCTTCAGTTCCCCACGCTCCCCGAAACCACGACGACTCCTTTCTGCACCACAATGGCTCTCCCCACCATCGTCTCAACCCGCCGGCCCCGCCAGACTCAGCGCTCCACCGTCTCCTCCGACGAGCCCGAACCCAAGCCAACCCCAGCACCAAACGAACCCCCCTCAAAATCCACGATCAAAGCCGCAACACGGACCCGCCTCATCTTCTCCCTCGTCACCTCCTTCCTCTTCCTCGTCTCTCTCATCTTCACCATCCTCGTTGAAGCCGGCAACGTCTCCGCCGACCACCGCCACATTACGGGCTCCATCTACTTTCTAAAGCTCGATCTCAGCCACGTGATTCCCGAGGCTGTGCCGCAGGCACAATTGATCAACAGTATAGCGAGGACGTTGGGCCTGCATGATTTCTACCAGGTCGGATTGTGGAACTACTGCGAGGGATATGGGAGTGAGATCAGTGGGTGTTCGACACCAGAGACGTTGTATTGGTTCAATCCCGTTGAGATCCTTCTCTCGGAATTGCTTGCTGGAGCAACGAGTACGTCGTACTCCTTTCCACCCCTTCCTTACCCCCCAATCCCCCCATTTCCTTATCCCGCTTCCCCTCCCAGGGTCGATTGCTGACTCCCGTTCCCCCAACAGTCGCCCTTCCCGCCAATATCATCTCCGCCCTCCAACTTGTCCGCCTAGCCTCCCACTGGATGTTCGCCCTTTTCCTAACGGGCGCCTGCCTAACCTTTCTCTCCACCCTCTTCACCCCTCTCTCCGTCTTCACTCGCTGGGCCACCTTCCCGATCGCGATTCTCACCTTCCTCTCCGCTCTATTCACCACTGCCGCTTCCATCATCGCCACAGTTATGTTCATCATATTCAGGAATGTGATCAAGGGGGCAGAGCAGTCAGTGAATATCGTGCCGAAGATTGGGGTGGAGATGTTTGTGTTCATGTGGATTGCGAGTGGTTGTGCGATTGTGGGGTGGTTGTTTATGATGGGGGAGTGTTGTTGTTGTGCGTCTAGGAGGGATGTGAGGAGGGGGAGGAAGAGGGGGGCGAAGAGTGCGTGGAGGAGGAATGGGAAAGTGGCGCCGATTGAGTTTGGGGAGAGGGAGAAGGGGGAGGGGAGAAGGGGTGTGTTTGGAAGGAAGAAGCAGTGAGTGGTATGCACAGAATAGAGTGTCACGTCTTTATGAGTATCAACAGAACAGTCCATAGCGATAACTGTATTTAGTTTGTCACTACTAAGCTCGAAAATTCTCCATCTACGGCAAAAACATATAAACAATCAGCAATAACGTCGTTATAATAAGAAGCTTACTATTCACTACTATTTTTTAGCAATTAAAGTCGACTAGTATAACTTCTCGAGTTTGTAGTCGACTTTTGACTTTTGACTATGGTCTATTTCTCATCAATACAAACTTGATTAATATTATTAATTGCTATTTGGTAGCATAAAACAATAAAAGGGGCATGATCCGCGGGAGGCAACCACGGGAGATGCCGAGCGAGCCGAGGTCCAGTCCCTTCCCCAGATTTGAGCCAAGTCAAGCTCTCCATGATCATCAATGATCTGACGAGTACAGCGAAGTGAACGAGTGATGATGGGTTGTCTTCCGTCCTGAAAATTCTTGTCTGCCACATATCTTCCTTTCGTCTCAAAAATCCCACTATGCCTCCAACCTCCCGCTCCCAAACCCCACCATCCACCAAACGCCTTCTCCAAGAGCTCAAAACCACCCTCTCCGAACCCTCCCCCGTCCTCCAATCCCTCGCTCCCGTCTCCGAAGCCCAAATATTATATTGGGAAGCTATCTTGAAAGGCGTCCCTGGCACCGCCTACGAAGGTCTGTCCCCGTCTCTCCAAACATAACGTCTGGATCCGAGAGGCGCGTTGAACCATCTTTTCGTTGCAGTACTGATATCATCATGGTAGCCGGTCTCTGGAAACTCTCCATCATAGTCCCCCCTTCCTACCCTCTCCACCCCCCCACAATTAAATTCCTCACACCAATCTGTCACCCAAACGTGCATTTCCAGGTTCGGACCCTATCCCTTCTCCCCTCCCATCTCGCTCCCCGTTCTCACCGAAGATCCACTAACCCCCTTCCCCACACAGACCGGTGAAATCTGCCTCTCCCTTCTCAAGGAATCCTGGTCCCCCGCCTACACCCTGACCTCTACCCTCGAAGCCATTCACCAATTGCTCGCGTACCCGGAAGTCGATAGTCCCCTGAATGTGGATGTGGCGGTGTTGTTGAAGGAGGGGGATCCGGTTGGGGGGGAAGGCTTGGTGAGGTTTTGGTGTGGGGAGAAGAGGTGGGGGGGATGATGGAGGGGAGGGGGAAAGGATGGTTTATGAACTTATGAATGCATCTAGCACAATTTTTGAGCGGCATGGGCTAGGAGTTCGGAAACGGAGCGGAGACTGCTTGACTCGGAAGGTTTGTAGGTTCTGGAAGTGGACCCAAATTATAATATGCAGTGGTGTTGAATACTCACTACCTCAGCATCAACGGGTCACTAAGATGTCCGTCACTCTGATTCTTCTAACCAATCAATCCAGCTATGACACAAGCACAATCGCACGACATTCCAAAAGGGCGAGCAAAGACCGCAGACAGTAAGCTGCAGCGCAGCCCTTACACCACGCACATAGCACTCTCAATCAATTTTGCACGAAATTATCCCGTCATGTCTAATATATGCCTAGCCCCTCCAAATTGTATCACGTACACAAAAGCCATCGCTATATATGGCGTGTTCCCGCCCTCGAAACGCCATCGAAGATTCCTCTGCAATACCTATGGGAGTTTGGCCTCTATGCGGCAAAATCAACAGAAGTGAAGGCGTGTCAAAGATACCTTCATACATGAATAAAACGGCTTGGGCGGGGATGCAGATTACTCGTTATAATGGTAAACCTGCGGGCTGGTGTTAGTCAGGGTACTTCGGGGGTCGCGTTGGACGAAAGATGGTGCATTGTGCTTACGAAGTAGTTCGGTAGACCCCAACAGCCCCAACCTAATCTCCTTGCCATTTTCGCGAATCCCTCTGTCTCCATCAAGTGGTAGAACGCAAACGGTGGGAACATAGCCCCATCACGATGCACTTCGGCCTTGACCAACAAGGCGGTACCTCCGACACCATCCAGCGGTATTATAGCTCTTTGCTCTCTGTTGTCCGACTTGTCTGCGCCCATTGCCATCAATGTCCGGTAGGTCGCGATGTCTTGATAGCCCTCGAGGATGATGTCATCGGGAGCCATGTTCGCCGCCATGTCTGCCGCAGCTTGGCTGTCTTGCCATGAATTGTAATCGTATGGTCGCTTATCGGCTTTGCCCTGGTCGTTTGTAAATCGTTGGAAGCAATTCGGCACGAGCACTGGCTTGTCATGAGAAGCTAGATCTTGGATGAGCGTGGGAGGTGTCTCTACTATGTCGGCGTCCAGCCATAAAACCCATGATGTCGATGGCCCTATGGTGGTGAATAGGAGGGAATTTCGGGCGCGTGACATTGCTGCTCGGCGGACCTTTTGGTTCTCTTTCTTGTGTCGCTCTGCCTCGTCCTGCGAAGATAGAGGAGGGTCGAAGTCTTGGCGCAAGATGATGATGCTCGCAAATCTCTTCGCTTCAGGGCCTGTCTGAGTAGCCGCAATGGCGGTCTGTAACGCTGCGGTGGCAGCATTGCCTTCCCTCGTTTTAGGTATGATGAATCCAAGCGCGATCAGATGGTGTGGGTATGAGAGAGCGAGAAGATTGTTCCAGTAGCCCTGGTAGAATCGAGCGAGAGGTGTGAGGATGAGAACGGTTTCTTGATTGCCAATGGGGTCGGCTGTTGTTGTTACATTGTTCAAATGGTAGTGTACAACAGGTGGCGGTTTAGCTTCGTTGAGTGAGGCATCTGGTTTTACGAACGGGGCGGTAGGAGGAGATAATGGGTGGGCGGCAGCGTTTTTTCGTTTCGCCGTAGAAGCTGCGTTTGCGTCTGAGGATGGGGAAAGGATGAAGATGAGAAAGCCGACCGAAAGAACTGCGGCCAGCACCAGCGTAATCGGATTCGTGCGCCGTATCGATCTTGCAATAGCCATTGTGAACGATTGTGGAGCACCCAAATGCTGGGAAGTTCTCGAATCCCCCAGCTCTTCCTGTCACCGCGCAAAATGCAAATGTTTCCTCGATCTGCCCCCAGTCACCTCAAGACATGCTAGCAGTCTGTAAATTAGGTCAGCATGGGAGCCGCAAGCTCTCAGTGGAATGGTGACCGAATAGATGTTGTTGGTATCGTGGCTGGATCGAGGATAATTGTACAGTAGTCTGGTGCTAAGCCGGATTGGGGGCTGATAGCGCGCTAGAATATCTGACAGCTTAAACTAATTAAGTAGTCTATGTAGCAAGCCGTTGTCATGCTAGATGGTGAAATGATTGTGAACAACAATCGCAACAATCGCAACAATCGTGAGTGTTGGCCTTTCTGAAGACTACCGAATCCCTCGGAGAAGTCTTCTCTGTGTCGATGTGCCGACTCTCTCATCATGTAGTCTGATTGTTCTACTAGTTTCAAGGATGAACCAACAAACGGACAAGTACTTTACTCTGTACGCATGTCCGGCAGGATCTCAAGTTCTGCGACATGTTCAGGTATGGAGACCATGTTACTGACCTTAAATTATCTGTCTTAAGCTGTTATCTCCCTCGCAAGATCACTTGGAGGAAGGTTTGGAGAAGGTACATGTTTCAACTACCCTAGAAGTCAGACTCGGGCAAATTGCCTTGTAATCAATAAGGAGCACGACAAATAATCAGTGCCACATCGTTGGCTCTATCACATAACATTCCTGGCTAGAAGCTGTCATCTAGACCTGCATCCTTCTCCTCTGCAAGCCTGTCTAGATTCGCCTTGATCCACCACTTGTGAGTCTCTTGGCTTTCTTCGCCTGGCTTTTCGTCCCACGGCTTTGGGCTCAGTATGTAGTGTATATTCTTAACTTCGTCGTCCTGCCAAATCGGCTCATGTACAGTGCGCAATGTCTTCAAGGCATTGTAGGTGTAGGGTAGAGCTACCCATCTCCCGCTGAAAAGGTCACTCAAAAGAGACTGATCCGCAAATTCGTAGCTGTCTATTGCTCCTGAGCTCATACGCTCTAAAATTAAATTATACAGCTTTTTGGAGGGGTTGACGACCTGAAGTCCACCATTTGGCATTCCCAAGCCTGCTGATGCTGAAGCTCCATGTTTTTGCGCTGCGACAGGGTCGTTATGTTGAGTCGTGAAGGCACAATTCGCCGGTACCCTAGGATGGCATTAATCGATTCACAGAGCCAGTGCTATGAGACATGCCCACTTGTAATGCAGGGTATAAGTGGATCTCACTCACCAATTCTTAGGGTAATGAGGCTTCTTCAGCGGATTACAGACACAAGCATGGCTGGCAGCAAATACCCTTTGTCCACTCCCATCATTGTCAGGAGAGTCGAGCTCAACATCCATCAATTCATCCATATTCTTCATCACGAGCATATCGCTATCTAGCTGCACCACTCGCTCATACTCCTCGAGCGAAAACGGCGTCAACTTGCTCCAACAGTCGTAGAATCTCGGGTCATTTGTGAAGTCCTTGTGCACAGATGGTAGAAGGTACTTCACTCTTTTCTTAGGGATCTTTCGGGTGTCAAGGGCGCGATGGCCCTCGTCAGGAAACGTATCGGTATAGAGGGCTATGAGAGGATATCTGGTGCCGTGCTTTTTGAGCGAATGATCGAGCGTTAGAAGACCGGAGAGGTAGGCTGTGTTTGTGATGAGAGTCGTCCATACTTCTAAAGGTTAGAAGTTGCTTTGCAAGATTATCCTTCAGACATTGCACCTTTCCGTGATTCTACCACTTTCGTAGAGTTAGGATTCATCGAGTCAGCCATTTTCTGTTTGCTTGATTGTACGTCACTGCAATTGCTTTCGATGAGGATTTGACGTGCTACAAGAATGCGAACACATTTTCAGTCCCTTCATGGCGCGAATGCTTGAGCGACTTTCGTTCTGCTGTGGGTCGTTTGGATTGGCGGAAGTAAAGAACATCTAGGCGCTATCTCCGAGCCGCTGTTTTTATCGATGATCCAAAGACATTTTGGTGACTACATTTGCTTCGGTTGTCAAGCTCTTGGAGGCTCCTGGTGCTTACAAACATTGTGAGTCAGGTCTCTGAGAAGCTATGGACCGTTATCCTATACTGCGCCCATAGGGTCCGACTGTCATCCTCTCCTTTATCTTCTTTTACCTTGGTTCTCATGTCCAGTTCCGTGCAGAGCGCCATTGTAAACCCCGATAGCACCAATGGGAGCAATGAAGCACTGGGACAAGGACAACCCGCCAGGAGCGCGCAGCATAAGAACTATAAAGGCTTCGTGGCCGGCGTCTTCTCGGGTATCTCGAAGCTGAGTGGTACAAAGATTGCGTCTCTATATCAAAGACGAGACCGTTGACCTTGCAACATAGTCGGCCATCCATTTGATACTATCAAAGTCCGTCTACAAACGAGCGAAAAATCTCAATTCAAAGGACCCCTTGAGTGTGTATTCCAGACGGTACAGAAGGAAGGCTTGCGAGGACTATATAAAGGTGCTACTCCACCGCTGGTAGGATGGATGTTCATGGACTCGATGTAAGTGAGGCGCTGGCTAGGTCTGCTAGATCTGAGCAATCTAAATTGACATTGCACTCAGAATGCTTGGCTCTCTTACTTTTTATCGCCGCCTCCTGAATGACAACGTATTCTCGAATCCATCATTCCTCGCCATTGGCCGGGCTTCCGCTCACAGAATAGAAAATGCGAAAGAAGAGGCAGTCAAGAAGCTACCTACCGTTGGTCATGCTTTTGCAGGTATTATGGCAGGTGCAACAGTCAGTTTCATCGCAGGTATGTTATTTATATTGCAACAGTAAGAATGTTCAACCGCTAAGTGTAATGCAGCCCCAGTAGAGCATGTCAAGGCTCGATTGCAAGTGCAATACGCCGTAGATAAACGACAGCGACTTTACAGCGGTCCAATCAATTGCGCTAATAAGATTTTACGAGCCCATGGAATTCCTGGCATATACCACGGCCTTGCAGCTACTCTCCTCTTTCGGTCCTTCTTCTTCTTCTGGTGGGGCTCATATGACCTCCTTAATCGGTTTTTCTCGACACACACCAACCTCTCTACTCCCTCTATCAACTTCTGGGCTGGTGGTCTCTCAGCGCAGATCTTCTGGCTAACGTCTTACCCTTCAGACGTAGTCAAGCAAAGGATCATGACAGATCCACTTGGCGGGGGATTGAATGATGGAGTGAGGCAATTCCCAAGATGGAAAGATGCAGCGAAGGAGATATGGAGAAGAGACGGCCCAAGAGGCTTCTGGAGAGGTTTTGTTCCCTGCTTTTTGAGAGCATTCCCAGCGAATGCAGTCGCTCTTGTAGCATTTGAGGGCGTAATGAGAGGCTTACCGGAATGATAGTGTAGCAATCAGATGCCCAAGTCTCCACTTCATAGTAGCTCTACGAACGTGAAATATTCACCACGTTCACCGCGAATTAAAATGGTCCAGACTCAAGGTTACTCATTCACCGGTCGCAATGTCCCTTTCTGCTTCCGAGCCAGGAGATAGTATCTTGCAGATGACGTGTGGACGGACACAAGACTTCCCACGATGATGATTGACCTTAGTAGTAAGATATATTGAGATTTTACGGGGAGTCGGCATTATGTGTGCTTCCTTGGATTGGCCACATTCGAAAAGAAATTAAACGTGCATGCATTGCTACTAGAGGCATGCAGGCATCCAAGACAGGATGGCGGGTCCCAACTTTGCTTCAATCTTTCTCAATTTCTCCCAACACGCCATTTCTTTCTCGTGCTGATGCTTCGGCCTTGGTAGCATAATTGACTTCTGCTGCTGCTGGTACAATGTCACTGTCAGGACTGTCTCTTGGTCTCGCACCTCTAGAAAAGTTTGCTCGCAATACTGCTTTCGCTTTTGAAAAGAATGGAAGACAATTTACATTTGCGAGCCCGCAGCATCGACAAGGCTCATCGGCAGCGAACCTGGACAATGTCTGGAACCCAGATCTTTGGAAGCCCACTGCTACGGCGAATGACCATTTGATAGATGGCAAGGTTGTCAAGCCCACTGAAGAGGTATGTGCTATGTACTCCGTTGACCTTCCTTCTACTAAGTCCCTAGGACTTTGACCAAATCTTTAAGAAGATTGTCAAATGCACAGAAGATATACGTAGGGATCCTTACGACACGAACGCGTGGGTTCGACGAGCTGCCGAGCTTCAATGCCTTGGCTATCCTGACCTTGCGGCTGGAGATGCATACAAGGCCAAGCTCAAGCTTGATGAAGTGTACATGTCTGTAATGATGAATCTCCCAAATGATGATCTGCGGGCGCAAATTTCCACCCGGGAGATGTTCAAAATGCAGTTCGAAGCTTCCTACGGGCTTGCGTCCGCTCTTACTTTTGTAGATGATTTAAAAAGCTTGCTCGCACTTGGTGAAAATGGAAAGAAGCAATACCCTCAAATGAGTCTCTTCACAAACATTTACGATGGAGCTGTCAAGCTTTGCATAAATAAAAATCAGACCATAGGATATAGCCCTTCCACATCAACAGATACTGCGCTAAAACGCGAATGCGGTTTCATAAAGCACCTGGCCTACTCTTTTATCCCCCTTAAGTACCTGAGTAGGAGCGATGACCTCATTGAGTCGACCAAGGACCTTTCAGAGCAGCGTCTTCGAGCTGTATGCTTTCACAAAGTCAAATCTCCAGCCAGTCCTCCAATGTCTTGGGCGTTTTTGCCACACGAGCCATTAAATTTTCAGAAGCCATCATTCAGGACACTCCCATTTTTGCGGCGTCGAATATTAGCAACTCCGCTCCATGGACGCAAAAATCAACAAAATTGAAGATTACAAATATCTGCGAGAATTGTTATGGCA
>JAABUP010005724.1_pt1 | contig 18564 bp, 20 predicted proteins | sample 5559201 | NCBI WGS metagenome assembly JAABUP01 (sample SAMN10711887, study PRJNA513373) | rock metagenome | isolation source: Antarctica rocks | place: Antarctica
TGGGCGCGGGCCTGTTCCGGCTGGTGCTGCGCCAGAACGCGCTCACGGGGTCGCTGCCGTCCGTGTGGGGCCTGCGCCCCAACGCCTCGGTGGACGTCCTGCAGTCCATGTGCGCGCCTGGCGCACCCCCCGCCCAGGGCGCGCCACGGCCGCTGTGGCGGGATTGCCGCTGCACATGGTGTGCAGTTAAGAATCCCTGCGTGTTCTGCCGGGCCTGCCTAAGACCTTACTGCTTCTGCCCCCGTGCACCTGTCTCCGCCCTGCGGCACGCTGCGTGCGGTGTGCGCGCCAACATCTGTGCCCGGGCTCAACACGTGCGCGTCGAAGCAGTCCGCTGAGGGCGACGCGCGCGGCGCGCAGGCAGCTGAGCTTCAACCAGCTGACGGGCGGCATCCCGGCCACGTGGGCGGCCTCAGACGCGACCGGGTTCCACGCGCTGCGATACCTCGACCTGCGCCAGAATTCGCTGACGGGCAGCATCCCGGTCGGCCTCGGGCGCACGCTGTGCGCCCCTGCGCGCCCAGCCATGCCCTGCTCACGTGCACCCGCCGCGACCAGGCCCTGCTGGTTGCTGTCGTCCCTGCGCCCGCCGCCCGCAGCGAGCGGCGGCCGCGGCGAGCCCTGCGTGGGAAGCCCATGGGCGCCCCGACGCGGCTCGTCGCCTTTCCACAATGAGCTTTAGCGGCAGCGAGGGCTGCTCGTGGTGGCGCGTTGCCTGCCACGCGTCAAACAGCACGATCGGCTGGCGCTCCGCACGTGCGTCAGGTGTTTGGATGCGAATGCATAAGACAGGTAGAATTAGGGTAGGACTATTTGACACGTCACAGGTCCCTACCTTACCTGCGCCTGCGCTGCAGGAACCTGCTGCCGGGCAACGCGCTCTGCGGTGCCATCCCGCCCAACGTGACGATCTGCCAGCGCCGCGCGTCCTGCGACCCCACGCAGATCTCATACTTCTGCAGCTGCGGCGACTCGCTCAGCAGCCTGCCCAGCTGCGGCGGTGCGGGCCCCCGCACGCGCCCTCACGCGCGCGCACGCAGCGGCCTTGCGGGGCGCCTGGCACGGACAGCGGTGTGGCCAGGCTGTGATGAGTTTGCAGAGCAGGGAGGCGCAGGACTCCCTCGCAATTGTGCATCAGGGGCCAACAGCCGCCCTCCCGCGCTGAGAGCGGGGCGGCGCGGCCGGGGCCAGGGTCGAGCGGCCTCTCGGGGACGAAGGCTGCGGAGATCTTCGTGCCGGTCGTGACGGTGGTGGCGTGCGCCGTCATGCTGATCGTGGTCAGCCTCCTGGTGCTCAACCACCGCCGCCAGGCGCGCGGCCCCGCCGCGCGCCGATGCTGGGCCGCCCGTCCAAGTATACATCCTGCCGCTGAGCGCTGAGCGCGGGGCGAAGCGCGGGGCAAGCACTGCCTGCGCCGGCTGCACTGCGCCGCATATGAGGACAGACGGCAGCTCCACTGTCCAGCACAGGCTGGGCGGCTGAGCTTCCTGGCTCAATTTGACGCAGGTGTCAATGCAGAGATCGTTGCGGGTGGCCCCGCTGCAGGCGGCAGCGTGCTGTCTTTGTTGGGGCATGTGCAGATCTTTTTTTTTTGTTGGGCATGTGCAGGACAGTGCGCGTCCGTGCCGCGCCAGGCAGGCGCAGACGCTGCCGAAGCACCACCAGAGCAACGTGGTGCAAGGCTTGGCTGGCACGAGTTCAGTCGCGACTCTGTGGCGGCCGCGGGCGCGCAGGCGCACACGCCGCTGGTCTCGCCGACCAAGCGCAGCTCAGACCAGCGCTCAGTGGACATCATGCTCTCGGCGGCCACGCAGTCGGAGAGCGTGGTGCTGCAGCGCAAGCTGACGGGCGGCAGCAGCGCGCCCAGCACGCCCAGCCTGCTGGAGACGACGCTCAGCCGCCAGATGTCCTCCTTCAAGCTGGACTGGCAGATAAACCCGGACGAGATCGAGTTCTGTCGAGACGCGGACGGGAAGCTCTGGCAGCTCGGCACCGGCGGATACGGTCACGCAAGCGCCCCGCCCTCCCGCGCACCGCTGCAGCCTGCGGTCAGCAGCACCTTTCCAAGTGCAGGGTGGCCGGACTGTTGGTTTGAATTCCAGAAGCACACCACCTGTGACGCAATCGCCCCGCACACACTGTCTGCAATGCTGCTCAGGCCCCTGAGGGGCACAGTCGCTGCTGGTAAGCTCGCTGGTTCCTGACTTCGGCATGCACGGAGATTGGACTTGCATGTGGTGCGGCGCATCTTTGCAATCTGGCTCATGATATCGCGAGGCGGTGTACGCTGTCCCGCATGGCCGCGCCTGCCCGGCGCAGCCGCCCGGTTCGGCGTATAGGGTAGGGCCTGACAGGGTCCATCGCGCGCAGGTGTACAAGGCCAAGCGCGGCGGCGCGACCGACGTGGCGTGCAAGGTCATGCGGCTGGACCTGCTGGAGGGCGGCGCGCGCGAGCAGCAGCTGGAGGCGTTCATGCGCGAGGCGGCCGTGCTCAAGGCCTGCCGCGACCAGCACATCCTCATGTTCCTGGGCGCCTGCCTCAAGGCGCGGCGCGCCTTGCACGCTCCGATCCCCTGTCCCTTTTTATCTTTTTTAAGTAGATGCTTTTCATGTCCCTAAATTTTCGGATCAGCCCCTAGGGGTCGTGTGCACTGTCGCCGCAAGGGACGCACTGCGGTGGCGCCGTCTGCCCAGGCGGCGACCGCACGAGCCAGCTGCGCCTTGCCGCGCACAGCGCGCAGCTATCGCTAGCCTGCGAGAGTCCTGGCTGTCCGCAGACGCGGGCTGAAGTTAGACCTGGGGCGCCGCGGCCACTACTGCGTCGAGTCCGGGTCGAGTGGCATCCGCTGCGATGGCGGCGCCAGGCTGGCCGAAACGCTACACTTATTTATTCATAATAAAACAGAAGCGATATTTCAATTATAACCCGAACCTGTACCGCGCAGGGCGACGTGGTCATGCTGGTGACCGCGCTGATGGAGACCGACCTGGCGCGCGCGCTGAAGAAGGACGCCAACACGAGCGGCGGGCGGCGCATCACCTGGGCGCCGCGCGTGGCGGGCGCGGGCGGGCGCGTGTCGCGCATGGGCCTCGCGCGGCGCATCGCGCTGGACGTCGCGCGCGGGCTCGCCTTCCTGCACGGCCGCAAGGCATGCCGCGCCTGGTGTTGTGGGGGCAGGCAGCGCGCCGCCTGGCTGCGGAGGCTGACGTGGGCGCTTAGACAGCATGCGGCGGGCGCGCGCGTGTGCGGTGCACGCCTGCTGCTCGGGTGCCGCTGTCGTGCAGGCGCCTCACAGGCTTGCGTGTGTGCTGCGGAAACAGCGCCTGTTTCTGGGATATTAAGCTGTGGTGTTTGGAGAAGGCCATGCCCGCGCTTGCTGGCCTAAGCGTAGCCTGGCATGCATGCTGCGCCCGAGGTACGTGTGTAGCAGGCGCCTCTGAAGCGCGGCAAGCTGCGCTCTGCCAGGTCTTGGTCAGTGACACTGAGTGCGCAACGCGCAGATCGTGCACCGGGACCTGAAGAGCGCCAACATCCTGCTCGCGCGCGACGGCGGCGCGTGCATCGCGGTGCGCGGCTGCGACAGGGCGCAGCATGGCCGCCTGACACGCAGCGCTTTGCTCAAGCTTGGGTCTGTGCAGCCGTGTGACTTGCACACAGAGATGCTTCAGCAGTGCTGTGCTGCCCATGATCAGACCGGGCAACGTCTGCTGATGTATTCTGAAGTGGCAGAGTGGAGCCGGTCTGGCCGGGGCCCACCTGGCGGGGCGCGCGCAGGATGTGGGCATGGCGCGGATGCTGACGACGGGCGTGCTGACCTCGCTGCACGGCACCTTTGGCGCGGCCCTGCCGCGCCTTGTGTGCCCGACCAGCTCAGGAACAGGCTTGGGACCAGGCTGAGGCTGGTTGCAGCCAGGGCTCGCGTGCACCGTGTCCATGCGGCAGGGTGGGCGCTGTCTGGGTCTGCAGCAAGCGCTCGCCCAGCCTCAGCAGTGCCCCGTGGCAGCCGCTGCGCCTTAGCGGCGGCCGTCGATCGGATGTGCGCGAACTGAGCTGCTGCATGGGCCGCAGGCACGTTCGCCTGGTGCGCGCCCGAGATGCTGCTGGGCCGCGAGTGCAATGAGAAGTCCGACCTCTACAGCTTCGGGGTGGTGAGCCCGCCTCCGCGCGCCTGTGCTGCCAGTGCCGCGAGCTAGCATACACGCATACGGCCCCGGGCACTGTTTAGACATGTTCACACGAGTGCGACGTGCCGCACGCGGCGCGCTGTGCTGGAGCCGGGACTGCCCTTCAGGATGAGGCGGTCTGTGCTGCGCCAGGTGCTGTGGGAGCTGAGCACGGCCGAGGTGCCCAACGGGCGGTATCTCCGGCCGCTTAAGTGCGCCCCCCCCCGCTCCCCTGTGGCAGTGCTGCTCCCGGCCAGGCCACAGCGCTTGAGGCCAGAGGTGCTTTGCATATCGCTGCATGATGTGCCCTCAATAGCCCATCATAATGCTGCCCCAGGCGCCGTGTGCGCTCGCAACTCTGCAGCGACGGCGCTGACCCAGCGGCGGCGCCTGCAGCCTGCGGCAACGCTCTGCATATCATGGCGCCCTATCCTGGGCGCTAACCCTACTCGTGGGGCACCAATTCTACCCTAAACCAGCCACGCTGGCGCAGGGTCCCGGAGGAGTGCCCGCAGGAGGTGGCCAACCTGGCCGAGCAGTGCCTCAGCGACAGCTCGGCGGAGCGGCCGTCCGCGCTGCAGTGCGTGCACGTGCTCGCAAATCCGTCCCCGCCGCACCAGTCCGCGTGAGCGGCTGGCGGGCCTGCGTCCGATCTACAGGGCCCACGCGTTTTCAATTGCCCGTCGGCACGCCTTTTCCCCGGGAATAATGAGTCGCAGGCGCAGAGCTCCTGCGCGCGCTGCGCCCTGTCGCTGCATGTCCACCCTGTCTGCGCGGTGAGTTTCGCCGCGCGCCCCTCGCCTGCAGGCGAGTAATGTGTGAATAGTGAGAGATGTCAGGCTCCTGTTGCCTGCGCGTTTGCTAGCGCTCGCGCATGTGAGATATAACCAGGTCGGCTGTGTCATGTGTGGTGACATGTCACAACAAAGAGCGTTGGCGCGGCCTGCTTGCGGCCAGTGCTGCAGTTTGTCTCCCCACCCTTGCCCGTCTGGCTGTCACTAGTGGGACGAGTGGGCAGGTGGCAGTCGGAAATATATGCTTCACAGCTCCGTTTCGGGCTGTTTTGGAGCGGGCATGCAGGTTGCGTGCTGAATTGATATGCCTGGCTTTCTAGAATTTGATTTCTTTGCCAGAAGCGGTGCCGCGCTCTCGCCTGGGAGGGGTCCCCGACCCTGCCGTTACGAGGAGGTAGCCATTTTGCCATAGGGGCGTGGCCGCGTGCACCCGACGTGCTGGTGCAAAGCACTAAGGCGGGTGTGCGTTGCACAAGCACCGGTGTAAGCACCGGACTGTCGCGGACACGCTTGGTAAGCGTGTCTCGTCCACACACCGGCCACTCTCCACACATGCACTGTGGTGACACAGGGCGGCCGGCCAGTGCACTCTGCCCGGCATGCAGCATCTTCATGTGCACCTCTTGCGATGCCACCCAGGCTGCATGTGCATGTGCAATGCATGCCTGCGCTGCTCGCCACAGCACTGCGGGGCCTCCGCCCCGATCAGGGCACAGCAGGAGCCCCCAGCGCATGCGACACGCAGCTCTGAGCGCCCCAGGCTGCGCAGTTGGGACCACGTCCCAGAGCATGCCGCGGCTCCGGCCATGTCTGATCGGGGGCCCGACCGCGGCTCCCAACGGCCTTGGGCTGGGCCCCCCAGAGCTACTCAGTCTGGAACACGTTCTGGATCATGCCGCGCGGCGCGGCGTCCGCGGCCGCGTCCAGCGCCGCGACCTCGGCCGCGCTCAGCCGCCAGCCGAGCGCGCCCAGGTTGTCGCGTACATTGGCCAGCGTCTTGGCGCCCGGGATGGGGATCGTGCCCTGGGCCATGCACCAGTTGATGGCCACCTGCGCGGGGCCGCGCGTCTTCAGTCCGATTGCCTACCCTAACCTACTCTAACCCTACCCTACCATGTTACAGCCTGCCACAAACGCACGCGGCATTGAGTCTGCGGCGGCTCACATGCGGCACGGACACGCTGGCAAGCCAGGTGAGGACAGGCGCGCGCGCACCGCCAGGGCACCAGGGCCCCGGGACAATAAGCCGACACGAGCAGCCTCACCGCCCGCGTTCAGCTGGGGCAGTGGGCGCCAACCTGGGAGGGCGTCTTGCCGCGCTTGGCAGCCACCGCGCGCAGCTCCGCCAGCAGCGGCGCCAGCCCCGGCAGGATGCGCCGGAAGAGCAGCGCGCGCGGGCCGGCCGGCAGCGTGCCGCCGGCCTCTACGCCGTACTTGCCGGTCAGCATGCCTGCGCGGCCGGCCCGCCTCGCCCCCGCGCACGCGCTGCGGGCCACCGCCCGAGCCCTGCCTGCAGGCTGCACGTGCGCATGTCGCCTGGCCAATAACCTGATGGTGGCATGCGCGGCGGCCGTCATGCCCCTGCGCATGCCTTGAATGCACGCCTGAGGCTGCTGCCAGCGGGGCTCGCAGCGCGCCGCCGCCGCGCCGCCCGCTGCTGTTCAGGCCGCATCAAGCTGCGTTCTGGGTGCCGCTGCCGGCGCGGCGCGGCCGCGCACCCAGGCCGAGCGGCGAGTAGGCGATGAGCCGGATGCCGAGCTGGTCGCAGATGGCCTTGGTCTCCAGCTGCTGCGGGCCCCTGCTGATGAGTGAGAACTGCACCTGCGCGGTACAGGGTTAGGGTGGGCCCAGTGCGGGGCCGCTCGCCCACGCCGCTGGGCCGCTCTAGACAAGGCTTTCCGGGCAGATGGAGCTGCATGTTCGCCAGGCGGAACTCAACACCCTGCAGCGCCAGTCCGCCGTACCCGCAGCAGCCGCGCCCGCCCGGTAGGTATCAAACAGGTGAGAAAGTGACTGTATGAGCACAGGCAGCCTGCGGGCGCGCCTGGGCGGAGGCGAGCGGGACGCCGCGGCGCTCCAGGTACGCGTGGATGCGCTCCAGCTGCCGCGGGCCGTAGTTGCTGACGCCCACGGCCTGCACCAGGCCCTGCCGCCCGCCCAGAGCCTGCCCGTCGGCCACGCGCCAGGCCGAGCGGCCACCGTTGCAGTCTCAGTCAGCACACCGCTCGCTCACGCACAGGCGCAGACGCTCTGCACATGGGCGCCAAACGGTCTGCGCACGGGCACAGGCGTTGCACCACCCCCCCCCAGCGTACCCAGCCAGGCCGCGCCTCACCGGAAAGCGGCCGCACAGCCTGCTGCTCCTACCCACCTGCCAGCCGGCGCGCTGCCGCGCGCGCCGCGCGTGGAACAGCGCAGACACCGCGCCGGACTGCCGAGCGGGGGCGCGCGCCTGGTCATGCATCGCGGCCAGGCCGTCCCAGAGCGCGCGCTCCTGCAGCGGCGCATACCGCGCGGCGCTCCAGTGCAGCTGCCCCAGCGCGACGCGCTCCAGGCCCAGCCGCCGCAGCGAGCCCCTGCGCTGCGCGCGCGGCGAGGGGGCGGGCTTGCGACCGCGCGCGCAGGCTCCGCGGGCTGTGCGGCCTGTCGTCGCAGCAGGCAGCAGGCGAGTCGAGGGACTGCCTTGATGGCTTTCGCCGCGTCGCTGATGACATGCAGGTCTGGTGCGACCTTAGCGCACAGGCCTCGCTGGTGTACCAGCGAGCGGCCGCCAGTGAAACACACGGCGCCTGCGCCGCGTGCGTCCCGGCGCGCTGTACACGCGCGACCAGCAGGCGCGCGAGGTGCGCAGGAAGGCAGGCGCGGCGGGGCGCACCGGACCGCGCTGACAAACTGACCGGGCGTCAGGCGCCAGGGGTAGGCCGCCAGCTTGGTCGCCACGAGCACGCCGTCGCGCTCGCGCGCCGGGCCGGGGTACTCGCGTATGAAGCGCCCCAGCAGCTGCTCGCTGCGCCCGTTCAGCCTGCCCGTGCCTGCGCAGCGCAGGCTCGTCTGGTAGCACCGGGCGCCCTGCATGCCTCGCACGCGCACGACTCGCACACGCAGTGCACGCATCACAGGTGGCTGTGCCTTGCTCAGGTGTGTGTGTCGCTGCAAGATTGAAGAGCACATGCAAAGCACGGCAAAGCGCTCTCGCACTATGCGTGAGCAGCGCTGCCATGCTGCGACCTGCGGCTGGCTCAGGCTGGTGCTCTGAGGGGCTGGGAGGCACCATACGAGTCGGCAGTGTCCCACAGGTTGACGCCGTTGGAGACCGCAAAGTTGAACACCTCCTGCAGCTCGGCGTCCATGCTCTCCTTGTAGCCCCACAGGAACTGGTTGCCCCACGCCCTGAGGCGTGCGCGTCTTGAGGTGCCGTCCCTGCTGCCGTCAAGCATCCCCCCCCACCCCCCCAGAAGGAGAGTTGAGACTGGAAAACTCGAGGCGGGCTGTTGCAGGGAGACACACCAGGTGCCGAGGCCCATCGGTGGCGCTTTCAGCGGCCCCATGGGGCGCACGTCGGCAGCGCGGAAGCCTGGGCTCGCCCTGGAGCGGTGCCCCGGCAGCACACGCACTGAGCTGCGTGCATGCGCGTGTCTCATCACACAATATACTGTGCGTGAGCTCCAAGCCAGACCAGCGCCCACCACAACGCAACGGTTGCAGCACACTGCGACGCACCACGGGCGCCACAACGCGAGCGTCCTTAGGCTGCGGCGCCTGCATGCCTTGCCGCACTTCACATGGGGTAGGCAGCCTGTCCTAGGTATCCGTGCGGGCAGCACAGACTGTATCCTGCTTATGTCTGTGTGGCAGGTGCAGCGCTGTTGGCCCATCATGTCTGGCAACGGACTCAGACAGCAGGAGGGGACAATAAACAAAGTAACAAGGACCCGAGGCCACAGACCGCTTGTGTACGAATAATCTATTATGGAGGCACTCTTGTCTTGCTGCATTGGTCTTGCTGCAGGTTCTTGACATAATTATGAACCAAGGTTGCGCAGGCTTGACAGTAGACGCGCAGCAGTCGCGCAACTGTGACAGGGAGGCGCACTGTGGTTGGCAGAGAGCCTGAAAGGTCGTGGAACGGCGCCCGATGGCCTATGCGCCGACGTACAAGGACCCCGTCTCGCTGTATGGGCCTGGCGCGTCGCGCCGCACGCGCGCCAGCTTCGATGACGGCCTGCTCCGGCGCGAGGACACGGGCACAGGTGCGGTGCAGCCGGGGACAGTTGGCGCTCGACTGGTGAAAAATCCACATCAGCTCTCGGGTGGCGGCCACAACGTTCCCCATCACTCCAAAGCAGATGCTCCAGCTATGGTTTTGTTGAATATCAGCATCTATACTCAAGAGGCTGGCAAGGGGAAGGCCAGCCGTGTGAAGGCAAATCGAGGCGTTCAGTTGGATGGCCTGGGCACCAGCCCGGGGGAGCGGGCCTTGGAGTACGCAGGGCTGGAACGACAGACCTGTGCGGCGCTGACGAGCTTGTGGGTGCGGCGTCGGAGAAACGGTGCACCAGAGGGAGTGAGCGCGGCCGGCAACTGCGCAGGTCTGGAGGAGGCGGACCGCGCGGAGGACGACTTCGAGGAGCTCAAGCGCGCGGCGCTGGACGGCCTGAGCACCAAGCGGCGCCTGCGCACCGCGGTGCTGCCGGTCGACGACGGCGCGCACGAGGCGGTCGACGTAAAGAAGCTGGGGCGCTCGCAGCGCGCGCAGCTCGTCTCCAAGGTGCCGCGCGCCAGCAGCCGCTCAGCGAGCGTGTCAGCTTGCGCTGGTGGTGTACGCTGGCGCCGCCTGCCGCACGGCTGTGCAAGCGGGCGTGCGAGCAAGCGGTGGTGATGTACGCAGGCGCCGCCTGCCGCCCGGCTCTGCAAGCGGGCGTGCCAGCAAGCGGTGGTGATGCAGGCAGGCCCCGCCTGCTGCCCGGCTGTGCAAGCGGGCGTGCCGCGCGCGCAGGCGCTCGAGACGGACGACCAGGAGAATGAGGGCCTGCTGCGCAAGATCCAGGAGCGCATGCACCGGCGCGCCCCTCCCCGTGCCTTGCGCACGAGGCCGCAGCCGGGGCGGCCGCATCCGCGGCTGGGGCGTCTGCATTCGCACTCGGACCAGCGTACGACGTGCGGTGCGCCGGCCGGCCGTGAGCGGGGCGGCGTGCGGCGCGGCAGGGTCGGCATCGAGCCGCCGCAGGTGGAGGTGCGCTTCGAGCGGCTGTGCGTGGAGGCGGACGTGGTGGTCGGCGCGCGCGGCCTGCCGAGCGTGGGCAACAGCGTGCGCGCGTCGGGGGAGGTGCGGGCTGGGCGCGCGTGCCGGCATGACGAGATGAGAAGTTTTTGCCGCAGTTTGCGCGGCTTTGAGCCGGCAAGCTCGAGCCAGCTATTGTCCTGCCACTCTGTCAGGTCGCATCCCGGGTCTGTGTGTGTGCATGCAGAGGGTGAAACACCTTGTTCTGACCTGTCGCTGAGGAAGGGATGTGCATGCGCAGAGGCTGCTGGGCTTGTTCGGCATCCGCGGGGCGCAGAAGCGCGTCTTTCCCATCCTCAGGGACGTCACCGGCATCCTGCGGCCGGTGAGGCTCTGCGCTTGACGCACAATGTGCAGTGGACTCTCCCAACGACTACCTGGTTGATACACTGTTTGCACAGCTTGCAGCACATCCAGGTTCCTTCCCTTGCAGCATGCCGGTCCGCTTGTCAGGCGAAATCTGCCTCGGACGTCAGTACGTCAAGGCAGTGGCGGCCAGCCATGCATGCAGGCGCACAGCCAACCTCGCAAATCAAGCACACGGAGACATCTGGAGCTCGCCATGCGCTGCAGGGCCGCATGATGCTGTTGCTGGGGCCGCCCGGAGGCGGCAAGACGACGCTGCTGAACGCGCTCGCGGGCAAGCTGCACTCCAGCAAAGGGCTGCGGGTGCGCTTCATTCTTTGCAGCACGGCTGCAGTGTGGTTCCCAGCCATACATGACACACTATGTCATGCCGCACACCTCTTGCCCGCTGTCAGTCAGTTCTCACAGTCGATGTTGCTTTTCCAGCCGCCAAAGATTCCAGCCGTCCAGGCGCACGGCGTGCGGCACGAACGTGAGGTTGGGCGATAGCACCTGGACGTGCGGGATGTCCGGCAGCGGGAAGCCGTCGCGCAGCAGGCCGTCGTTTATCTGCGCCTGTAGGCCGTGGACCCATTTGTCAGTCAACGAACAGCAACCAACAAAAGGCTGCCAGTTGTCCTCCAACATGCATCAAAAATAAGAGAGGATTATCAGAACAGGTATTGTCCCCATGACAACACATTGTCCCCATCATTGATCCCTGTTAGCTTGCCTGAAGCGTCAAACAGGCTCAAACAGGGTGCACGTAGGGCGCCGCACCTGCACCAAAAAGGCCACGATGGAGGCAAGCAGCTGTAGCCGGCTCTCGTCGACATTGCCCACGTCGCTGTGCAGCACGCGCACCTGCGCGGCCGCTCGAAAATGTCAGCAGCGGCACATGCATGGGCGCGCCGACGTGCGAAAGGTCGAGTCGCCATCGTCCTGCGCCGCCCTGGCGCTGGCCCAGGCATCGCTGACCTCTTGTCGTCCCACTTCAGAGGCAGAGGCTTTCAAAGCAGCCATCTCCGTGGGCGCAGTGAACATGCGTTGCGCCCATGCGCAGTGCGCTGCGGTCGATTGCATTGCAGCCGGCTCTGCGGCACGCAGCAGCGGGCGCCAGCCGCAGGCCCGCAGCACAGCTGCGCCCGGGCAGCCGCCTTGGCGGGCTGGTGCGGGCGGGCAGCGGGGGCGGGCAGCCGGCGCGCGCCTTGAGCGCCGGCAGCACCAGCTGCATGCTGGCCGACAGGCGGTAGCTGCCCGGGCGCGCGGGCGCGTCGCGCTCCAGCGCCAGCCGGCCCGCCTCCAGCTCGCCCGCCACCTCCAGCGTGAACAGGTGCGGGCCGCGCGGCGCCGCGCGCGCGCCCTCCTCCCGCGCCGCGCCCGGCTCGCGTCCCTGGTCGGGTGCCTGCTCGGCGCCCGCGGGCGCGGCCAGGAAGAAGGAGAGCGTGACGGCGCCGTCGGTGACCACGCCGCGCGCGGCGTCCACGACGGTCGCCGGCGGCGCCGACACGTTGGCCTGCAGGCCCATCGCGCGGTTGCCTGCCCCGCGCGAAGGCAGGTCCGCGTCAGTGCGCTCGCACGGCCGCGCGTGCCCTGATCAAGACAAACAGCATGACCGTGCAGTCAAGCTCTTGCAAGCGCCTGTGCGCAGCTCCCTCGTCCTGCACATACCCAGCTGCGCTGCGGCTGCATGCTCCGCACCCCGACCCGACCAGCTCGCTGCAGCCTCCAGAGTGTCCACCTGGGCTTTAGGATGTCAACCATCCGACCAGGCAAGGAGCGGCGCGCGCCCGGGTACAGCTCAGGCAGGCGCGGCGCGATGAGCGCCCAGGTGGCGGTGTACAGCGCATAGTCGGGCACGTCGTCCGGGCCCAGCCACAGCCGCAGCGCGCCCCGCTCGTGCAGCACCCACGTGAAGCTGCGCGGCGCGCGCGTCTGGCAGTCACGGATGCATGCAAGGCGGGAGCAGTCCCAAGAGCAAGGCAGCATTGGCAGGCGCCTGACCGGCTCGGCCGAAGCGCGCATGTGCACGTCGGCGTCTGCCCTGGCCAGGCGCCTGAAGGCAGCGGGTGCATGCGCTGGGCTTGCGGCAAGCACCGCATCTATATCCCTGCTTGGCTCGTGTCTATGCGCACATGGCTCGCTTGATAAAGACCGTTTGAGGGCCCGGCAGCGAACCAGTTCACGATGCTCTGGTCGATCAGCCCGGTCAGCATGGCGCCGCGCCGCTTGCCGCCCTCGATTGGATGCCCAGGGGCCTGCTCGGCCAGCGTCCTGGCAGTCCCAGCCCGGCCCGCGCGCTGCCCAGCCCTGGCTCCCTCCGCTGGACCGCCGCCCTCGTCTGTTACGCCCGGCGCGCCCCTCGCCGCGCTCCGCGCAGCCGCCGCGCCTTGCGGCGCAGCCCTGCCGGGGAATAAGAAGCGCCACGGCCGCCCAGCGTCCCCTGCCGCAACACCGCCGGGCGGCGCGCCGCGCGGCGGCGCGCGGCGGTAGGGGCACTCCTCCCAGGAGCCGTGCGGGCTCTGGAAGCGGCCCCAGTCGTGCAGGACGAGGTGCGCGGGCGTCACGGCCGGTTCGCCGGCCAGGCTGACGTTCAGCTGCAGGCCCTTGACGTCGGCGACCAGCGGGATGCCGCCCGCCAGCTTGTTGCCAAAGTCGGGGACCTTGGCCGTCATCTGCGCGCGCGCGCGCGCAGCGGCCCTGAGTCAGTCAGCGCGGCCGCACGTGGCGCGATGCATGCTCCTCGCCTGCCTGGCGCCGCTGCTGCAGCAGCCACCAGGGAAGCGAATGACTAGGGTAGGGTTAGGGTAGCAGGGGCGCACAACAGCGCAGCCAGGTGTGACAACCCTTTGTAGGCAGCAGCGTCTGGGCGGAGGCACGGCCCAGTGCCGGCTGCAGGCACCCGGTGCGGTGGCGCCCGGCGGCGCGCCGGCGCGACATGCTGCCGCCTGGAGGAGGCCGGGGCGGGGCGCGCGCGCGCCTGCGAGGCAACCTCGCGCGTGATCGCGTCCGTGATGGGCGCGCGCGCGAGCGAGGCGACCAGGTTGTACAGCCACGCGAGGTCGGTCCCCGACACGTCGACGTCCAGGCCATCAAAGCCGACCTCCGCGGGCGCCACCTCCGCCACATGCGCGCTGTGCGCGCCCCCCGCGTCATGCGGTGCACATGCATGTACCCTGTCTCGGGGTTTTGCCCACTGGGCGCTGCAGGCCAGCTCTGCCAGCGCAACAGCAACCCCCACCATTATTACAACTCTTACATACACTGCAGCCAGATGCAGCAATTGTGCTGCTCAGCCCACAGGTACGCAGCCAGGCACACAGCATTCTTTCCGGACACCCGCCAGCGCCGCATCGCAGGTGCCCCGGCATCGGCCGGCGGCCCGCGGGCGCACTGGCCGGCGCCGTCGTTGGACAGGGCGATGCGCAGGCGCGCGCGGCCGTTGGTGGCGACCAGCTTCAGCGAGCCGTGGTCGCCGACCTCCTGCGCAGCGCTCGGCGCGGCTCATCGCTTGCCCGTGCGCTGTGCATCGCTGACACAGTGCGGGCGGTCCTGCTGGCATAGATTAGCGTCCTGAGAGGGTCAGTCCTGTGCTGGCCAGGCTCCTCACAGAGGCGCACGGCGCGCAGCAACCGCTCAGCAGCGGCTGCCAGCGGCCTCGGGGGTGTTTGGGCAGGGGCGGGCAGCAGGCTAGGGGTTTGGTAGGGGTAATAAGAGTCACGGCATACCGGGAAGCTAGTGCGCTGGTAGCGCCAGCCGGCCAGCACGACCGCCTTGAGGCGCGAGACGGTGAGCACCAGCCCGCCGTCCGCGCCGAGCGCGAGGCCCGTCTCGGCGCCGCCCAGGTCCAGCGCGTCCAGCGTTGGGTGGTCCAGGTTCACGCGGAACCGCCCCAGCACCGGCACTGCGCGGCGCGCGCGGGTTTGGCGCATAGCGACGCTGCTCCTGCGCGGCCGTGAGCGTGCCCGGGCGCCAGGCAGCCCAGGCCGAGCGGGAGAGCTTGGCTTTGAACGGCGCTATGTGCCAGAGCGCATATGACGGTCCCGCATGGTGCTCTCACAGCAGGCTGGCCACGGTCGTCCCGACTCCGAGCAGCCCAGCAATGTGAGTCACGCCCGCGCGCCACGCCCGCTACCAGCCTGACTTTGTCTTGCGGCAGTGACACTGGCACACAGCAGGACAGCAGTGCAGGAACAGGAACGACTGAAGCTGCAGAAGCACTGCATGCATTAATCAATTGCCCGCGGTATGGGAGGGCGTGCCATCTGTGTACGTTTCGAGGTCGCCCAGGTTGGCCTTGCTGAGGCGGTCGCGCACGAGCTGCACGTAGTACACACGCTCAGCGCGCCGTCCACGGACAGCACATGCAGTCATGGCCATGCGCGACCAGGGAAAGCGCACGCCTTGACAGCGACGCCACTCGCGTAGCTAAAGAAGGCGGGCGACACGATGCCGGTGATTGCTGGGATAACCGCCTTTGTGTCATTGTGTTTGTGACTGGCAGGCGCGCGCTCCGCTGCGTGTGCTTGATGGACTGCTGCCAAGGCTGTCAGAAACAGCAGGCCGCAAGTCGATCTCATACCATCTGCAGCAAGGCCGGCAGCCAGAAAATGGACAAGCGCTGCAAACTCAGCCTCAACAATTGCAAGTCGCTGCTGTATCTTAAGAAAGTCTGCAGAGATGTTGATTGCTTGTCACCGTGCGCTTCACATGCCCTGCAGCTTACAGGTGAGCTCTAGAGTGATGTACAGCTATCCTGTAGTGGGTATAGCCGCTGAATGATGTCAAGGTATAACACTTTTCTGAGAGCACAAGCGTCTTGAGAAGTTCAGACATATGCATGCAGTACATGTGCCAGGTCAACAACACCATTGGTGCTGTGACTGGTGCCTCATTGCTCAAAGTGACTGCTAAGCCCCTGCATGCGCGCACCTTTATTGACAGATGCGTTATGGCAGCATCGAGTGGCACACCACGTAAGCCTGCATGCGCATACCCTGTGTCGAACCGCACTTCCAAGTGCATCCTGACCTAAACCAATGCATGCGAAAGTGCTCGCGCTAGCAGTCTCAGCGAGCTCCATACTTCGGCAGCCAAGTCAAAAGTGCGCACATCCCCCATACAGGTTGAGCTTGTGTTTGGACAGGCTCGGATGCACATGCATGACCATTCACCCAACATTCATCGCCTCAGGCCTTCCACGAGCAGCGGCATTCGACATTACGGTCAGGTCCTTGCCACGGGCTGGCGCAGGTCACGCGCTCATGCATTCTTCAGACGCCCACTTGCGCACAGCTGAGGCATGCGCGCATAACCGTTAATAAAACTTGTGTGCATGACCCTTGAAGAATACGGAAAGGATATGCCCAGGGCTGCTCAGCAGCGCGGGCTGCTAGTGTACGTGTTTGCAGCAACCCACAATACTTCAAGATCATCACGAGCCCCAGGTTCTGCCGGGACGGCGCCCTGCCAGGAAACAGGTGCGCCCTGTCGGCAGGCGCCAAGAGGCAGCCTTGACAGCCGTGCCGCGGCGTCCAGGCGTCATGCTGCCGCTACCCAAATTGCCGCCACCCAAAATGATGCCCAAGCAATGCTGCTAATCGAGCACGCGCAGCGCCGCACAAGCCCAGCACACCGCTGCGCTGACGCCTCTGCGGCGCTGGCAGTGTGAGCACGCAGAGCGAGCTCACCACGCGCTCGCTGGACTACCCAGCGCAACCCTGAGCTGGCCCCCTAGCGATGCTGGTAGTTGAGCGTGCGCAGCGCGAGCGCGATGCCCAGCGCGAACACCAGCACAAAGCCCGCCAGGATGGCCACCACCTCGCCCATGAACTGGCGGTACCCGAAGTAGCTGAACAGAAAGGCCTTGACGGCGGCATGCGTGCCGTCCTGGAGGTCCATGGGCTCGGTCACGTCGCTGAGCTGGGACCCGACCAGCCCGTACAGCGTCCACTGGACCGGGTCGAGGTAGAACACCCACTGCCACCACGGCGGCGCCTGCGGGAGGGGGATGAGGAAGCCTGGCGCCGCCACACCCGCACGCGTCACCAGGCTGACCCCACAAGCGCACAACCTGAGCCTGGCGCTTTGCAAGGCATGCCGTATCGGGACTGCAGGGTGGCATGGTTGTTATTGGGTGAGTCGCACGCACAGCAGTCCCAAAGTAGCCGCCAGGCCGTGGCAGTGCGGCAGGCGGGCGAGGGCGCCGGGCCGCGCCCGCAAACAGGTTGGCGGTGGCGTAGAAGTTGCTGCTGAGCACGGCGGCCAGGTCCAGGGACGGGCAGACGGCCACCTGCCAGGCAAACAGTTGGTTTGTTTTCCTTGGAAACCCTGTTGAATACCCTGAAATACCCTGCACCAGGGCCAGGCCCTGTGCGTCCGTCGCTGCACAGAGTCAGGCGCGCTGCAGACTCTTAAGGAGCCCGGCCAGACACCATCCGGGTTGCAGGTTGGGGCGCCATGATACTGTCCGACGCACCGAGGCCATGCCAAAGTACGTGAAGTAGAGCAGCGTCTCGTACATGAACGTGAAGTAGAGGAAGAACTTGGCGGGCGTCCACACAAATTGGATCATGCTGTATGTCAGCACCTGCGCCGCGCGCCACCCTGCAATTGGCTCTGTTGTCAAACCGGCATACAGACAAATAGACACCAAAGTGAGTCATGAGATACGAGGAACAACACACGGCAGCATCTGGCTTGTGTGTAGAATGGGGGCATACGCTGTAGATGCAGGTCTGCACGAACACGTAGGGCAGCTCGATGACCACCTGCGCACGCGCACAGGGCATAGGTTTGTGTCTGCACGACCTGGCAGAGCCGCTCGCCTGCGGCCTGCGCCAGGCCGCCATCGAGCAGGCCAGGGACATGGCAAGAGCGGGCCGCGTTGCAAAGAGCTGCGCGATGTGCGCGCAGGTGGGGCGGCGGCGGGGCGCGCCAGGGCCAGCGCGAACGGCAGCGTGCTGTAGCAGCCCGCGGCGCGCTCGCGGTACGACACGCCGCGCTCCACGGACATGATGGGCCTGCCGCGGTCGCGGATGCTGGGGTCCCCTGTGCATGCAAGCTCGCAGCAGGACCCCTCCGACTTCATGCTGCATGGCAGAGAGGGCTGCGAGCATGCTCCTCCAACAGTACGCCCGAGCATGTCGCCGGCGGGGCGGCAGTGCCGGCGTGCAGCAAGGGAAGGTGGGGCCGCGCACTGGACGGTCGACGAGTTGGACACCCTGCAGAGTCACACGCGATGCTGTGAGCAACCCTTGCGCGCAGCGTTGCTCCCTGCCATCGCGGCTGACCAGCGCGAAACTATCACCAACACATGTGGCTGTTTTGGCGCACCCCAGGAAGAGCACCGCCGCATACATCGCCCCGGCGATGTTGAAGACGTCCTGGCGCGTAGACCTGCAGGGCAACAGAGAGCCGCACAGCTCAAGGCACAGAGTCCTGCGTAAGTTGGAGGGATGCGCCGCCGCCCTGCAAGCTGCATGGCTGCAAAGGCGCGCAGGGTGGCGCCGGGCGCGCACGTGTTGTGCCCCCTGTCCCAGAAGACGGTCCCGAAAATGATGCCTGCGCACGCACAGATGGCAGTGAATCCCACAGCAGCGGGCTCCGTGTAAGAGCAAAGAGGTATGCCAAAGAGCGCAGCGCACCGATCAGCGTCGTGAAAAGCATCCGCACGAAGTTGTACTGCGCGCCGCACGTGCATGTCAGACTTTTGATGCACACACTGGCGCGCATGTCGCTGCCCCCCAGGAGTGGACAGCATGCGTGCAGTGGCAGGAGCGCAGGTAAAGCAAACCCGCGACAGCAGGTGCCCCATGCCAGCCGGACCATGGAGACACACAGCATGCGTTCCAGGGCGCGTGAGGCGCGCGCCTGCGGGCTGCGCCACCAGGTGATGTTGTTGCGCCACAGGCAGACGCGGAACTGCGCCAGCTTGGAGCGCGCATACACGGTGTCAAAGCGCAGCGGCTCGGTGCCGTC
>JAABUP010005725.1_pt1 | contig 18558 bp, 19 predicted proteins | sample 5559201 | NCBI WGS metagenome assembly JAABUP01 (sample SAMN10711887, study PRJNA513373) | rock metagenome | isolation source: Antarctica rocks | place: Antarctica
AGAATAAAGCACCAGATCGAGAAAAGGATTACGAAGCTAGATCGATCGTTGGCGTTGACGATAGTCCCAGCAGCACTGCCAGCCGTCCTCGATCGGTCGATGCGCTGGCTTCCTCTAGTCGTGCCCTACAACGCCTTGCGGACATTGCGTATTACATTGACTATTCCTTGACTTCTGATATACAAGATGTTGAGGGAACTCATGGAGGAGACATCGATAGTGCGAAAGAAATCCGAAGATTGAGAGAGGTCGTAGAGACCTTGACATACACCAAGAGCGAAGAGACGGAGAACCTGAAAAGGGAAAACGAGGAGCTCAGAAGCAGGGAGGAAGACTGCAAGAATGAAAGGGTGGCATGCTCCAAGATACGGACTGACCTGGAATCTCAATATGCCAAAGTAGAGGATGACCTAAAGGAAGATCATAGAAAGAAGCTACAAGAGCAAAAGACGAAGGCTCAAAAACACATAGAAGCGAGGAAGGCTGAAATCGAAGCAGAAAACAAACAGCGTCTGCAGGGGCTGGACATGAAAATTCAAGCTTTGTCAGCGATGAATGAGAATCTGAAGCAACAGCTGTCAGTGGCAGAGGAAAAGCTAAAGAAGAAAAAGTCCGAACATGCCCGACTCGAAAGATCATTAGAGGAGGACAACGGAAAGCTGGAATCGGAATTGGCACAAGTAAAATCAGAGTTCCCCGTTGATTCAAGGCCAATTCACGAGGAGTAGGTGTCTCCTAGCCTCACAGGACTGAGACATCAATTCGCTAACGCACCTCCAGTGTAGAAAAATTCCAGTGGATCCACGACGCGATCGTGGCCATATCCGAGAAGTACTTCAAGGAGTTGCCGGAGAGGGCCATCAACGTAAGTGGCGTTGCAGTGTTCCACGCAATCTTCGTCTGCTAACCGAGTCCGTGGCATTCCAGAGTCCAGAGTCAGTCCAGAAGGAGTTGCGCGAAGTCAATCCAATCTTCGAGTCGACCCCTATCTGGCAGACCGAAGTATCGGAATTTCTAAGAATGAAGGATGTGCAACACGTCATATCATCCCACATTTGCGAGATTCTGTGGCAGCCATTCTGCCTCCACAAGACCCCGTCAAACAAGGAGGTCGACAAATTCTTGGAGGCAGCTTCAAGGTCGCTCTCAACAGTTGGCGGTCGATCTGAGAGCGCTTGGCGCGTCCTGACCCTACGAGCTATCAGCGATCTCTACGGTTCGTCTTCAACAGGGTCCTCGCAGGCAAAGTCAGCTGTAGGCAGGATACTTGACACCCTTCGTCCCTTGACCGATCCATCAAGGTGTCTAGAGCTGGAGAAAGACTTAATTACTATCATCAATGATTCAATCATACTATGGCAATCTGCACGGAAGAACGAGCCAAACCTCGTCATCGAGGAGACTCCCAGGATCGAGGACAGAGGAAAGTGGTGCGCAGACGATTGTGAAGGTACTGTAGGACCATCAGACATACACGTGGATGTCACGCATATCCAGCCTCTCTGTCTATTCCCAGCCATTGTCCAAATAACATCACAAGGTGAGAGCGTGGTAGCTCAGGGCAGCGCACTTTTTCCATCATCCAGAGCTATTACCCAAGGATTAGCGGAGAAGGGAGAACACGAGCAACTACTAGTAGAAGAACTATTAGCTGCACGCTCCAGGGTCAGCGCTCGGAAGGCCTCGGTGTCAACAGGTCCGAAGAGTCCGAACAGTTCGACACCAGTGTAGCCTGAAGGCTTGGATCTGTGATCTCCTAGTGGATTAGAGATTACGGAGCTGTCAGTAAGAGAGGCATGGCTTTGTTTGATCTATTATAAAGGACTTTTGAAGAGAGATCCCGTCCAACTCGAACCACGGTCTAGTCAATGCTTCTACCTTTGAGACGTTTCGTTGGCACAGCGAAAGTAATTCATAGTTTCCGTCATTATCATTATTGTCGATTAGTCCAGAAGCGAAAATCATTCACAGGATCCATAGCACATAGTTACACTAAAAACAAGCGTGCAAGCATGATCACCTTTATGTCTAGCAGCATCCACCTCACCTGGCTGAATGTCCTTCAGTCAGTAGTGGTCCTCTTGATGGACGCTCAGCGGGCGAAACGGGCCTCAGACGCTCTCCAAAGGCATGACATAATCGCTCCTTCTTTGATCTGATCTCCGGGTACTGATTCAGTGCTTCCTTTGTTCGTTCGGTCTTCATTCAGGATTGCTGTAAGCTGATCGAGCTTTCCTTCCACATCGTCCTTAGATACCTCGGCGTGGTGAAAGGCAGCAGTAAGGTATTCTCGAGGTTTACTGAACGCTCGGCCTTGGTCATGGACTGGCATCGGGAACAACACCGTTCGATCCCGGATGAGTTGCGCAATGGTGCTGAATTCAGTTTCACCAACCTCTTTGCACACGCTCCGTCCATCGTACTCATAGCAAGACGAGCCCTTCGGTGGAGGAATATCCATGATGCTGAGATATTCGTCGGCCATGGACGTTTGAGTTAGGCGGTACTGCAATTCACGAAGTGCGTACTTCAGTCCTTCGTCGCTGTCTTTACCGCCTTCCAAAATCCTGTACAATAAGCCATGAAGAGGAGAACTCTCGCCGGTATCATCGTTTCCCTTGAAAGACTCCAGGTAGCCCCTAGCTTGAACGGTAACCAAGTTCTTCAGCTCCTCGTGAGTACCACCGTATGATCCGTTGGTCTGCCAATCCATGTTTCCGAGCACACTGCCAACGCGCTCGTCGTCGTGAGCGCTGGAAGCCACTGCCTGTTCGTACCCTCGGCGGTCAAAATCCAGAAGTAGTGTCTGATACACCGATTTTGTAAAGTCTTCATATGATTCTTCTTGCTCATCCGTAATTTCTTCTTCGTCACCGTCATTTTTGACCTTCGGTCCAAGAGGACGGCCTTTTTCCTCATTCTCCATCATCCTGTTGATGATCGCAGAGGCAAAATTTGACCCACAGTTGCGTCGCAATGAAGGGCATGGCGCCGCTGCCCTTATTGCAGTCGAGATTGACATCTCCGCATGAGAATTTTGTGTTTAACCGGTCTGAATTGATGAGGTTCCGGAAAAGAGCGTTGGCAAATAGCTGCTTTTCTACACGGAAACTCCTAACTCGCGCGTGACTCAAGGGAAGCCCCACTTATTTCTTAATATTAAGACGTGCTACATCCCATTGTATTTTAAACTTCTTGGGGCCCTTAGCACCTCATCTAGGAGTACTTTTGGTTTTTCCCCTCCATCTGCGAACATTAAGAATTGTTGCTCCCCTGGCATCACTTGAGATATGGGATGATACCGGAAATTAAAGCTAATTTTCGGGTAATCACCCATACGGCCCTATGTTGCATTGCCCTTGTAATCACACCAAGCCGGTGAATTTTGGGTGAAGTCCCCTCAGACGAGGCAGATACTGGAGATATGACAAGGCGCTGAGCACGACCACCGGCGGAATCCCATGGTCTCGATGAAGATGCGTGAGACTCTGCTCTAAGAACCCTCCTCAGCTACAGCCTATCCCGTAGCTAGATGTAGTGACACTTCTAATAAGGCTGTTGGATTTGCTACTCCAAATTTCAGTCTTGTTCAACCCTTCCTCCGAAGCGAGGAAATCGCCGCTCCCCATCTGGTCTGCTTTACTGGCTGATCGCTAAAAGTCTCTGACTTTGGAAGTGCCCCAAAATCTTCCACCCCGCCCGGATCACCACTTTTGTCAGTCTCATCCTCTCTGGAAGATTTCCGAAGATCAACAGATGTTTGCCGCAAGACGTATAATAAGACGAACAATTCCGTTGGTTTCTCGCTTTCGTGCGTCGGCCGGAAGACATCGAAGCATTCGCCTCGCCGTCTCCAAACTTCTTTGTGGTCCTGCCTCATCTTACCGACGAGGTAGGCTTTGTACTTTCCGTATGATTGCGCACATGTGCGTACAATCAGATTTAAATTGAACACGATCGCATATGTTACAAGACCCACGATTACACAAACGTAGATCAAGGTGGCCGGATTTGAAGGTCCATTTTGAGTACTCCAGATTGACTATCCGGGTTCAGAGATATCTAGAGACTTTGATAGGGACAAGAGCACTCACAGTACAGAAGGAAAGCGGAAGAAAGAAGACGCTAACAAAGGTGAGAAGCTTGATGTTCTCACCGAGCCGTGTGGCTGCTCTACTCTCCATCACGGAACTTGCGTTAAAGAGCTGAAAACGGATTAGCAGGCGCTATTGACAAAACCAGATGAATGTCCGCACCCCATCCCTAAGGGCTATGGTTGCTGTGCGCTTATCCTGAAAGAATCTTTGGTGTCTTTTCAGACGTGCGCAATATCCATCAGATCTCTCGAGTAGTTCTATCAACGAGCCTTCACCCGAAATAGGAGGCGACTTAATTCTTGCCTGATCCAGAACTTCGAGAGTTTTGAGCGACCGCCGGAACTCTTCCCACTGCTCAATGTTGGCCGAGATGCTTGCTTCGAACTCTGTGAGGCAATTGATAGCCCAGAAATATTCTCTTGACTTGGAGAAGTCTTCATTGTCAAAGAGCAAATGATCGTGCCGAATTGGATCCAGCAGCGAATTATCTCCCTCTAGAAGTAAGCGCAAGAAATCAACCAATTCAGACCATCGCTGCGACACTTTGTCAAGGGTAATGGTAACAAGGCTGAGAACCGCTAGGTCCATGGGGCCAATAGCTCTTGCTGGCTTGCCAAAACCCTCGGGTGTGAGATGCAGAATCGTCCAATATTCGTACAAACGTTTGGGGGTCTGTCCACTTGTAGTTGTATCCAGTTGGCGGCTCGACCTTGCGAGGATCTGTACTTTCAGCTAAGGAACCCTCATGGAAGCGATGGGACAGGGACATCGTAATGACTCACGGTAGAAGCACATTCTCTGAACCATCGTTTCTTTTTGTCATTGTAAAGCTTACCAACTTTCCAAAGGTCTCTGCTACTCTCCGAGCCATGCAAATAAATCTCATAAAAAGTAATATGAAAGGTCAGACTTGCAGCGTGCTCATTCCTTCCCAATCCTGGCAGTCTAGAAGTGAGTCTTGATTCAAAGTCTCTTCTTTCACAGCTAAGGTGCGAGTCTATTGCACTGCAAAGTACTTTGTCGTAAGGCATCAGGAAAGGACATGCATCCCGCCAGCTCTGATATGGCTTTTCCCTCCATTTTGAATGGGCTACAGAACTATTGAGTATGATGGACGAGAGACCCTGTATTGTGCTGACAACGATATCAGTCCTGAGCTGACCAAATCAATATTAGAGAGCAGACAGTCTTTAAAAAAGGACCCACATCAGCCTCTGCCAAGGAGCAACGAGAGAATCTTGGCTTTCGGCTTGGACTTTGTTCGCTGACGTTTTGTAGGCATCTGGGAAATCCGACATCTCGTCCTGTGCAGACTGGGAAAAAGACCTCGATATCGCTTGTCCAATCGTGTAAGTCCGGGCTTCAAATGGTGGGTGGGGGGAAGTATCTTCAATTGTAAGATGCCTAAACCAGTTCCGTCGCTTCTGGCGTCTCGGATGGAGGGGTGTCTGCGAGTCCAGCAGATTATCATTGAAGGACTGAAGTTCCTCTAGACGGAACTTCAGGTCGTATGGTGACAATTTCTCTAGTGACTGCTTTTGAAAACCAAGGTCAATCCTATGATCCGGGGGTAAAGTCCAAGCGTCGCCGATGTGTTCTGTCCATTTCTCTCGGAACTCTTCGTGGTTTTGAGAAGCGTTACTGCCATTATGTGGAGCCTCGGGGTATGAAAGCAATGAATGCTGCAACGAGTCATATTCGATACCCTAAGCTACAAGTAAATACAAAATTTCCGGTCATAGGCAATGAATGGAGGACATGCTCGTAGGAAGGCAACTTATGGCAGGTGGGCATTACCTTCTGCTCCAGCAACGATTGATGCACGTCTTTGGGATCTAGTTCTTCTGGCTCGACTTGAGGTCCCTTGATAGCCTCGAGAACCTCGATGCGTGTTTCGTGTGTCTTTAAAGTCTGGTCCAATCCCTGGATGGCGGATAGAATCTCGGCCAAAAGGCGGTTGGTTTCACTTGACTCTTGGGTCATTTTCTAGGTCTAGCTTTTGAGTCTTGACCTCCGCAGTACTGTGCAATTAGCAAAGATAACCGAGAGCAAATGCCCTAGGAGTCATAGATACGGGGATCCATTGTCCTTAGTAACAACTATGTATCAACCAATGACGATATCGTACACAATTGATCCAATGGCTCGCAGTGTCCGTAAGTAGCTATTCATTTATCGTCCAAACTCAAATCTGAGCCTGTTCGATCAATAGCAAGGGCGATACTAGTCCACTCCTAACGAGCATGTCAAGATTTATCATTTTCACGTTGTCAGCTTGACATGCATCGATATTTTGAGGCAAAATGTATGAGAGAAGTATTAGAAGGGGTCACCCCCCAAATGAACACACCCGCCAAATGAACAGCCTCTGTAGGGCTGAATCCATGAACCGAACATCAATATCAAAAAGTCATTTTTAGTCTAAATGTTGTATGTAAAGTTCATGCAGATTTTGATTCTAAGTATATTTTATATAAGACACTTTTAGCCATCTTACGTTGATGTTGAGATATAGGGGAAGTGTTCATTGGGAGGGTGTGTTCATTTGGGGGGTGATTTCTTCTATCGTAAATAGGGACGCGTGAACACGAACCAGCTCGCCGTAGGAAGTTTCTGCGTAGCCATAAGTGGGGTCTGGAAGGTCTCATAAGAGCTTACAAGGTCACTCAAGGTGAGTTGCTATGTTGAACCCCGCATTTACGACGGCAGGAATCCTAGCTCCAAGGGTCACGTGATATTGTTGTTGGAAGGCACTACGCTAGCGTGTTTTTCGTGTATTCATTCATTTTGATTCAGCCAAGTGGCCTTAGGAGGCTATGTAGGTTGTGCTTCTTTAGTAGCTCTGATATTTTCCGTCACACCAACACCTTCCCACTCCGTTCTTCTCAAGGCATATGATAACAGAACTAGACGGCGTCTTCTGCGTGGGTGAGGAGTCTTCAGGCAGGAGAATTCTTGTGGAAGTTGAAGATATTTCCTACTAGCACCATTTAGAGGACTGTGCAGCCTACATAAGAGACTGCATTGGTTCGTTTCCCGACTGCAGCACCTAAGCTACTTGAAAGACATCCAGTCAGCCTTCTTGGTCTTCAACTTTTGGGACGTGGGTGCGGCTGAGTAGGCCCAAAGATTTCTAGAGAAAGGTGCTGCATCAAGACAGTCTTTCTCATGACAGAGATCACACCCATCCCTGCAAAGACCGGCTCAAGATCCAAGCTATTAGGCTGCTTACATGGAATGGTTTTTTACATCTGCGAGAGACTGTGGTCTCTGTCCGAGGTAGCATATCCCATCTTGAAATTAGGAGCCAGAATCAAAGCCGGCGATAGTCAGTGCTTGATAGGGGTGGCGAGGGATTGCGTATTTGAGAACCAGAGTCTGGAGCCTGGCTTGTGCAAATCTAAGAACAAATGTCAAAGACCTTGTTTCTGACGGTCAATGAAGTGCGAGAGGACATCCTCTGGGTATAGGTGGTCTTGCTCGTCCAGAAGTTTCCGACCAGATAGAGCAATCGAGGTCGGAATTTCGCTTCAATATGTGACTTTTTGGGCCGGGTTCCTGCAGAGATGACCTTTGAGAGTCCCAGGACCGTGGTGGCTAGGCTTTTCTGAGACCATCCTGATTCTTTTGGTGCAGATGCCCCTAGCGTACGATGGATTCTATACGGTCGACTTCACGTCTACTAAAGAACATTGACTTACTCTCGGTTTTGTGTGGCATTTGGACTAAGCGGTAGGTTTTACCCCAACCACCATCGAAGTCCCCTATCGGAACATGAACCCTTGTGATGAAGAACTTTTGAGACTGCGCTCCGAATAAAGGCTGGATGCTGGTAGCTGGGCCGGGTATTATTAGTTCATTCCAATCATCGGACCTATATCACAATTGTTCGTGATTGATGCGATACTTGATTCTCAATAATACACTAGCAAGAGGCCAATTAGACGAGCGTCGCCCATTGCAGGCAGGTACAAGCTGAGAAGTCACAAAGCCAGTCGACCTCTTGGCGCTCTCGGTGGTCCCCGACCACTCGCTGCTCAGCCTCCCTACACCAGTTTAAGTCAAGACCTTGGTCAAGAAAATTGAAGTGGACAGTGACTTGTCCGGCCTAGATTCTTGTTCGTTGCCACATCAAGGGGGTGGAAGCAGATTCGCTCCAGACAGGAAGCTCGTGGAATTTTCGTCGGCGATATCTTCTCGGCGAACGATCATTGCATGTCTTCGGCCGATCTTTGTGAAATTGCTTGAGCTCAGGAGTTTGTTCATGTCTGTTGGTGAATAATATGATCTTAAGGAGAAATACGGTCTCCAGTCGTCTATCTATAATCGTCTGAGCAGCCGCCTCTCGATCTGCGTGGTGCGTGGTCACTCGATTGCCACGTTCCAACTACTTTACATTTGAAGGGTTCAATCGGACGCTGCCGGCAATTTTCCCCCGACAGGAAACAGCTGATTTCATTCCCCTTCTCTGCATTGCCCAACGGCAAGCAGCTTTTCATGTCTCACACCGTCTAATACGATCAAACCTGTAAGACAATCTGAAGTTTGACCATTCAACAGTCTAGATTTGCCACTTCGGGTCATGCGCATCATGCCACCCGGCGCACTACGAGCCTACGTATATGACAAGTCATCTTTCTGGGGTATTGATATTACTCACACCCCCTCGCCACTTGCAAATTTTTCACTGCCAACATCCTCGTCTCTGCTAATGGCTTCTTCTGCGGTTCCCATATCCTTCACCAAAATCATCACCGCTCATCGTGGCAAAGAAAAATGGCACCTTTGGATGTAATGCCCTTACGTCCCTCGTATGAGCACATCCCTAGCCATGTTCCCGTATTTGATCCAGACAAGGTCATGCTCAGCTTGGTCCCTTCCGCACTTCTCGAATGTATGTCGATCCTTGATGCCTCTCTTCTCTGATAGGAAATGCTGATTCCAGTCCTCAAAAGCATCAGAATACTCAATCCTGACCTTTCCCCAGTTTCCCGGAGACTTCGATGTTTATGGCTCCGATGAACGCAACCCAAAGAACAAATTTGCGATCGTCACGCGCTTCGATGACGATGTCGATGGAAAGAGCTTCGTGGCTCGCATTCATTATGGTACACTCGGCTGGTGGCAGGCTGGGTTGAAACGAATTGTCTCACGGAAATATCGAGAGCTGTGGATAGGAGCGATGCCGCCCTGCATTGCCTTGGTTAGTCTTGTGGCTTGAGTGCTCTCTCGTATTGCCGAACTGATCAAGACTGCTCATGAAGAGTCGTTAGCAGTCTGATAATAGGACTAATATGGATGGGATGACCGAAAATCACTGTGGGGAGCTAGGGAATACCTATAGATGCACAGACAAAGCTTCGTGTGAGAGTTGCGTAAGTATTTCGTGGATATTTGGAACTCTTAGGGGGAAGTCGGGAGGAAGTGGTAGCAGGCCCTACAGTAGCGAGGACGGCTTAATAGTTCGAGCTGCATGATCACGTCAGCCATAATGATCTACACATTTATCAGAGATAATTGAAAGTGACTTGGATACAATTTCTAGAAAGCAGTCCATCCATTGACTCGATTAGCAAAGTCAGTAGCTTCAGTCTGACCCAACGTATACAAAATCCCTGATGAGAATACAAGTCCTGCACGTTCTCCATCCTTGAACACACAGTCATATCAACACCGACAAGGATACTATTGTCGACTCTGAAGTTTTGGCCCTTAATTTGCCAGTCAATTCTGTATAAGCCCCCGCTTGATAAAATACTGGGGCAAATACAATACCCGCATAGTCTCAGGTGGCATTATGTCCCTACAGCATATTCCTTTCTTTCCCTTGCGCACATGGCTGCTGAGCTTGAGTGCTGTGCTTCTTCAAAGATATTTAGATCCGATATTGTGAGGCGCCGGAAATGACCACAGCATGATCTGCCCGGTTCTGGTCCGTAGAGGGAGTAGAGAGCGAGCCTTGCGATGACTTGCTCGGCCGCATTGGGTGGCTTTTCGGCTTCGGGTCTGAGACATTGTCCATCGCTGGACCAGTTTGAACGGGCGAGGCGTCAGATGGCGGGTGATTATAAGCAAAGACGAGGTAGTCCTTGATTACCCGGACCTTCGGGTGCGGAGTCAGTCATCACACTGTAGAAATCGGCTGTTTAGGGCTGTCCAAAAGCTGGTATTCGAAAAGGGGGCCACTTCCAAATCTTGTAAATCATCCTCTAGTCTAGGATAATTGAATTTACCCTAATCTAGAGGACACCTTACAGCCGGTAGACACTTTAGCAGTAGCAGGGACCGCTCTTCCTTTCTATGAGTTACGGTTCTCCGCCACATTGGGTAAGAGGCGCCAGAATTCGTGTTAGCGGATTAGCTTGTATTGATCTTCACGCTTCTTTCCAGCGTTGTCAACTACGTCAGTGAATTTCTGGAACCTTCGCACGGTACACCCAACGTATTCGTCGACATTGTTTGAATTTGTCTTCCAAAACCTCGTCAGTAAGCTTGAATTGGTGAAAGCTCCGTAGATGCTCCTTGAAATCGCTGGCCTTATTATAAGGGGATTTCTGACAGCCATCCAAATCACATTCATAGTACGAAAATGATGCGTAGCGATCCCATTCCGAAGGGTCTCGCATCCGCAGCCTTCTTCTGCGAACCAATTCTTCGGCACATTTGTTGAGTCCTTGCTGGATATGCCGGTCGGTCAGATACACCGCAATGGCATCCTCCATCTGTCTCAAGGTCTTATAGCCTGGCGGATTGCGCTTGTGCGTAAGCCATTTCAATCTGTCCCCTTCCCATGCGTCCAATCGAATGTTGCCAAGGGCTTTACCGCCGTCGAATCTATAGTAGGGGAAGACTTCCCTGTTGTCCTGATGAGAAACTTCGTTCATCTTCTTATGGGCGTCCTTAGTCCTGCTGACCTTCTTAGTTGCTGCCTTTAGGTTTGCCCAGGCACGTCTAGGGTTGCCTCGCTTTCTGGCAAACATATCTAGATCAGAGTCACCAGTTCCAATGCTGACAAAGGGACCCATACACTTGCTGCTCATTCCTCCGTGTTTGGTAACCACGTCTCTGTATGCCTCATAGCTAGGGTTGTTGCAACCAAAGCCTCCGTCTTTGAATCTGCTGACTCCCGATTCATTACCTTTGCGAATCTTGATCTCTGGGAAATAGGTTGGCGCAGCTGAAGTAGCACGAGCAACTTGCCAAATTAAGAGATTTGAAGCTTCGTGGTATGTAGTGGAGCTGATCAGTCTTTCGGACCAGCGGGAGGTCAGCCTTCGATTGCCATATGTACAGAACAAATAGGGACTGTCTGCGTCAAGGTTATCTGCCCACGCGAGAACTATACTATGAGTGCCATATCGTTAACTCAGTCTAGGTCAAATTCTCAGGCGACATTTCATACCACCTGCATACGTCCTCGTCTAACGGATAGTTCACATCGAATGCGCTTGTCTCGCTGTACTTTTGGGTAACCTTCTCAATCACCGATTGAAGAGATCGATGACTGTATTTGTGCCACAATACAGCTCCTGCGGCCAACGGTCGTGGATGACCGAATATTTTCTGCCCCAAAGTCTTGTATTCCTCGATACAGTCGTCGACTGTCATCCGGAATCGAGAAAGCATTATGCTTATTAGACTGTACGAGGGTATTCAGTGTCATGCTTAACGCAAGTTTGATACCCGTACGTACCCTCCGGTACTCGTTCCAGCAGCATACGTAAAATAGTGGCATGGAAGGAAAAACCGCGAGTGATCCGGGTCAACCGTATGTTGCGGGCGATGCAGTCCACTGGTGGACCGATCAGTCGAACCTGAAAGATTAGCTGGATTGAAAGGTTTGAAGGGGGTTAATGACCGGGCACTCATACTCTCATCATCTCCGATAGTAGGATTTTCCGAAGTAGGTTTGTAATCATAGGGTGCAAAGCTTGATTCAGTATGACCTAGTCTCTTTTCTTCATCTCCGATCCTGTTCATGAGCTCTCGAAGTATGAGAAGGCTGCCGTAGCCTCTAATACCACCCCCTTCTACAGAAGTCAGTGACACATAGTTGGATCTGCGGCATCCCTTACCGAGGCTCAACACAGCTTGCTTCGTCCACTCCTCGCGTCTCAACCTATGTGCAATGAAATCCAACAAAGGTTTCAGCTCGCCTAGTCCAGGCACCTTGTCGTCTGCACCGGGTCGAAGCTCAGAATTAAAATGTGTAAAAGTATCTTGTATGCTTTGCAGGGCCGAGGCGTTGAAATTTCCCAATATACCACCAAGAATCAAAGCGGGAGTCACGGTTTTGACATTCTGGGCTAGTTGATTGTCCGTAGACATCGGGCCTCCCACAGATACGATACCCCCTAGCTCGACCTTATTCCATACAGTAGCTGCTGCGAGCGCTGCTGTTCCCCCAACCATATGTCCGACGACGATGATGCTCCTTGGTGGAAAATGACAATTCTCCACAAGACCATTCTTGACAGTATTTACAAGTACCGTCCGGACCATAGCCGAGAGGCCCGCGACTGGTGCACCCTCAGATTCGACGAAGTGATAGCCACTGTTGCCAGATCGCACAGCATGTATATCTCTCAGCATGATGAATGCACTCTCCTTCTCCTCTTGTTGAAGTCTGCGAGCCAGGATGCTCAGCGTGGCTTCATCGTTGCCATCGTTAGGGAGTAAAATAACACAATTCTTGACAGCAACATCGACGATCGGATCTATGATGGACATTGACACTGGAGCCGGCAGCGAAAAATCGATCATTTCTGGGAATCGTGGAGGATCGTCGAATTTGAGGGGTACCTTCTCCTGCTCCCGGTGTAGGTCTTTATACTCTTCCTTCGATGAACGGATAGGCGAGCCAGCCCGTGACCGATTATCTCTTGAGACTGACAAAGAGGAGGTATCAGCTGCGGGAATTTTGTCACAGACTGTCATTCAGCTTCGGCAAGAAGTGCAGAATTACCGTTGCTTGATCCCGCAATATTTCCAATTGTTTCAGATGATCTACTTGGTCCAGCATTGGACCCATGCAGTGACTGCTGCGAAGATGCTGCAAGAGTGGGCAACAACTGTACCACGTTCGTGTTCGAAGGATTCCTGGTCTCAGATATGGTAACATCTTCAGGTACAAAGTCAGTAATCTGCTAATTATTGTCTCAGGGGTGGCCACGCCTTCCTGTAAAGCATGGTTTCCCGTCTCTTGGTGTTCACTACGATCAAACAAGCGATGTGGAGATGTATCACCAGTAGACATCTCGCCCAACTATGGTAAGAGTCTCACGACCGAAGCCATAGGCATGCATGTTTTGAGTGACACGGGTGAGGGCCAAATAAGCAACGGGCATTGAAGAGGCTCCGAAATCTCAAAGACTCGAGGCAAGGCTACGATCAACAATGCATGAACCACATTAGACACGCACAGATCAACCCCTCCATTCTGCGAGCACGTAGGTGACATCCGAGAAAATTTCCGTAGCCGCAGCGAGGATGGGACTACGTTGTAGCGACGTGCAGAGCGTGTGGTAGGAGAGGTACTAGTAAGGTGATCTTCCTTTGATTAGGCAGGTAGTCAACCTCCATCGCCACGACTCGTGACTGGATTCTTTACATGGCATGGCTGAAGATTTGAAAAGTCGACGACATTTAAGAGCACAACCTCCCGATCGACCCACCAGTGGGCATCTTTGCAGCCTCATGCGCTCCACAGCGGGCCATGTATCTGCTTCGTCAAGATTCAAAAGAATTCTTCACCTGGGCTAGCGTGTGAGATTTTGTGTCAGAGTTCATTGGGTCTTCTAGCAAATTCGGGTGGGGTCTAGGGGGTGTGAAGGCAGCGGCTTGAATAATGGTTCTGGCTGAGTTTGGATCTGCAGTGAGAATGACTTATCACTGCAATGCAGTAAGCGTGCATAAACACTGTACCAAAGGAGTCTCGAATGGATAGTGACAATGTGGTCACCCACGCCTTGCACAAGGCGCCAACTGCTGCCATACAGCATCCCCCTCGTGAAATTTCGTGGGTAAGATTAGAGCTGGAAGCAATCGTGCAGGATGTGCGTTGTCAGTACATGGTCACTTCGAGTCCCTGGCCTTTCAGGTGCAAATTCTTTTGTTTTGCGTGACCAGAGTTAACGATCTCCTGCCCCTGGCGCATTGCTTCTTAACGTGGCGTTGATTGTAATGTGACCGAGCGTGCAGTACCTTAGTCGGCAGGAGGAAATCTGACCCGCGAATGCCCGGGCTTAGTCGCTTACAGATATGACATTGATTGGCTCACGAATGTTCTTCCGGATGCATTGTTTGAGGCTGAGGAACTTAATGAATTCAGGATGGGGCGCTCCCGTCGGGCTCGAGCACTTCTGTGACAGACTTCTCGGTACATAAGGCAGCTCTGATTACGCTCCTGGGAGGCAGTGAGTGAGAGGTTGCGAACCTCCGCACCGGCTGAGGCTTTGGCTGCCTTCGGAATCCAGTATCCACAGGCAAGCGGTTTGTTACCTTTTGTATTTTCGTATTACATTGGGGGTGTCGTCAGTCTGAGAGGATGGGTCATGTGCGATCAAGACTAGTAGCCCGTGATGCTATGCATGCAGGACGCTGCTGCAGAGGGTCAGCCAATGGAAATAGTGTGCAACCCACCCACAGATTATGCTGAGACTGAGGAGTTCTCTCGTGCGGCTGGGCGCTGGCTGCATTCCTCTGTCTAGTCCCCCATATATGCTGCGCCCTCCCCTCGTTTCTGCCTCGCAATGGCTTTGCAACCATATATAAGTATAGCTCCCAGAAATGCATCTTCCTCGATCAAAAACAGACAGCTCAGATCAATCCTCCATGAGCGAAAAGCAGCTGGTACGAGCCTTCGACCCCCAATCCAAGAGATTGCGCAAAGTGCCTTTTGGACAGGTCAAAGGTATGTCGGCGTACACTCTCTAAAAATAGCATTGCCTAATCAGCGAAAGACTTCGACAGAGTCAAAGTGCCTAAATGGCGGCGACAGTTCGACGTATACGAATCGGACGATCTCCAGGAGAAATCCTCCCACGCTGTTGTTACCAGGCCAACGGATGACACCACGGGGAAGAGCTTTCTAGCACGATTGTACATCAGCCGGCTTGGAGTAAGGTCGGATCTACAGCGGGTGCTGTCAGAGAAGCACAGGATTCTATACATTGGCCCGATGCCAAACAACGAGGTTTTTTAGCTCATTGTCATGGGCTGTGGCTGGCCAGGGTTTCCATAGCTTTCAGTCCGAGATTTACGGGTGAAGCACGTAATTTGTGCACACGCACGTTACAGTCTATCCACATACAGACAAACTTCAATAACATTCAATTGATGATCATGAGACTGTTTCCAAACTGAAAATTTCCGTGGCCCATGCCTAGAGTCGATGCTTGCTTTCGCAACGCGAATCATTAACATTCCAGACGATGACAAAATGACGTGGATAATTGGTTTCCTGCAAATTGCTTGTCTAGAAATACTCCACTTCATGATGTCGATCAAGGCCGAGGTTCCCTGGAGCTGTGTTTGTACACAGCATGAGATTCTAGCCCGCCCTTAGCACCCAGACATCGCTGAAGAATAATAAGTGCATCTCGAAGACATTAACTTAACGCTGTTGCACCCCCTTCGAAGAACATGATGTGAGCCTCGAAGCTAACACATTGTTGTTCTTTCATGACTATCACGCTTAAATTCCATCTTTACATGTGCCCAATGCGGAAGGGGTGTTCGCATTAGCGTTCTTCATTAGAACTAGCGTTTGCATTAGCGTTTTTCACTGCATATGCAATCCACACGAATAGAAATGGATGAGCATTGTCAAGGTTGTGCTCAGCATGGTTTGTATGTAGACCTTGCAATCTGACTTGGATGATGATCTTGATGATTCCCACATCAACATGCCCCAAACAATCAAAGTAGCAGTCTCCCAATCGCGCACCCTCTCCACCACATCCGCAACCCTTTCTCACCTCTCCCTGACAACCACGAAGGCCGCTGCCGACGGCATCCAACTCCTCCTCTTTCCCGAAGCCTATCTAGGCGGCTATCCACGCACATGTTCCTTCGGCGCCTCAGTTGGTTCGCGTACTGAGGCCGGGCGCCAGCAATTTCTACAATACTTCCATGCTGCTATCGACCTAGGAGATACGCCTAGGGGCGCTGGCCAGGATTGGGTGGATCGGAAGCTCGAGGTGGGGAGGGGAAAGGAATATAGAGGAGATGGGACGAGGGAGAAGTTGGAGCAGGTGGCCAAAGAGACTGGGGTGTTCTTGGTAGTTGGACTTGTGGAGAAGTCGGGTGGTAGTCTGTATTGCGCTGTAGTCTACATTTGCCCTCGAGAAGGATGTTTGGGCAAGAGGCGGAAGGTCATGCCTACGGGCAGCGAGAGATTGATCTGGGCACAGGGGTCGCCGTCTACGCTCAGGGCTGTCACAACAGAAATTGCTGGAGTCAAGATTACGCTTGCGGCTGCTGTGTGTTGGGAGAATTATATGCCATTGCTGAGATTCTCGCTGTATTCGCAAAATGTGAACATATATCTTGCGCCTACTGCTGATGCGAGAGATACGTGGCTACCGCTGATGCAGACGATTGCTTGTGAGGGCAGGGCGTATGTGCTTAGTGCTAATCAGTGTGTGAAAAGGAAGAATCTTCCTCATTGGATATCGCGAAAAGCTCATGAAGATGATAATACAAACGTCTTGGATACGACGGCGCCAAAGAACAGCAATCAACGACGCTCTTCGGTCGTGACTAAGACAGAAGACAATCATGAGATAACGTGGCCAGCACCAGACTCTTCCAAATTGTCATCGGAGACGGCGACAACTGATCAGAAAACCACCAATGGTACATCACCACTCCGTCTCAGCTCCATCCCTGCGGACGTTGAAGCCATCAGCTCTGATCGACCGCCAATCGAAGGTGAAACGCCGGGCAGTCATGTCCTCGCCCTCCCCAATTCCAGTTTCCTATCCTCCAAGATTACCGATACTCAATCGTCGACCAGCGACGACGAAGAATTCGTTTGTCGCGGTGGCTCATGTATCATCTCTCCCACCGGTGTCATCCTAGCTGGACCCCTCTGGGAGGTCGAGGATGGCGGTCTGTTGACGGCGACGATTGACTTCGAGGAATGCGAGAGAGGAAGGTTGGATTTGGATGTGGCTGGGAGCTATGGACGCAACGATAGCTTTGAGTTGAGGGTGAGCGGACTGGATATCAATCCACCACCTTGATGTGGGTCATACAGGGGAGGAACAACGTCGACTATCTGCTGGTATGATCTCTCGAGCGAACAAAGACTGGTCGATGGCGCTTCAATGCCTCGGGGATGTCTGATCATCGATGTCGTGGAAGTTGAGTGAACCTGGAAGGCAATCTTCCGATACCAGGACGGAATAACGATGCGTGGTCTCTGGCAGCTTGAGCGAATTTTCATCTCCAAAGTCGCTGTCGATATCGCTTTCCAGATCGACTTCGGGTACGGGCTTGCGATGGCAGAAGAGAATACGAACCAGATTTTGCAGACGGCGGCTGATGCTGTGCTTCAAGCGAAAATGTGGCATTTTGCTCAAAATGAAAACGGGACACGAACTCAATTCAATAGGGATATTGCAATTGCTTTATGAGAGTAGTCAAGGGAGAAGGAGACTTCGTGGTGGGCATCATCAGCCCCTCACCTTGGTTACATTTCGTCTATCGTCTAATGGGTTTCATCGGACTATTTGGTTCGTCGATTAGGGCTAGTTTATCTGACACATTGGGAATCTCGGTTGCCGAATCCCATGTCTTGCATGGTATAGAGCGGGGCAGAGCGAAAGTCGCCGAGGGTCGACTTCGGGAACTGGGAGGTGGAATGACAGCATCTCGCAGCAGACGTTGCAAAGAGTAAGCACTTTGACGTGGATCTGCACGGTGAAGCGAGTCATTTATTGGTCTTCGTAGTGTAAGTGTGAGCAGGAAAAGCAGTCAGTCAGGCTGAAACAAGCTTAGTTGACTAGCAATACCTCCAACTCTGGTTGGAAGGCGTCAGAGAGATAGACTGATATGACTCTGAAGATGTCAAGGCAAAGACAGCCGTACATAGAGAGGTACCTAACATATTGTACTTGTTTACTAGGACTTGAGTGATTAGATAGAGGAATACACGCGCGCCTTTGCTCTAGCGCGTTTGTGGGTCATTGTTCATTGTAGTGTTAGCCGTTGCTTTTATTATTGTGAATGCCAATTGGGTCATGATGAGTGAAAAGGCGTCTGCTCCAGTGTTTCTGCGACGTACAATATCTGCCACAGCCAAACCTCTTTCGGAAGATCCAAGTGCAACTGCATCAGACAACAATGACTCAGATATGACCTCTCATTCCACACCCGAAGGTGAACCTATGAAACGATCTAGGAAAAGGAGCCCTGGAACACCAGGCACCAATGTACACAGTGCATGCGCTGGCAT
>JAABUP010005726.1_pt1 | contig 18556 bp, 13 predicted proteins | sample 5559201 | NCBI WGS metagenome assembly JAABUP01 (sample SAMN10711887, study PRJNA513373) | rock metagenome | isolation source: Antarctica rocks | place: Antarctica
CGGTCAGCCTCGGGCACATCTTCAAGTGCGAGAGCGGCGACATCGACATGCGTGACGTGGTGCTCAACCGCCGCATCCTGGTGGTCAACCTGCCCACCCTGGAGAACTCCGGCGAGACCACGGCCGCCCTGGGCAAGATCGTGGTGGCCAGCCTGCGCAACATGATGGCGCAGACCCTGGGGGTGAGCCTGGAAGGCGACTACGACGAGATCGTCGCCAACAAGCCGGGCATGTCGCCCACTCCGTTCCCGGTGGTGTTCGACGAGATCGGCTACTACGCGGTCTCCGGCATGGACAAGATGCTGGCGATGGGCCGCGGGCTCGGCTTCATGTTCTACCTGGGCTTCCAGGAGCTGCCCGGGCTCAAGGCACGCATCGGCGAGTCCATGTACTCGCTGCTCGGCAACGCCACCCTGCAGATCCTGATGAAGCTGCAGGAGGGCAGCAAGACCCGGAAGTATGTCGAGGACACGGCGGGGCAGATCGAGGTGACGCAGCAGACGTCGTACAACGCCACCGACGGTGGTGGCTACCGCGACGCCCAGCACGCCGAGGTGCGCCGCGTCAGTCGGGTGGACTGGAAGGACCTGAAGGGTCTGATTGAGGGCGAGGCGATCGTGCTGTTCGGCAACCGGCGGGTCTACGCCAAGCTGTTCTACGCCAAGCTCGACGTGCGGGGCGGGCGGCTGCGGCTAAACCGGCCCGCGGTGCTGCGGCCGCCGGCGCTGGACGCGATCGAGCGCACGGTGGCCAGGACGGCGAGCATCCGCACGCTGATCGAGGGCGGCGGGGCGCAGGCGCCGAGCCAGGTGGACACCGGGCCGGTGCTGGCAGCGATCGTCAAGGGCTTCCGGAGGGAAAAGGAGGCGGGCAAGTCGCTCACCGACTGCGTGCAGGCCGCCATCATGGCCGCCAACGCGCCTGCGCTGGCTACCTCCCCGCCTGTCCCGGCTTCGATGCTCACGCCTGGTCTGGCCGGCCGGTCGATCCCTGATGCGCCGGGCAGCGACTACGACAGGATGCTGGAGAGCGTTGGCAGGCTGCCTGTGTTCGAGACGGACACCGCGCCGATCCTGCCGCCTGCGGCTGCCGACCTAGATTTGGTCGGTATGCTGACAGCAATCGAGGAGCACAGCGGGCAGTTCAGGGCTCAAGCGCGCATCAGGGCAATGCAGGTCCTGGCCGAGCGTGACGCCGCACTGGCAAATCCAATATGTGAGCTGCCGCCTATGTCGCCAGAAGCCCTCGGGCGGATCATCCAGACGATGATCCTGGAGCTGTCACCTCCTGGTGTGCTCGCACAGGCAGCGGAGTAGAACACCCGGTAGCACCTCCTAACGATGATGAAAATCGCACGTAGGGGGTCGGCGCCAAGGGTGGCAGGTTTGCGCTCATCTCGGACGTTCCACGTTCTTAACGAAGCACGTCGAAACAAAGGCTTCTGGCCTTTAGGTGGACCCGGTGCGCCGATAAGAAATCACTCTACTTTCTCTCCTTTCCGCGCGGCTTCAGTCCACCTTAGCCCCGTGTCGCGCGACACCGCGAACGCTCTGACGCGGTTGCCATCGTGGATGCATTCCTCGTCGACGAGCGTCGCCACGGAATAGGGAACCTGCTTCTTCAGGCGCTCGGCCATCGCGCGCGACGTCTCGTCTCCGGAGCGAAGGCTTGAGACAGACACCCGCAGCCGTCCCGAGTGCCACGATGTCCCCCGATAAGGGACCGGGACACCGCCCTCCTGGCGGACCAGGATCAGCTCAACGGATTCGCCCAAGCGCGTTGGCACCTTGGTGTCGTCCCAGGACTCTGCCACGTGAACGTATCCTGTGCCGGGGCCGGTCCGCGAAGCGAGGAGCTGCGCCGAGGCACGGTCCGCGAGTTCCGTCCCCTGGGCTTGAAGGGACGTTTCCTCGAGACACTCAGGAACAGGCAGGTCGCTCTCTCCCGATAACGCGTCCTCAACCAATTTCCGGGTTTCGGAGCCGTAGCGCACCGTCCCGGCGCGCTCCAGGGCCGCAGCTGTTCGCCAGAGCACGCCCGCGTCCTGGTGGATGAATTGGGCGTTCCCGAGCAGGGAACCGTACCAACCCGCCCCGCGCACGTCGTCAGGGTCGGGAGCAACGACGACCATCGACATCGGCGGCCTGCCGTCGATGATACCGTCGATGCGACGACCGGAAGCGTCCCTGACGTGGCGCCGCGCGCGTCCCAGCGCCTGGATGACGGAATCCACTGGCTTGAGGTCCACCACCACGAGGTCGAAGTCCAGGTCCAGGGACTGCTCGATGATGGAAGTCGCGACCACCACGCCGCCGGCCCGACGCGAAGGGTCGCCGTCCTTGCCGAAGCGCGACAGGACTTCGGCGCGCCTGTCCTCGAGGTCGGCCTCGGGGAAGCGCGAGTGGAACACCATCACGTCGTCGTGCCGCTCTCGCAACACGACACCGGTCTCGACCGCCTGGTCCACGGTGTTCCTGATCCAGGCAACACACAGTCCGGCACGCGCCGCGTCGAGCACGGCCCGTTGCGCTTCGGCCACCGAACGCACGAAGCTTAGCGGCTTGTCGCTGGCCACGCCGGGATGAGGCGCGGGCGCGTTGACGACGCACCCTTGCGGACCGACTACAGTCACGAGGGGGTAACGCGGGTCCGCCAGCACGTCCGGAGGGACGGGAGACATGCTGGCCGCCTGTGTGAACGCGTCCAGCATGCGCTTCTTCTCACGCGACCCCAGTGTGGCGCTGAGCAGGACTGCGGAACCACCCAAGGACGCGTGCAAGGCGAGCAACGCTTCCAGCAGGCGGGACGTGTAGCCGTCGAAGGAGTGGATCTCGTCCAGCACTAGCAGCTTGCCGAGCAGGCCGAAGACGCGCAACGCGTTGAAGCGCGCCGGAAGCGCCGCCAGTAGCGCTTGGTCCACCGTGCCCACGCACACGCTGGCCATCAGCCTCCTGCGCCGGTCGTCGGAGATCCACGCCGCGCAGTCGGCTCCGGCCAGGAACAGGCCGCCAGCCCGGGAGTGGGCCAGCGTCAACGACGGGTCGCCACCGTCGAATAGAAGCCGGTAGACCTCGGCCTGCCTTTTCGCCTGAGCGTCGGCGGTGGTCGTGGTTGGCAGTCCGAAGAAGACGCCGCAGGAGGTGCCCCGCGCGACGACGCGCGCCGCCACCGTCATCGCTGCCTCGGTCTTGCCGCCGCCTGGCGTCTCCTCGATCAAAACCAGGAACTGCCCGGGCAGCTTGATGCCGTCCACCAGCGACTGAAGCGGGGTGGGCGTCCAGCCCGGATAAAGCGAGGCGAACGAACCCATCGCGCGGGGCGGGGCGGGGACGAGCCCGGCTTCCCGAACCGCCCGGCGCGCGGCGGGCATAGCCTCGTCGCGCCAGTAGTCGGCCAGCGGCAGGTCGGGCGCCCGATACGGGAACCATGTGACGGACGAGCCCAGCCAGTCGGCAACGTTGATCAAGGCGGCGAGCGGCAGCGACACCCGGCGAGACGCGTCCTCGTTTGCGGGAAGGCGGATCTTGCCCGCGCCAAGCAGTCCCGCACACGCGAGGGCGAACGCCCGGGCGGCGGCGAGATCCGTGTCCGGCATCAGCCTTCGGGTGGTTCTGTCCGGCCTTCGCGGCAGGCCCTGTTCCCTGGGGGGCACGCCGTGGTGGCCGAAGGCGGGAGCACCCAAGAGCCTGATTGCTGCGGCCACCTCGAACGGATCGTCCACGTCCAGCAGCGACGCGGCGACTCCTCCCGGTCCCCACACCCACGCTCCCAGGGAGTCGTGCCCGGTGCAGCCGTCCCTGTCGTAGGGCAATCCATCGACCCACAGGCTCCCGAGCAGCCCGCACGTCTCTCGCGACAGCGACTGGAATGAGCGGGCGAACTTCCCCTGGTCGTGGAGCAGGGCCATCAGGACGGCGACGCCTTGCGCCTCGTCGGGCGACCACGCGCCGGACAGCTGCGCCAGTGTGGAAACGATGTCGGGACGAACCTCGAACAGCGCTGCGGCGCACGCGCCTACGTCCAGCGAGTGATAGGCGAGCGGGTGCCAGGGATTGGGCTGCCCCGCACGGGCCTTGCCCCAGTAGTCGCGGAACACGGCTTCCAGTCCTGGGACTGTAAAGGAAGCAGCTTGACTTGAATAGGAATTCTCAAGAGAGTCCTGTCTTTCGCCCGTGTGCGGGCGGTCTCCCGTGCTCCCTGAAGACAAAAGCATGGTTTCCTTTCTCTTCTCCCCGCCAGGGGAGGTTCGACGGAAAGAGTCGGTAACACAAGGTTGACAAACGGTTCAAGCCGGCGATTGTATGTGTTCTCTGAATAAAAACTGGGGAGGCAAGCGCGTGGACGACCCCAACTTCCTGACCAGCAGTTACCTCACCGTCGTCCTTTCGAATGGCCTGGAGACACAGGTTGCTCCGTGGGAACTCCACGAGACCCGGGACGGTGCCGTTCCCGTGGCGTTCGCCTTCGCAGACCCTATGCTCAACGCTGCCGCGTTGGAGATGGCGGCGGGGTTCCTGCAGGTGCTGACGCCTCCCGATGAAGAATCGGCGTGGTATCGAACATGGAAGAAAGGTCCGTCCGGCTTAAAGGAGGCGTTCGAGGCGCGGGCGTTGCTGTTCACCGTGTTCGGGGCGCGACGCGCGTTCCAGGACTCCACGGTGGCGGACGGTAAGGAGTGGGCGGCGGAGAAGCTGTTCCACCACGCGCCAGGTGACCAGACGCGCAAGCACAACAAGGATTTCGGAGCGGTCATCGGCGACATCGGCCTCGGGACGGCGATGGTGGCGCTCTACGCAATGCAGAGCCACGCCAGCCAGGGCGGTCCCGGCTTCAGGACGTCGCTGGCCGGTGGCGGTCCGCTCCGCGCGGTCCCCGATGTGGGCGACACCCTCTTCCGCAAGGCGTGGGCGCTGGCACTACCCGACAGTGCGTTCCAGGCGCTGGGCACGCCGTCCAACCGGGATGAGGACGTCTTCCCGTGGCTCTCTCCCAAGCCGCGCCGCTACACCAGGGCAGACACGCCCGCGAGCCACCTGTACATGGCGTGCCCACGTCGCATCCTGCTATCCGAACCCACCTCGGAGGGACGCTGCCGCATCAGCGGCGTCGAGGGGCCGATGGTCTCGGTTATCCGCGAGGCGCAGAACGGGCCAGAATACACGAACGGAGGCTGGGAGCACCCGCTGACCCCGTATCGTCAGGTCAAGAAGAGCGGGACAATTTCGTCGCTCCCGGTCCTAGCCAGCGCCTATCCGTCCGGCACGAGCTGGAAGGACCGTGTGGGACTGGTCGTGAGCCATCGCGGGCAGGATGGCAGCGGCGTCGAGGCGTCGCTGGCGGTGCGGGCCTGGACCAGCGTACGAGCCGGAGCCACGCTGGGGGACGGAAGGCTGTCCGTCCGGGCCTACGGAATCGCCTGCGACCAGGCCAAAGTGGCGAGCTACGTGCTCAGCGAGCAACCGGTGATCGCCGTCGAGCCGGAACTCGAGGCTACCTACGAGACCCTGCTGGTCGAGGCGGTGCACACGGCGGAATACGCGGCCTGGCACCTGCGCAGGATCGTCGAAGCGATCCCTCCTTCCCTGAAGGACAAGGACACGACCCGGGTCGAGAACCTGACCATTCGATTCTGGTCGGACACCGAGGCCGCTATGGACGACTTCTCGGAGGCGATGGTCGCTGCCGTGCGCGAAGAGGGTCTTGAGGGGACGAACGTCGCCAAAGAGCGGTTCCTCGTCGAGATCGGTGATGCGGCTCTGGGCCTGTTCGACGATTCGTTCCGCGACGCCTGGGCGCTGCGTCCGGAGGCGACCGCCATGGCGCGAGAGCGGGTCTCGAAACTGTGCCGTCAACGCGACGTGCGGGAGAGGCTCGGTTTGCCTCCGCTCGTCAGAAAGGAAGAGGAGAAGGCCGCGTGACCAGGAACGGACCCGTCAACAAGGAAGGGTTGGCGCGGTGGCACCGCGAACTCCTCGAAGATCCCGGCCAGCGTGCCGAGGCGCGACGGGCGGCGACGCCTGCGGACATCATGCTGTGTGCGACCTTCGCCCGGATGATCTCGGCCTGCCAGCCGGGCGCGAAGCTTGGGGAGACCGGCGTCGTCGGCATCTCCGGGTTCCGTATCGCGGCGCTGGCCCGCGCCGCCTTCGTGCTGACCCGATCGGCTTCCCAGGCACCGGGGCGCAGGTTCGCCCAAGCCATGGCAAGCGGCGGCGCCCGGCCCGTGGTGTCGGCAGCGCGCGCCAACGGCCTGTTCCGCACCGAGGACGAGGACGACGCCTGCAGACAGATGGCAGCGATGACGCCTCTGGTGGGAGCGTTCGACGCCTTCGGCCTGCTCCTGGCCTTTCTGGATTGGGACAAAGCCCGCCGCGAGTGGGCCATGGAGTACCACCTCGCCGCGCATCGACAGCAGAAGCCCGCGCCTGCTGCCTGATTTCGACGAACACAACGAACGAACCGGCGAAATATCTTAAGGACATACACGTGGACAGCATTCAGATTCACTTCCTGACTGCCTATCCCGCTTCGTGCCTGGTGCGCGGCATCGACGGACGGCCCAAGACGATGCAGTGGGGCGGCGTCGAGCGCGGCCGTATATCCAGCGCGTCGCTCAAGCGGGCGGTGCGCACCTCCGAGGCGTTCGTGGACGCCCTACAGGGCAACCTGGGCACCCGCACCGCGCGCCTGGGCAAGATGGTGGCAGAGCGCCTCGTCGCCGAGGGCATGCCCGAAGACGCGGCGATTAAGGCGGCCTCCGCGGTGGGTGGCGCGTTCGGCAAGGTCGACGAGGGAGACCTGGTGGCCAAGCAGCTCGCCTACATCTCGCCCGACGAGGTCGAGGCATCCGTGGCGCTGGCGCGCAGGCTGGCCACGGGCAAGGTCGACGCCAAGACGGTGGACAAGGAACTCGCCGCGCTACTCTCGCCCACCACGCGCGCCGTCGACATCGCGCTGTTCGGGCGGATGTTCGCGGAGCGCGGAGAACTCCGCTCGACGGCCGCCTGCGAAGTGGCGCACCCCTTCACGGTGGATCGGGCGGCGCTGGAGACGGACTTCTACGTGGCGGTGGATGACAAGAAGCCTACCGAGGAGGACGTCGGCGCCTCCTTCCTGGGCGAGCAGTACTTCCTCGCCGGTCTATTCTACGGCTACGCGCGCATCGACATGGGCCAGCTCGAACGCAACCTCGGCGGCGACCGCGATCTGGCCGTGCGCGCGGCTCGTTCCTTCCTGCAGGGCGTGCTGACCGTTTCGCCCACCGGCAAGAAGGCGAGCTTCGGAAGCAACGCGCGCGCCTCGTGGGCAATGATCGAGCGCGGCCCGGCGTCGCCGCGCAGCCTCGCCGCCGCATTTCTACGACCGGTCAAGGGCAACGACCGCCTGGGCGACGACCACGACCACCTGGGCGAGGCCGTGCGTCGCGCCGAGGAACTCGCGACGTCGATGGATCGAGCATTCGAGGACACCTGGTCTCGTGCCATCCTCGACGTGACTGCAAACCGTGGCTCCCTGGCCGAGGTGCTGTCCCTGGCCGGGACCACGCCGTGAGCCGGGGCGAGACCCGCGTCCTCTGCGTCCGCCTGTTCGGCCCCCTGGCGAGCTGGGGCACCGCCGAGGCCGGGGCCGCCTCGCGTCCCACCGCGCGGCATCCCTCGCGCGGCGCCTTACTAGGGATGGTGGCGGCGGCCTTGGGCCTTGGTCGCGCCGACGACCAGGGCCACGCCCACCTGGGACGGTCTCTGCTAACGGCGGTGGCGTCGCACGGCTACCGGCGCGTCTCCGCCGAGCTGCGGACCGTGCAAAGCGTGGTGGCCTCGAAGCGTTCCTACGCGTCACGGCGCGAGGCGCTGGCTACTGGCGAGGTCGTGACCAGCGTGACCGAGCGCCAGCACGTCGAGGACGGCCTTTGGCGGGTGTTCCTGTGCGGTCGCGACGATGGCACGGACTTAGACACGCTGGCCGAGGCATTCCGGCGTCCCGCGTTCGAGTTCTACCTGGGGCGGCGGGAGTTTCCCCTGGCGCTGCCACCCGACCCTTGCGTTGTGGACGGCGACCTGTCTGCCGCGCTGGCAGCCTATCCGCCGGTGCCCGAAAGCGGAGCGTTCGACCGGGGCGAGCTGGGGCGCGTGCTAGCGTCCGTGAAGCGCCACGTAGTCGGGGACGGCGGCTTCGAGCTGTGCTGGGACGAGGGCTTCCCGGGCGCGCCGGAAGGTGGATGGCGACGCCAGGTGGCCGACGACCCATTCTCGCGTTCGGCGTGGCGCTTCCGCTCCCGCGTGGAGTGCAGCGTGCGGATAGACGCACCGGTCGCGGCGACGCGGCAGGACACGGACCTTGTGGACGAGTTCTTCGACGTGAACGGGGAGTAAGCACGTTGTACATGTCTGAAGTCAGACTCAGGAAGGATCGCGGCGGCACTGGCGCGCTGGCGGCATTCCTGGCCGGAGCCGCGGAGTCCATCGGCCAGTCGCACCATCTAGTGTGGAGCCTTTTCCCCGACCGGGACGGCAAGCGGGACTTCGTCTACCGGATGATTGGGACCGGTCCGTCCGAGCCAATCCTGCTTTACTCGCCCGAACCCGTCGTCGACGCGCACGGCCTGTGGGAGGTCCGCACGCGTCCGTTCACGTTGGCGGACAACCTCATGGTAGGCGACCAGCTTTCATGGTCGATCCGGGTCAATGCCGTAGTCCACAGCGGCGGCAAAAAGCACGACCTGGTCACGCATGCTCGGGTCGGCGGCGACGACGCGCATCGTGATGACATCGCTGGGCGCGTGATTCCGCCCTGGCTTGAGACCAAGCTGGCCGCGGCGGGCCTGGATGCTCCGGCGTCGGACATGATCGTGCAGGCCCAGGTCAGCCGCAGCTTCCGTCGCGACCCGCGCGGTCGGGGCGCTCCGGTGAAAATCGGAACCACAGACCTGCGCGGCAGAGGCACGGTATGTAACCCGGAGGCGCTGGCCGGGGCGCTACGCGAGGGCATCGGCAAGGGCAAGGCATACGGCTGCGGGATGCTCCTGATCAACCGCATCCCGTGAGCGGCAATCTCTCGGCTCCCAGACCAGTCCCCATCAAGGACCGATCTTCCTACGCTTGGCTATCCAAAGGGCGGCTGGACGTGGAAGATGGTGCGTTCGTCCTGGTGAACGCCGAAGGTTCAAGGACGCAGATCCCTCTCGGGGCTATCGCGTGCGTGTTCCTCGAACCGGGCACCACGGTCACACACGCGGCGATCGTTCTGGCTTCGCGTTTGGGAACCCTGCTTCTCTAGACGGGCGATGGAGGCGTGAGGTTCTATGCCGTGGGTCAGCCCGGAGGCACGCGTTCTGAAAGGCTTCTGCATCAGGCCAGGTTGGCCTTGGACGACGATCTCAGGCTCAGGGTCGTTCGTAAGATGTACCATCTCCGGTTTGGGGAGGACGCTCCAGTGCGCCGGAGCCTGGATCAGCTTCGCGGCATCGAAGCAAATCGAGTCAAGCGTTCCTACGAGCTGATCGCGAGCCGTTTCGGCGTGAAGTGGAAGGGCAGACGATACGATCCTACAGGAGGTCTGTCGTCAGGCGATCTGCCGAACAGGTGCCTGAGTGCTGCGAACGCGTGTCTCTACGGCGTGTGCGAGGCTGCCATCCTAGCCGCCGGATACGCGCCGTCGATAGGATTCCTGCATTCCGGCAAACCAAAATCCTTCGTCTACGACATCGGCGACATCGTGAAGTTCGACGTGGTAACTCCTGTCGCCTTCCAGGTGGCTGCACGCGTCCCTTCAGAACCCGAGCGTGAGGTGAGACTTGCATGTCGGGACGCGTTCCGGACGTCGAAGCTCTTGCGCAGGCTGGTTCCCTTGGTGGAAGACGTCCTTACGCTGGAAGGCGTGGAACAGCCGCGAACACCTCCAGAAGCGCTCCCCGTGGCCTTCGACGACGAGGAGGTCACGGGCGATGCTGGTCATCGTTCTTGAGAACGCGCCTCCGCGCCTGCGAGGCCGTCTCTCGCTGTGGCTTCTGGAAATCAGGGCTGGCGTCTACGTAGGACGTGCCTCGCCCCGTCTCAGGGACAGGCTCTGGAAGGACGTGTCGAGTAATTTGGACGGAGGAAGCGCCGTTTTGGCTGAGACGGACGTTTCCGTCGAGAGCGGCTTTAGGTTCGACACGGCAGGAGTAAACCGCCGTATTCCCGTCGATTTTGAAGGTCTGCCTCTGGTCTCGTTCAAGCCGGAGAAATAGCCGAGTGGGCCGCCGATGCCGCATAGGGACTTGGTACTGGTGGTCCACGCGGGACTAAGCAATAAGTTCCACCGCAGTTCCCTGCTCATTGATTCCGTAAATCACGTTCTCGTAATTTGCTGGTGCGGTATATTCTTTAGCGATATCAATGATTTCTGGCCATACCTTTCCCCGCGCGAGCGGGGGTCTCCCGACCGCCCTCTGGCCCTGGCTCGCCCTCGCCGCCCTTTCCCCGCGCGAGCGGGGGTCTCCCGCGCTTGACAACGCTCTGCTGTGCTTGGCGCTGCCTTTCCCCGCGCGAGCGGGGGTCTCCCGAACCGCGACGACGTTGCCGACCGACAGCGTGCCCTTTCCCCGCGCGAGCGGGGGTCTCCCGGACGCGCCCGCCCCCGTCGCCGGCTGAACCGCCCTTTCCCCGCGCGAGCGGGGGTCTCCCGCTGGGTTTCCTTGGTGGGCCTGGAATTTGTCCCCTTTCCCCGCGCGAGCGGGGGTCTCCCGCGCCGTGACCCGCCTGCTGCCCTCAGTGCATCCCTTTCCCCGCGCGAGCGGGGGTCTCCCGACGACGGTCGCATGGCTCGCGCCGAGCACGCCCCTTTCCCCGCGCGAGCGGGGGTCTCCCGGGGGCGGGGACGGACTGGCGGGCACTGGCGAGCCTTTCCCCGCGCGAGCGGGGGTCTCCCGCTGGTGTTGTTGTGCTGCGTGCCGAAGTCGTCCCTTTCCCCGCGCGAGCGGGGGTCTCCCGGCCAGAGCGCAATCACGGCCGGTAACATCGTCCCTTTCCCCGCGCGAGCGGGGGTCTCCCGGCTGCCTCATGGTCAAGGCGGCCCTTGAAGGACCTTTCCCCGCGCGAGCGGGGGTCTCCCGCTTCCCGCGAGTGTGCTTACCTGTCTCGCGGACCTTTCCCCGCGCGAGCGGGGGTCTCCCGACGCTGGTGCAAGCGGGGACGGTGCTGCGTCACCTTTCCCCGCGCGAGCGGGGGTCTCCCGTTCGTGGCCCATGGGCCGTCTTTGGGTGGCGACCTTTCCCCGCGCGAGCGGGGGTCTCCCGGGGTTGTTGTCGCTGTCCAGTCGAGAAAACGCCCTTTCCCCGCGCGAGCGGGGGTCTCCCGGCGTGAGCGAGATCGGTCGGCGGCATGGTGGCCCTTTCCCCGCGCGAGCGGGGGTCTCCCGCAGGGCAAGTCGCCCGGCAACGCCGCCATGCTCCTTTCCCCGCGCGAGCGGGGGTCTCCCGCGCCCTCGCCGAAGGCGACGATTGCCAAGGCGCCTTTCCCCGCGCGAGCGGGGGTCTCCCGGTGTCTGGAGGTATGGGGCCTTCTTATCCAGCCCTTTCCCCGCGCGAGCGGGGGTCTCCCGCGAAACCGATCTGTAGCCGGGAGAGCGGTAGGCCTTTCCCCGCGCGAGCGGGGGTCTCCCGCCGCTAGGTGCGTTGACACGCCAGGCCTCCACCCTTTCCCCGCGCGAGCGGGGGTCTCCCGCGATCAACCCCGACCAAACGTTCATCAATGGCCCTTTCCCCGCGCGAGCGGGGGTCTCCCGGCGTCGTCGAGCGCGGCGGCGTCGTAGTCCCCCCTTTCCCCGCGCGAGCGGGGGTCTCCCGACGACTTGCGCCAGCGTCAGGGTCGTGGAGAGCCTTTCCCCGCGCGAGCGGGGGTCTCCCGAGGGCAACCCTGGGGAGCCGCGTGGTCGTGGCCCTTTCCCCGCGCGAGCGGGGGTCTCCCGTTCGCCGAACGTCTCACTCTTGCAGAGCTGACCCTTTCCCCGCGCGAGCGGGGGTCTCCCGCAGGAAACCTGCATCGCAGGCAAACTTTTTTGCCCTTTCCCCGCGCGAGCGGGGGTCTCCCGCCCGCCTTTAGCCGCCTTGACACTTTCGCGGACCTTTCCCCGCGCGAGCGGGGGTCTCCCGACTAATTCGTTATCCACCCGTCGTAAGACGCCCCTTTCCCCGCGCGAGCGGGGGTCTCCCGATTGAAAAGACCGTGCTGGTGCCATCCAAAACCCTTTCCCCGCGCGAGCGGGGGTCTCCCGGCGGTGGGTCCTGGGGTGCGGAGTGGGGGAGACCTTTCCCCGCGCGAGCGGGGGTCTCCCGTCGTCAGCCATGCGGCGCAGGACGGTGGACGCCCTTTCCCCGCGCGAGCGGGGGTCTCCCGCGCGACATCATTGTCGGCGGTTCGCAGCAGAGCCTTTCCCCGCGCGAGCGGGGGTCTCCCGGGTGCTCGTCCTGGTGGTTGTCGGCTGGTCGGCCTTTCCCCGCGCGAGCGGGGGTCTCCCGTCTTGCACAACAGAGTGGAGGACAGGGCGCTTCCTTTCCCCGCGCGAGCGGGGGTCTCCCACAAGAGTCCTCAGCGACAGGCGCCGCGCATCACCTTTCCCCGCGCGAGCGGGGGTCTCCCGGGTGTGGGCAAGGGCCGGCTCCTGGGTGGAACCCTTTCCCCGCGCGAGCGGGGGTCTCCCGCTATCCGACCGCGCCTATATGGCGCCCCGACCCCTTTCCCCGCGCGAGCGGGGGTCTCCCGCGCTCGAACACGACGCAGATCCTGACCCTGACCCTTTCCCCGCGCGAGCGGGGGTCTCCCGCTGTGGTTAGTGGTATCCTGTCCGGTATCCTGCCTTTCCCCGCGCGAGCGGGGGTCTCCCGGTAGGCCAAGCGGGACAAAGTCATTCTTATCCCCTTTCCCCGCGCGAGCGGGGGTCTCCCGGTAAGCCTCGCTCTGGCAGCCCTTGGCCAGCTCCTTTCCCCGCGCGAGCGGGGGTCTCCCGTCATGGACGGTCGGCGCGTCGTGATCTGGTGCCCTTTCCCCGCGCGAGCGGGGGTTTCCCGGGCGCAGGGACGGACTGGCGGGCGATGCAGGGCCTTTCCCCGCGCGAGCGGGGGTCTCCCGCTACAGACTGACGCGGCTCGCGATTTGACCGACCTTTCCCCGCGCGAGCGGGGGTCTCCCGGTGACGGAAGACCCGGCGGTGCCGAGGGCGAGCCTTTCCCCGCGCGAGCGGGGGTCTCTCGGTGCCCACGGTGCCCGCGGTGCAGGTTGTGCCCCTTTCCCCGCGCGAGCGGGGGTCTCCCGGCCTCCATAACCTACCCCAAGAGCGCCTCGGGCCTTTCCCCGCGCGAGCGGGGGTCTCCCGGGCATCAGCCCGGAACCCCGGGGAGCCGTGTCCCTTTCCCCGCGCGAGCGGGGGTCTCCCGCGGTGTAGGTGCCTCGCACCGTGGCGGCCGGCCCTTTCCCCGCGCGAGCGGGGGTCTCCCGCCGGCGGCGACCCGGCGGATCGCAACAGCCTGCCTTTCCCCGCGCGAGCGGGGGTCTCCCGCGCGCGCTGGCCGACACCCTGCCGCGGGCCTGCCTTTCCCCGCGCGAGCGGGGGTCTCCCGTTGGCAGCCTGGAACGGAGGCGTTCCGGCGGCCCTTTCCCCGCGCGAGCGGGGGTCTCCCGCAGACCCTGAACCGTGGCCTGCTGCAAGGGGTCCTTTCCCCGCGCGAGCGGGGGTCTCCCGAGGTCGTCGGCCGGCTTCCGGGCGAGCAGGATCCTTTCCCCGCGCGAGCGGGGGTCTCCCGTGCGTGCCGGCGCTGTCGTGCGTCAGGCTGGCCCTTTCCCCGCGCGAGCGGGGGTCTCCCGCCAGCCGAGATGCTCGCCCCGTTCGCGCCGCCCCTTTCCCCGCGCGAGCGGGGGTCTCCCGGACCCCGTAGGTGTCACAAAGTCATACGGCAGCCTTTCCCCGCGCGAGCGGGGGTCTCCCGCTCTTGGCGGAGGGTTCGAGCACGCACTGTCCCCTTTCCCCGCGCGAGCGGGGGTCTCCCGCACAGGGTCGGGTCCCCGGTGTAGCGACTGTCCCTTTCCCCGCGCGAGCGGGGGTCTCCCGCAGTGGATCAACGGCCGGACCTACACCGGAAACCTTTCCCCGCGCGAGCGGGGGTCTCCCGAGCCGCCCCGTCAGTCCGGTCGACGCGGCCTACCTTTCCCCGCGCGAGCGGGGGTCTCCCGGTCGCAGTTGCCTCAAATTTCGGGACGTCACCCCTTTCCCCGCGCGAGCGGGGGTCTCCCGGAGGCGGTGCGCTCGCGGACTACGGCGAGGTGCCTTTCCCCGCGCGAGCGGGGGTCTCCACGGCGGCGCTGAAGGAACTGCAGACCCAGGCCGCGTCGGCGGCCGCGACGCTCGGGATGCACGTCGATCATCTGCAGGACGTCCGAATGGATGAGGCTTCACTCCGGCCGAGGCAGCTTGCTCCCATGCTGGCGGCAGTGTCGCGGATGAGCACACCGCCGCAGGCGAACGCCGCACCCGAGGAGGTCACGGCACAGGTCTCGGCAGACGTGCTGCTCCGACCCTAAGCCACCCGCCAGACCGGCCGTCCGCGGCAGCCGGCCCCTCGCCCTGGTCAGAAGCCCGGGCTCGACCCGCGAGTGGTGGCAGCTTCCACTCGTGCAGCTTCCCGCTGCTGGGCCAGCACGGCCGCTGCTTCCTTCACTTTCTCCCGCAACGTGGCCGGGAAGGCATTCACCACCTCTGCCAGCTCCTGGATCGCCGCCTCTCGACGGTCCACTGCCGCGAGCAGCGGACCGATGTGCTTGCGCAAGGCCTGCCGCAGTTCCTGTTCGCGCAGCCGGGCGCGCAGCTCCTTGCCGTGGTCCCGCCCCGCCGCCCTCTGGGTGAACACCCGGTGCTCGGTGCGAATGAAGCGGTCCACGTCCTCCTCCTGCCCTCGCTCGATCGCCGCGACCAAATCGCCGGCCAGCGACTTGTAGGGCTTCTGGCTCATGTCCTTGGCCACCTGTGCCCATAGGTGCCCTGGGGTGATCGGGTCCTTGTCGCCGAGTGCCCGACTGCGCCGCACCGCCTCGAAGGCGACCGCCTCCGAGAGGATGGTCCAGACCTGCGAGACGTGCCGGCTCTCGGCCACGTAGCTCTTGAACGCCGTGATCCCGGCCGTGCCCCTGGGCAGGGCGTTGATGTGCTCGCCCGACGTGATCCCCTGTGCGCTGTCGATGGTCAGGGCGTGGCCGAAGCCCAGCAGCAGCCGGTCGCTGTGCGGGTCCTTCAGCACCTTCCAGGCCACGTTGGCGACCTGGCCGTCCGCGTTCCGCAGCCTGAGCCCCTCGGCCGACTGGCCGAGCACCTCCACGATGTCGCCGTTGCTGCCGACGAAGCCGGAGCCCTCCCCCTCGATCCTCCCCCATGTCTTGCGGAACAACCTCACCCTGTCGCCCGTGGCGATCGGCAGATCGTAGGTCTCGCCGCGCTGATCGATTGCCTGGTGGACGATCTCATCGGCCCCGAGCTCTCCGCGGACCTTCATGCGCTCGCGCACCGCCCGGCTGATGTCGGCTGCATCCTGGTTGGTCAGGGCGGAGATGGTGACGCCGTGCCTCGCCCCGGAGGCCCGAAGCGCATCACGGCGCTGCATGTAGAGGTCGGCGATGTGGCCGACCACCTCGTCCTGGTCGCCGCCCACCATGCGGACGGTGCCGTCCTCGCGCTTCATCTCCAGCGCCTCGGCGGCCTTGCCCTCGCGGAACAGCCCGGCGATCTGGCGGCCGCGCAGGGTTTCCTGGCGCACCGTGGTCAGCAGCTCGGACATCGCCTCCTTGGGCAGCGAGCGACGCATGATCTCGATGGTATCGCCGGCCTCGATCGCCTGCACCTGCTCCCGGTCGCCCAGCCCCTTGAGGGTGAAGCCATGCTCCGCCTGCAGCTCCAGCAGCCTGAGGAATGGCCGCGGCCCGATCTGGCTCAGTTCGTCCACCACCAGGACGGTGTTGCGCGACAGCGCGATGCGGCCGTCCTCCAGCCCGCGCAGGAACGGGTCGAGCGCGAAGGTGCGCCGGATGCCGGTGTCCTGCAGCGCGTCGGCCTGCCGCCACGCCGTGGCGACGCCGATCACCTCGCGGCCACCCGGGTCCAGGCTGGTGTCACCCTGCCAGGCGGTGACGAGCGGCTTGAGCAGCGTGGTCTTGCCGGAGCCGGCGACACCGGTGACGAAGCCGAGCCGCCCGCCGGTGCCCAGGCTGTAGATTGCCGCCTTCTGTGCCGCGCCGTGCTCGGCCTCGCGCTCGAAGTCAAGGCCCGAGGCGTCGATCGCCGCCTTGATCGCCGTAACGGACAGGGCGCCGCTTCTGTCCTCGGCCGCGGCTCTGGCGCGCTCCGCCAGGTTCTGCTCGATCCTGACCTGGGCCGAGTTGGTGACGCGCACCTTCATCACGGTCTTGCCCGCCTCCAGGGCGGCCCTGTCGGCGATCTCGCCGACGATCAGGGAGACCTTCTCGCCGCGCAGGGTAATGCCGCGCTGCTCGATCAGCTGCACCACCTGGTCGATGTCCTCTGGCCCGGAGATCCCGGTCAGGATCATGCCGCGGGTCGCCAGGGTGCGCAGCTTGCTGTGGTCGATCACCGCTGCGGTGTGGAACTCGTTGGCCAGGTGACGGGCGGCGAACTCGTAGGCCCGATCAAACCGTTCGGCATCGGTCAGGATCGGCGCAGTGGCTCCCTCCAGGACGGTGGTGTGCGTCCAGCCGATCCGCTTGGCCTGGTCCTGCCAGCCTTCCCTCTCCGTCAGCCCGTCTCCCTTGGAGCGGCGCTCCGCCACGGCGGCGGCGTTGAGGATACCGAACTTGCGCGCGGCCGACAGGCCTTCCCACTCCAGGCCCTGGCTCCTGGCGTAGGCCTTGGCATTGCGCTCGGTTTGCCGGCGCCCCTTGGAGAACAGGTCCACGGCCGCCTGTGAGATGGCGGGCAGCACGAACGCCTCCTGCTTGTCGTCGTACTCAGTGCGGACGCCCATCTCGCGCAGCCGCATCGCAAAGCGGGCCTGGAAGTAGGCGCCGAACTCGTGAACCCGGTCGTTGAGCCGCCTGGTGTCGAGCGAGCCGACCCGACCGCCCGTGGTGGCGACCATGTTGAACATGGCGTTGTGGATGTGGTCGTGCGGATCGCCCGACATTGGCACCTCGGCCAGGTAGGTGATCCCGGTCTCGCCGTCCTTGACCTGCAGCGTCGGACGCGCGGTGTGTTGCATGAACGAGGCCCAGCCCACCTCGCCAGGGTCGGCGCCTCCCTGCCCGTTCTCGCCCTTCCTGGCCCAGCCGATCTCGTGGGCCACGTAGCGCATGGTGTCGTCGTTGGCGCGCCGCATCGCCTCGCGGATGGCGGCGGCCTCGGCGGGCGAAGCCGCGAATTCCGCGGCGAGGGAGACCGACTTGTGGGGTGCAGTGGTCAGGTCGTAGGCGCTGATCTTGCGAGGCTTGCTGGCAGCCGCCCACTTCTCTCCTGTGTCCGCCCGCCTGGCCTCGAACAACCGATCCAGCTCGGCGTTCTTCGGCGGCTTGGTCGGGTCGATGCCCAGCGCGGCCGCCGCTTCCGGGGCCATATCGGGCCGCCAGCTCGCGCGGCTGTCGCGGCCCGTGTAGTACGCCGTGAGTCGTCCGCCGGCGTCGGTCCTGGCCCCCGGCTCAAGCTCGGCGCCGGGCTCAGGCTCTGGGACATGCTCGGTCAAGTAGGCGCGGATCAGCTTGCCGTCCGAGTTGGCGGCCAGCTTTCGGAACGTCATCATCGCGGGGTGGTGTCCGAACGCGAGGCATCGACACCGAAGTTGTCGGAGATGGCCTGGACCACGTCGAGCGGCATGTCGCGCGCGAGCTTGGCCACGCTGACGGTGATGTCCTTCAGGTAGGCCGACTGGTTGTCCAGGCAGGTGATCAGGCCGCCGATCAGCTGCTCCAGGGTGGGGCCTTCCTGTTCGTCCTTCTGCTCCGGCGTCACCAGACGGATGATCGTCTCCAGGCTCTCGCCGTGCCGGCGCTGGATGCCGGCCACCAGGGCGATGCCGGCGTTCGCATCCTGAATGCCTTTGCCAAGCCGAGCGGGGTCGGCCGCGCCATCTTTCTCGACCTTCAGGGTAGAGCGTGCCTCGGCGTTCATCTCATCCTCCATGACTGCCAACAGCATGGAGGCGGCGGACGCGAACGGCGCACAGCGCCAGAAGCGCGTGCCAACGCATTCGAAGAATGCAATGGTGTATGCACCTAATCTGGCTTCTTCACTCGTACGCTGCCCGTATGCGTGACATACGATGCCCATACAAAGGTCGGACGGAGTCCAGACGGAACCCGCACGGAGCCCGGACGGCAGCCATACGGACCCCATACGGACAGCGGGTCTCAAGAGCCCGAAATTTTGCATGCGCTATTCGTGTACGGTGCGGCGACTCTTCGGTTCATGGGGAAGAGCCGATCCGGCCTGGGTGCCGTTCTCAGAGACATCGCGCGAGGGCCAGAGCGGTCCTCGCTGTTCTACTGGCTGTACGACAGCCACGATGAGATCGTGCAGGCGTCCCTTGGAC
>JAABUP010005728.1_pt1 | contig 18554 bp, 9 predicted proteins | sample 5559201 | NCBI WGS metagenome assembly JAABUP01 (sample SAMN10711887, study PRJNA513373) | rock metagenome | isolation source: Antarctica rocks | place: Antarctica
CTCTTCTCTCTCCGTTGGTTATCTCTGCGCTCGAGAGACTTCTGTTTTGATGTTCCTGTCGAGACGCGTGAAAAGTTAATCTGTAACTTGAAAAACACTCATCGAAGCCTGTCTAGGCGATCTCTGCCTAGAGGAAGCCTGCCTAGACGAAGTCTGCTTCTTTCTACTGTTGCATCCACGTCAGCTAAGTCGCTTTCTTCTTCGATCGATCGGGAGAATTCTAGAAACCACTAGAAGATCTGATCAACGAAGACCATGCCTTTGTTCTCTCTAATATATTAACAGATTCTTCTTTCTGATATATCAACAGATTCTTCTTCTGCGCTTCTGGTCTTGCGCTATCAAGCCTTGATATCTTCCAATGGAGAACGATGATTGGACCTACGGACCGCAGCAGAACATACTGGCTTTGGATCAACCGCCCGTCTTACCTGCCGAGACAAGAAAGTATTGTGAGAAGCACAGGGATCGGACCAAAGCAGGGAAGAAGTGAGTGCAATTCTCTTGACGACACAAGTTTGATGCTTATCATTCATGATTCAGACGAGAGAAGCAGACGATCGAGGAAAAACGAAGAATTCAGAATGCACATGCGAAACCGATGCAGAACAAAAAGAATCAGGACGAACAGGAAGCTCCATGCTATCGTATGAGTCGCGACATCGAGACTGTGCCTGATCTTTGGCGAGAATGGACCCGCGGCATTGACGGGGCTGAACCTGTGCGAGAATTGGTGCGGAAATGGGGAACGCGGTGGCGAGAAACCTCGCAGACCGAAAATTCCTTCTTCTGCCGACGGAAGGTCATTCTCGATGCCATTATTGAGAGTCAGGATTCAGATCAGATGGTCGTCGATCTCGAGGCACGACGGCACATGGAATAAAGGAGATACTGCAAGCCTTGGCAGAACTTTACGCATCAGTGACGACGAAGTCGGGTCTGCCCGTTGTCAAATATCTTCTTCTAATCACTTACGTGGTCGTCCTGATGGCTGTGTACACACCCGTATGCATCCTGGCATGGGTTCTCTGTCAGGGATGAGCAGTGCTTGCACGGCTGTTTAACCCACCGTTGACAGTCATCATCTATCTGATGATGACGCTGCGGCGCGTTGGACGTTGAATTTGAGCTTTCTGAGAGCATGGTCTTCAACGCAGCAGGGCGGCTTGCATGAAAGGGTTGACAATGTTGCAGGCATCATGGAGGACGTCGATCTTCGGGAGAGTATATAGAATCCGGAAGTTGAATCATGCGTAAGGCCCAGTATGTCCTTCTAAGAATATCCAAAGTAAAGGATCCTGGCACATAGTTCAGCTGCGGAAAGGAAGATGGCGATTGCGGGATGCAGGTTATATAAAGTAAAGATAGTATGACCTATCTGTTATAGTAGAAATAAGAAACGCAAGGCGCATGTGTGAGAGAATAGCAAAGAAGCACAACTGTATATACTGATACCAGAACAACTCTCTCGTTCGGCGGCACCGAGTATTATATTCACATTCTCAAAGCTCGAAAACCCCTCTCTTCCCTCTGCCAAGAGGGAGCAAACGCACATATAGGAAAGGCGCAGAAAACACGCTGCAGCTATCATCTTATCCGAAACAGTTTTTCTTTGAGTGTTATCTTCAATAAGCACCGTCCCTCGGGACAGCGCTTCGGAGGCGCGCGAGGCCGAGACATCATGTCTTGGCTAGAGAAGTGTCCCATGTAGTTATGCTTGATAGACGATAGTCCCGCGGAACATACTGACTTGTAATAACGGGGTTACGCATAGGACACTCCACAGAGTAAGGGTCCCTTAATCACAAACCTGAGTAGGATACGTGCGTCCAGGCAATTACGCCGTATCGGTAGAATCTTGAATGAGTCTTCGTCATGTTTCAGCTTCAGGTTGTCGTTAGTAGAGAAATCCACTAACGTCCATCTAGCTCAAGAGTTCCATCATGCGAGCTCGTGTCCGGTTCCTCTGGCTTTGACGGCAAAGAAATCGAAGACTAATCTGCGGTTGCCCACAATCCCCCACGGAACTCGCTCGAAGCGAAGGTCTGCAGCAAGTGGCCAACGGTTCCCTTGGTAAAAGTTTCAATGAACGGAATTGACAGATTCCTGGCGTTTGCAGTCCTCTCGTTCGTTCGGAACGAGAATTGCGGTGCATTACAGAACTTGAGGGGCTCAAAAATCGGTCGTACTTACCTGAGACTATGTACATGTATCATGGGGAACTTGCAAAAGTATAGTTGTTCCGAGAATGCTAGGATTATTGGTTCCGTTCTACGTAACGCTTACGGCTTAGATGTTCAAGGGCGCAAGCAATGTTGCCTACCTATCCAAAATCAGCATACGGCCGCTATATGAGAGAACAAAGGTTGAGTGATACGATTTCGCAACAGAGACCATAGTCGGCATTTTATCACATAGGAAACCAGAGAATATCAGAAGCCAGTAGAGCAGTGGAATTTTCAGATGGAGGAAATATCAGATTCGAGCTTTCTAAGACTACGTTTACACGACCCAATAGTTATGAAATACAAAGCTCGCAAGGAAAGGGCGTTATCTTACTTGATCAGCATGCAACAACCTTTTCCGACATGCGTCGCTTCCTCCTCCAACTTCTCTCTGTTCTTCTCATGCTGCTCTGTCTTGAGCTTATCCAGTGCCGGACAATTGTGATCCTCCAACATGCGGTGTTTGGTGCAGTGATTGCCTTTGCAATCGGTGCAATGGCCGGTGACGTGTGGAGCGCCTTCTTTGCAGTCGGAGAAGGTACAGCGATATTGTGGGGGGACCATGGTGTGGTTGGTGGACGAGGTTTGTAAGAAATGGGTTGATTCCGTGGGGTTTTGGGTTGCAAAAGTGACTTGATAAGGTTTTGGGAGAGATGTTTCGGTACTTTGCAGATTGAACGTCTGCAAAGAATAGGTCGTATTTATGAACGGATATTGATATCTGTTGAGCTTCATCAAGGGAACTTATTCTTGTAGAACAAGGTCTCTATTGAAGTTAGACAATGGCTGGCAAATCATTAGCCAAGGGCAACAATGGAAAATTGACTGCGCTTCTTTGATTGACTTCGTCAAGGTTATCGCAAAACAATGGGTATTGTTGATGACCAGAGACTTAAATTGAAGTTGTATTTTGATTAGAAAAAGGCCGGCTCAGTGATATATAACTCTTATAACTCACCATCAAGTGGTCCACAAAAAAGTAACCATTCGACGACTGCACTCATCATCTGTTATGAACCCAAAAGATCTTGAAGCTGTCAAAAAGTTCAATCTAAAGCAATGTCGGCTAATCAATATCCGGTATCGGATGTGAGATGGACCCAAACTGAGAGCTGGGAAGATCAGCACACAATGGTCTATACGATCGGCAAAATGCTTGACGCGGACGTTCAGAGAATCGGGGCTTCCCGTTCTACTGTCTTCCTCGCAGCGGATTTTGAGATCCAACTAGCGATCGAAGAGCAATTGGAACACATGAATCTTGTAATCGATTCTCCAGCCGTGGATAATGAACAGCAAAATGAGATGAATCTCGACCAGGTCGAATTACCCGGAGAAACGGCCGCCGTACCCACCGAGGCCACTGGAACTCCATCAGACGTGGGAGATTCACAACAAGGTGACAATCCAATACAGGTGGACGAGAACGCCAGTGAAGATGATGGAGATGTTTGCGCGACCATGCGTAGACTGAACCCCAACGTCGATCGTACTCCTGCTCGGCGCTTTGAGCCGAACGAATCAAAACTGTTCATCCAACTGGTTCGTCCGAACGGTCACATCACACCATACAGATACCACGACCCAGTAGACTGGACCCAACCTATGACAAAACTTAACCGTTGGAGATACCGTGTATTTCAACGATATCTTGGAACTCCCGCTGGTTCATGTCGAGCCAAGCTACACCCGCTGGAGATACAATATGTCCTTGATGCGCCCAACCACTTGGAAAAGTGGGGTTGGGGTCCTCATCGATCAAAGATACACTGGGTCAAGTTCCACAAGGTCTTCAACGAAAAATTTCAAGGCAAAACTCTGCCTGGGTATCCGGGCCCCAGACCTGCTCGAACTACGAACGCATTGAGGAATATGCTGCAGAAATACTCTGCGAAGGGTGCTAGATACTACAAGAGGACCAGAAGTCAGAAAAACCACGCGTCGGAAAGCCAATAGCAGATTAAGAGTGGCATGAGTGTGAGAGACCAACAGAAACAGTTTGCTAAGAGCAGAACAACAATCTTCAAATATTGATGGCCTGTTTAGACCAATATAAAGATTGTGACTAGACAGCTAGCACGGAAATCCTTCAAGAAGAAAGTTTTCAAGCATTACAGGATCAAACAATATACTCTCATTTCTCTACCTCTACCACGTTCGATTCTTTTGCACTTCGAACCGTCTCAGTACTTCGCTAACGTTTCGCAGATTTTACCTCTTAGCGAACAAAGGACCGTAGAAATCTGGTAATTACTGGTCTTTCAGCACAAAGGGGTCGCGAGAACTTGTTCCAGACATGGCATGGTATAGTTACCTAGTTGTCAAAATCGCCAGGCTGAGTCTGATGTCATGGCAGACCCCGTCCATCTGCGTGTAAATTCGATGTTCAAAGCTTCAACAACAGAGGCCGATGATTCACTCCTCGAGACACTACGAGTATAAAATGGTTTATAGGTATAGCATCGCTTGGTGGGTATTAGTAGGGATCAGATTAGGTGAACAGATGTATATTCTCTTTTGAGAGCGATCAGGGGCGAAGTGGGTACAATATTGGTTGTTGGCGAATAAGGTACATACTTGAATTTTCTTTGAACAGCATTAGTAAGCGCGATCTTGGCGCTAAATACGGCAACCTGTTATGGACAAAATTGAAACATCAATAATGATTCAATACTCTCTACACTTGCAATATATTAGTTTATACACAATTCATTTTGATGCTACATAAATGCTACATCAAATACTGGTCCAGCACGCGCCAGATCAAGCTCTCTATCAAGCTTCTGTCAAGCTTCCTACCTTAACAGTCGCTAGGTATAGAATCTGGTTTGAACCGAGTCTCTATAATTGCTAGGTATAATGGTCGCAATGATAAAGTCAGCGTGCTACACACCGTCTGACACCGAAACGCTATGATCGTGGCTGATCTTAGATAATTCATAGTTGCTAGACATAAAGTTCGCAAGTTTGAGGTGATAGTGTGGTGGTCTATGTAAAATCAAGATGGTTCCCTTGGAATTCAATCTCAATATTTGCTAGGCACATCTAAAGACGGCTACTGCTTGATCGTTTCGATGAAATCCCGAGTAATCCTTTACCTGGATCCGTGGGGTCCGGTTGATAGTGATAGGGGAATGCGAACCGTGGAATAGCTGACTGTCCGGTCCGACAGGGGCGCTAGGATTCTCTAGTATCTCAAATATTTCGCTGAAAGTTTTCGCATGCACGGCAGCAGTATCAGATAACAGAATGTAACCAGCCTGCGATTATTCAGCAGATGGTATAATCCCATCTTTTTCGGCATAGCGCTTTAGTTCCCACTCAAGCTTCTTGAACCAGCAGGCTACAGGTTGTTCGGACATCTCTAAGAACGGTGAATTCAGGACCCTACTAAGTGAAAGCCTTAGTGACGAATTCATCCTCAAAGGTTATCGGACATATAGCCCGCAAGATCGATGGAGGAATGGTGTAAAAGTGAGATTGATAGTTTCGACAAAATGAATGAGGTACACCTGACATTAGAGTCCTGGGCCTCCTGGCCCGATTAAAAACATTTACGAGTTTTGATCTTGTAGAACCGTCTGCTGAGTGTAGCATTAAACGCTATGGTATTACCATTCGGCTGATCAGGTGTGAAGGAACGCTACGCACGAATCTGCTTCGATGCGCTTTTTTCGTTAAAACAAAGTCAAAGAGATCTCTTTCGACCGGATTCACAGCCATCACTTCAGCGTGAAAGAAACAAACAAGTGGCTCAGTGTTTACTGAACTAATGTGAGGGCGGTGAGTTGTCATATTTCGTTAAAGACGTCAAGCTGAGCCTTCTCTTTCTTGACATTGCTGACCCTTTGCTTGTAGACTGACATTTAAATCTGTGAAAATGAGCGAAGTTCACAGACAAAGCTCGGAAGAAACCAGGACCGTTGCTCGGCTCTCGTTTTTGAGAATGTTCCACCGGCTGAATGTTCGTGAGCATAGAGGGAATTCCATTGTTCTTGTTCCCACAGACTCAGAAGTCCTAGCATAGTCAGTCCGAAGAGTCGTTCTTTTAGAAATCGACTTCTGATAGCCAGTCAAACTCGTCGAAGATTGATGAATCTCTATGCTAAAAGGGTCGTCTGTGTCGGCGGGTATAATGATTGCGAGACTGTTGACGAGGAAAGAGCATATTTCTTTTGTTGCCGATAGTGTGAGATGGCTTTAACTATCATCATGAGATGAGATCGTTCACAGAGAAGAGGTTGGGTTCACGAAGGCCTGAATATGATTCTTTCATTTGGTTGGGTCAAGATCTGACTTACCCGCGCTTTCTTGCAAGAGCAGCGAAGACTTGTCTTGAACTCTTAGTAGGCGTGAGGGAAGAGAACGTATATTTGTGAAATTTCCTAAGATATTGAAAGGCCTCTGAGCCACATCTTGTCTCTAATACAGCTAAGGCTCCAGGATTGAACTTGCGAAGGCCTTGGCATGATTCTTTCATTGGATTAGGTCAATATCTGACTTGCTTGCTTTCTTTTGAGAACGGCGAAGACTTTCCTTGAACGTCTAAAAAGCGTGAAGGGAGAGAACGCTGACTTCTGGAATTGACTGAGGCATAAATAAACTTCTGAGCCACTGACTGTTCTTCCTTTCGAGTCGCTGACTTGAATTGTCTGAAATATTGACAAACTTCTAATCCGCTGAGTATTCTCTTCTTGAAGTTCTGAAGAAGCTCTTGTAGATCAGTAGTAGTTGCTTTGTCCGTCCTGTAATTGAGAGTTTAAGGAAAATCTGGTCTCTTTCGTACTCGAGGAATTTAGAGTTGTGAATGGCATATTCAAAAGGTAGCATAGTTGAACGCGACGAACCCTTCACTCATCACTCCGGTCTTCGATGTGCGTCAAAGAATGCTCGTATAACATATGTTTCTGACTTAGTCCAAGCACGGAAGTCAGGAAGCCATTGTAGCATAATGAGCCACTCATGATTCGATAATCGTAGACAATGCCTCGGCCGCACCTTCATTTGATCTGTCACGATTGTTCTCGATCTCGCTAAATTTCCGGTCCGGCTGCTATTCGCGCTTCTCCGAGAACTTGACTTTCGCAATCCGCAGATAGATGATTGATCAGTGGGATCTAAAGAAGGTTGTTAGAGGAACCTGAAAGCTCATCTTAATGATTTTCAGATTCTTGGCTAGAACTTTGCGAACAGTATTTGGTCCCTGTATTCAAGGCGAAGAGCCTGCTAACAACGTAGCATACTTCGTAGCATACTTCGTAGTATAGTGAAGATGTTATCAGATCATTAGGTCCTGGAAACACGTCCCTTCACACCTTGTTATCTTTTCAGTGTAGTACTTGGTTGTGGCCTCTCTTCGGAGCTGCTTACACACGCGAAGCACCGAGTGGTCTGCGAGTGCGATAAAGCGTCTTGCCAGGCGATTGATACTTTCGTCCGTCAGCTTCAAAATTTGAATTGAGACATCCTCCACCATTGATAGGCCTGAGACACTCTTCGCCACTCATTGGCTGAACTGATCTTTTCTCGCTTTGCAACCTTGACGATTGGCAAGTGAAAGCTTTGGCTTTAAGCTGTAAATATTGGGTTTTCCGCAGTTTATTGCGTACCGCCCCAAGGGTAAATCTATACTCGATATGCCTATGAGCAAGGACATGGTTATTTCCGATAACGTTCGAAAGGTCGAGGAACTGAGTTTAAGCGCGACGCAACAGGAACCACGTTGAATTTTCTCTCTCCCTCGAAAGCTCAATACAACATCATCTGCCGAATAAAACCTTACTATTGATAGCATTAATTTTCTCTGTTCTCTAGTGTGATCTGATGTGTACCTTCAGATCGGTTGGAGAATAAGCTCTTAAAAAGTATGAAAGCCAAACCGGCCAGATCTAAAGAAAGCCGGTCAGAGGTGACGACGAGGTAAAATGTTCGGTACAGAAGGGGGTCAACTCTTGGCTAAAGCCGATCGATAGCTCCCTTCATTATGGGCTACCGAAATGATTCAGGATGTTTCGAAGGCTTAATGTCTCGTAGTAAAGAGTAATTCGTCTTCGACTACTATGGCATGGCGGAGGATCAAACCGTGAGCGAATCAATGAAAGGCATTGCTGAGTTGGCCATTTCGTGACACTTGTGAGTGAAGATTGGTTGAACCAAGGATATAGGACGCTTTTAGTCGCTAATGGCTCATTTGCACAAGGCTCCGGTACTGCGTTTAGAAAGTTGACACTTAGTCGCTCTGTATGTCGAGAGCCACCTTGAGCCCAGTCGTCGCCGCCTTGACCTCTTCGATGCTCATGCCCCGGGGAGGTAGTTGCGATAGAAGCTCAAATGGTATGAGGTTCAATAAATGATAGCTTGGTGGTCCCGGAGTTTTCCTTTGTAAAGGGAATGTTTTGGCTGGATTCAAGAATTTATCATTCTTACTGTAATTGGTTTCACAGTAAAGGCCCACTTGCACAGGATTCCGATAAGGCATCCGGGGCCGTTCCAATTGAAGAAACTGGTTGCTGAAAGCCAGGCAAGAAGCTCTATGTATGCGGTATTGAAAGCCGATCGTTTGATGTCTGACGAACTCTTCTTGAGTTAGTGTCTCAACTTCGCATGGCCTTCGATAAGACTTTTATCACAGGTGATTGTACTAGAAGCGGGACTTCAGCTGAGTAATGTTCGGGCAGAATGCGAGGTCGAATAATCTGCAGACGGATATTGTTATAGTAAAAAGTCGAATATGAGAAATTGCCAGCGCTTTGTTGGTAACTTAAGCGTGTGAGAGGAACCCGATCTAGTTCCTGAAAACAGGGGTGGTATTCAATCTCTTGAAGTCGGTAGGAAGCACGCCAGCACCCTTTTTGGTAACTCAAGCGGATAGAAGACTATCTAGTGGCTAAAAGTAGGGTTGGCATCCCACCTCTTTGAGCCGGCAAGGTGCACACCAGCACAATTTTGGTAACTCAAGCGAATAAAAAGGGAAGATGTCTAGTTCTCGATGGTAAGGTTGATCTCCCACTCGTATTGTCGACAAGGGACTCGTCAGCACCTTGATGGTATCTTAAGCGGATGAAAAGGAAAATGTGATCAGATCCTGAATGTAGAGTTAATGTCCTATTCGTTTGAGTCGACAAGAATGAATATCAGCATAATGTTGGTAGCTCGAGCGGATAGAAAGGCAACATGGTTGAGCGTCTGAAGGTAAGGTTGATATCCCACTCGTGCAGTTGAGAAGGGGCACGCCAGCACCTTGTTGGTAACTCGAGCAGACAACTTGAAAATCTGTATAGCTCCTGGAGGTAAGCTTGATGCCTTACTTCTTTTAGTCGGCAAGGCGCACACCAGCACAATGTTGGTAAGTCAAACGGATGAAAAGCTTCATTTCCTGGATGTAGAGATGTCCCACTTGTTTGAGTCGGCAAGGTGCGCACCAGCATAATGGTGGTGACTTAGGCTGACAAGAAAGGAAAGTCAATGAAGAACCCAGGATTGCCAAAATTGGAAGGTCGTTCGATGCTTATACGAACGCTGCTGGCAAGGGATGAAGGATGACATCCCACTTCTTTGCACTGACGCAAACAGCCTTTCGGGCAATCTTCTGGTCCATGTTCCGGCTCACCTGCCAAAGGCGCAACGACCGCCAAGAATCTCCAATTGAATGATTGACTCTCTGTATTTGCGGGACTCGGTGGTTCCGCTTTTTTGTTCCCAGAACGACACAAGTGCGAATTAGCTACTCAGAAAACATGGGCCCTGAACACTCGAGAATTTATTTTCAGTGGGCTGGAATATCGACATCTCATACGTAGCGCTCGAGAAAAGAATCCCAGGAAAAGTATTGTCGCCAGCCACTGAAGACTATGAAGAGTAATGTCAATGAGAGTCCAGGAAGAATGTTGCTTCAAGAGGCAACGTAGATTGAGTTAAGGTGACAATAGAGAAATGTTGTGGGTCTAACATTTGATCCATGGAAAAGAGCTTCTATCAAAGGATAGCAGTAGATCCTAAAGAGCAACAGCAACGGCTTCGGCCTCATCGAGTTGCTGTATTGTGCGATGCTGGTGATTCAGCTCAACAACTCAGGCTCCGATCAAGGCGAGAACATTGTATTCCATACAGGGTGAAATGAGGTAAGGTTCCTTCGAAGGAGTCTTCCTTAATATATGGGTAATATAGACCAGCTTGATGTAAGCTTGATGTGCCAATGCATACAGCATAAGACATTCGAGTTTGGTTGTTGTCGAAGCTGGTGTAGAGATGTTCGAAAGTATGTCGGAAAGTGGGGGACCATTGGCCTTCTTATAGTTTGTCGGAGCCTGGAGTCAAGGGAACGAAGTATGAATGCATGCCAGGTTCACGAGCCTGGTGAAGTAGAACCGGATTAGAGCTTGAAAGTGTGGTGAAGTGGAACTGGATTTGATGTCCACAAGTCTGGTGAAAAAGGACTGGAATTGACATTCACAGGCATCCAGCTGATCCATCAGGTTCGAGCCTTCTCAACAAAAGAGAGAAGGTAAGAATACCATATTGAATCAATCCGTAGGTAGGATAGCGAGGAGTTGCGCCGGCGGCCCTTTTTCGATGCCCTCATTATCACCTAGACAGATAGAATGAGACGGAGTGATACGTAGTCACAACAAGAAGCGGAGTGTCGAAGTCCGAAGGTTGCGCTTAGATCATAGAACCCGCTCCAGAATGTTTCCGCAGCCACTCTACGGCCCTTACATCGTTCCGTGAGTGTGGAGTATGTGCCTCTTGGTAATCCAGAAAATATTGACTCTCTGATTTTCCTCCATGATGGGATATAGATCACAGCGGTGTATCCATGTAGTCCTTTAGCTACGGGAAGCTCTTATAGGCTTGTTGGGGGTTGAATAGCGAACAAGATCCGAGATGGAAGGGTAGAACACGGAAGACATGCTCAAAGAGATATAGGGATCGATCCAGAGTCTTCTCTTTAGCCGTCTTTTCAGACGTCTTAGCCATCTTGAGAACCGCTATGGATCTCCAGGTTGGTGTCGAGATAGACGATCACAACGGGGAACCAAGTAGCCTGCTAGTTGCGGAAAGCTGTTTTCGGCCACGCTGCTTGTCGAGCGCTGAATGGAGGCCATGAATGGGGACCACAAGCTCTCGCTTCTAAAATCAGCAGATTTCAGTTGGATCGCGGAACGCCCCCATGGAGAAAGCAGGCAGTTCTAAAAGGAAAGCCCTTCTAAGCCTCGCTAGTCGTCGAGCACAGGACCGACCCTATGGAGAGGTTCCCAAGATCTTAGTCTCAAAGCCAGTGCATTTCAGCTGTACAGCTAGATTTCCACACCGAGAAAGCGGGCAGTTCGCAGGAGGAAGGCCATTATAGGCCTCGCTGGTAGTCGAGCACAAGACCAGGACTCTGGAGAGGTCTTCCAAGATCTTGACCTTGAAGTTAGTATTGGTTGGATGGACGGCCAGATACCCATATAGAGAATACAGAGAGATCCTTAAAACGAAGCCTCTGTAGTCCTCGTCGACAGTCGTGTAGAGGATGAGGACTGTGAACATGTCACCCCCAGACCTTGCTTTGGAATCCGGTATGCGTCAGGTAGATAGCTAAATACCAACATAGAGAACGGTAGAACTTTTCTTTTGCACAAGGCTCTTAAATGCCTCGCTGATAGTCGAGCACAGGACCAAGGCTCTGGAGAGAATTCCCGAATCGGGCTTTCAAAGCCAGTAGAGACCAGGTGGATGCTAAGCCCTCACATAGAGAAAGCAGGCAATCTCTTTGCACAAGGCTTTGTCTGCCTCTCAAGTCTTCAAGCAGAGCACGGAGGTTGTGGATAGGTACCTCAAGATCTGGCTGTCACAGCCATTAGAGCTCAGGGGAATGGCTAAGCAGCTATAAGGAGGAAGCAGAGAGATCATTGACAAGAAGCCATTGTAGGACGCTCTGCTGGTTAGGTAGTGCACAGAAGCAGCGGATAGGTACCCTAAGATCTTGATACCCAAGCAAGTCTAAGCCAAATGTATGACCGGTTGATCCTCTGGATGACAGCAGGGAGTGAGACTATAATGTAATTCATCAGTAACCCATCTACCTCACGATCACACCGGTCGCACAACATACCTGCAACGCTCATGGGCTTTCTTCAACAACCTTGGCACGGACAAGCACACCTCCCTGTCTCAGGATCACCCAAGCTCTGCATCAGTCATGCAGCTAGCTCCTATACGAATTGTCCACTCGCGGCCGGCTGCATCCCACACCCGACACCCCTTCAAGCGAGAAGCAAGCACTCAAGTACTGTATAAGTGACAGTTCTGCACATGGATGAAGACCAGTGTCTTGACAAGAGTGTATGATAGAATGAAAGCAAGTGAGGATGTTGATCCTGTTAGTCGCAGCCCAAAATTCATTGTGTGACTAGCGTTGCTGTTGGCAGCTCCGGTTGTGCCGAAAAGGGGAATCTGTTAATCCGCGAATTAGGGTTTCGGCGGTTTGCGGGATATTGGGGATCCCAGGCTCTATAAAAATGGCTTTAGTTATCCGTGTCATGAAAGATAAGGGAGATGGGATTGCCAATTAGGAAGGAGATGCGAGGGTGGTAATCTATTGGACTTTGACTCTCTCCGCCATATGTTCTATAACCCTAAGCTCTTGAAGCCGCTTTGGCCACCTTTACAATTCTCTGCAATTGATACCAAGGAAAACAGACAGTTCAAAGAGAAAAGTGAGTGTGGTCCTGATAATCTTCCGAACCGAGACTCCTATCTGGCTCCTTAAAGCACCAATGCTTGCAAATAGTAAGGTGCCAATTGTTGAATGCTAGATCGCCGACTGCAAAGCCTCTTCATAGAAATGTGGAGGGTCAATAAAAGTTTCCACTGCGTGTGCATTTCAAAATTTTAGCAATGTTTCGCATGAGGTGGAGATTCAGGCTGGGGCATTAATAATACAGTGATGGTTACATAGTACCGAGTTATCAAGTTTTCCGATGGTCCCCTGGAATCGCCATTGGTAATTCAGCGATGCAAGCGCCGGCGAGAGTTCAATTGAGTCTCGCACAATATGGAAAACCGGGCTCGCAAGCAGTATTGTAACAATTGTCGAATTCCACTCTGCTGCATTCCTCTATCGTCTCTTGGACCCCCTATGAATACGTTAGCGATTTGAGCTTTTCAGAGATTTCAATTAAATTTCCCATAATATAGAAGTTTCGGCTTGCAATGCTAAGTGCCAGTCGCCGAATACCGCATTGCTGCGTCTCTTACCCTTTGGAATCCTAATAGGAGGTTCAGCGAACAGGCCTTTCCTGGAGAGATCGGCTGTGTTATGCCTGACGCGGAGAATCTCCAAAACGTCTGCATAGATATATAGGAAGGGAGGAAAGCTTGGCTGAGACTCGCAACCTAAGAGAGCTGATAAGAATATACAACCCTATCAAACCCACAACTAAAGAGAGAATCTAAGCACCCAAGTAGAAGGAAAACGATAAAAGTATTGGGAGCTTGAGCATGTGTAAAAGACGTAGGGAAAGATGATGGGAGGCTGCGGTACTGATCCCCCCCGAACAGAAGCCAATTTCCCAATTCATAGCAAATTCCGAGTGAAGCACCCAGCCACATCCCTCGAGGTTCATGGGCGGTGAGCTCGAAGATCTAGTTGAAGTTACGCTGAATTCATTGGGGAGTGGGGCATAAGTTCTTCAATAAGCTGCATCTCCGCGTATTTGTAGTAGTAGGGGGTCTCACTGGGAATACCGTAGAGGGTCGATTAAAGAGGTAGTTCAGAATGGAAAATAAAATTACAACTTTCTTACAAGTACACTTCTAAACAACGCGCTTAACCTATCGCACCCAGTCAGCAGTATATCCATGATAATGCATCAACCACGGGGATGAGCTTACCTCAAAGAATCGCTTGAGCCACCATACCTGAAAAATGCCCTCGCCGATCAAAACGCCTAGCTGGAAGATACTCCACCACTTGACCCTGGCGTTTGTGCTCTCGGCTGTGTTTCTGTGGGTGCGCTCTCGGACGATGATGTAAGATTGCTCATCCTTGACTTGGCTAAGGAGTTCGGAGAGTTGTTTCACTATAGCCCCCACACAATCATTAGCACCACATCTCAATCCCCATGCTACCTCCCAATATCTCCAAATCCATGCACAGAAAGGTCCAAGAAGACACACCTTCTGCTTCCAGAGGGTCGGAAGGTATCTCCGCCTCCGGCACATAGACGATGCCATGGACATTAAACGAGACTTCCTTGGTCGAAGAGCCCCAATGGTCGTTGCTGAAGCAGTAGAGGTATTTGCCGTCGTGTTGGGCATCGAAGGAGTGGTCGCCAGACGAGACACTGCGTTCGTGGACTTGGTAGGCATTGTTGGGGTCTTGGATCTATGGAGCGCGAAAGCACACGAGTCAGCTTTTCCCGGAGTAATAACTTCAACGAAGCTTGGTAAACGGATTGAGCGGATTAAAGTCCTCCAAAAAGCCAAGCACGAGCTCCACTGCTGTAAGACCCTAAGGAAAGAACATACCCAAAAATCAACATCCAAATTTCCCGCCCCCCCAAACTCCCTATCCCCCACCTGAAACGTCACAGTCATCTTATCATCCCGATGCAGCATCTCATGAAAACACTCTCTCGAATGCGCTCCCAGTTTGATATTATGACTTAATACCCCCCCTATCAACCCGCTTAACACGACCACCCACCCCGTAGAGGAAATCATTGTAGGCGCGGAGCCAGAGGAGGCGTTGGGTGAGACTGGGGATTTGGAGGCTGATGCGTGTTGCTGAGATTAGGTTGGCGTTTGATGCGCTGGGGTTTTGGACGGTTTGCACCTGTCGTAGGACGCAACGGGTACGAAGGTCGGTGGATCTATAATCCGTACGGCGAGCTTTACGAGCTGATAATGCAGACCCCTTTTCAATAGATACTGGCAATATGTTGAAGGTTTGTGAATAGCACGGAGAAGATGTGAAGATGGAACGTGTTGGGGTCTTCCTTGGTGAAGATGTCGTCAGAGGTGCAGATGCGATGGATGAAGGCACAGTCAACTCTTGTGTAAGGTGATTGTAATCCGATTAGTTCTAAAGTGTTCAATTCTACATTTGCTAAGGACAGTGCTGTTTCCTTTGCCCTTTTGCTTTGCCAACAGGACTTGATGCTGTTGATGTTCTCTGTGCAATCAAAATTGTTGACTCCAAGATTTCTCCGCCGAGCCTAGCCCTACGGACAAGTTCTGTTGATAACCTCTCACTTCAGTTCCCCCTTTCCTCCGATGACGATCCTTTACCATACCATCCCATCCACAAAGCTCTTAGACCAAAGACTCAAGATGTCTAAATACTGGGATAGAAATGGACTTCCTCTCCAAGTTACGTACAAAGACTTTTTCTTTGGTACTTATGGTGGAGGGACATTGAGAAACGCCAGAGCCAAGAGGGTAATGAAACCAGCCCACGCGAAGCACGATGAACCACCAACATTTGTCTCCACTTCCTACCCTCGACGTCGTAGCTGACAAATTGTTTAGGAGGCCAAGAAACTTTGGGCTGAAAAGGATGCCAAGGATGCCAAGGATGCAGCGGCCAAAGCCGCCGAAGAGGCCAAGAAAGCGGAAGAGGCCAAGAAAGCTGAGGAAGCCAAGAAAGCTGAGGAAGCCAAGGCTGCGAAAGAAGCTGCCAAATGGACCGGTATCGAAGACCAGGCTCTCCTCAACATGAAAGCCCAAGGTATCAGCTGGAAAGACATCGGCATCATTATGGGCGGAAAGGACAAAGCTGTGGTGAAAGCGCGTTACAAAGAGCTTATGGCCGCCAAGGATAAAGAAGACGCGGTTGCGGGCAAGAGCGAGAGTAGCGAGGGGAAGGATGCGCAAGGGAAGAAAGGTAAAGAGGGGAAGAAGCATAAGGAGGGGAAGACAGACAAGGAGGGGAAGAGCCAGGAGGGCAAATGGAAGGAATCAAAGGAGAAGGAATTGAAGAGCATTCTGAAGAAAGGTGGGAAAGAAAAGAAGAATCACGATTCGAATAAGCTTGAAGAGGAATCTACCGCCGGTCGCCCAATTGTCAATATCACGATCGAAGAGGATGACGAGTTGTCCAAGAATGATGTAAGTTGCCAGTCTGTTTGTGCCTGCTTGTCTGTTTCGTTGTCCAATACACACAGTAGCTAATACCACTTTTGGTAGCTCACCTACCTTTTCCGCGTCAATGAACACTGCAATAGGAAGAAGTGGGTAGAGATGGCTTCGAAGCTCTTCGACAAGACTGGGAAACGCGTCTCTCCAGACCTATTGGAGCGTAAGCTGAAAGCTATATCGAATCTCTAATTATGAGAATGTCTAGCCTTCTGATTCCACGGTCGTGTTGGGGATTGAAGCGTTAGATATGCTGGCAAAGAATGATATGATAGACCCTGAATGGAAAAAGCTTCTATGACATCAAAGGTTTCTGATTGAATTTTTCTTACCCACGGGTAGTATACCAAGTGTGACGGATGCCCAGATGAAGTTCTATAAGTGCTACTGATGGTGAATTCATAGGGCGAAGACTCGCGTTTTATGGCGACTGTTGCTAGCTGTAGATTCGGCGCGTCGACAAGGTTAAAGCGGCGAGTTCTTTGTGTGTTATCGGTCTCTGCTGCCACATTGGAGCAGCAAGTGTGAGGACAAGAGATATTAACAACTTCAAGTGACTGCCGATTGTACAGTACCAGAGTCTGTGCGAACACCCTGTGCATGTATAAACCCAGAAAAAGGTATAAGCATGGCTTCTGTTGAGACGAGACATAAGTGTCCGCAGGTGTGCATCCCCAGTCCCAAAATACTTTGCTTGAAGTCAACTGACATCATCTCAGACGGTGGCACTGACACCGAAGGATCCAACCCATACTAAAATGGTAGACTATCCCTGGCTTTATTGGCCAGCAGGCGAAAACCAGCCTTGGAAAGTACGTGAAGATCAATACTTGTTCGACGCCATGGTCATGGGCGAGACCTATGCAGATATCAGCCGTCATTTGAGTCGGGGACTCATCAAACGGTCGGAAAAAGCCTGTCGGGAGCGAGTGGAGCATCACACGACTTGGGAAGACGGTGGGCATCTCCTGCCTAAACAGTGGGATTGGACCGAAAAAGAAGTTACTTGGCATCGTAAAAAAAGCCACCAACGTGATGCCGAGTTGACGCTCGAGGAATTTGAGGAGATCGTGCTCTTCAAGGGCAGAGGAATGCATGGCCTCAACCCAGGAATATTCCGAGACCAGCGGTCAGCTATTCGTCTAAAAAAAGAGACAGAAATGCTCGATAACCTAAACCCACGACTAATTCAGACCGCCGCAGTGGTATTCTCTGGACGACGCAAGGAGTCGAAGTCGAAGGGTGAAGGGAGGGGCCGGCAAAGGGTTGCAGCGATCCGTGGGGTAAGGAACGGCCGGATTGCATCAAACGAGAGGACGAGAGCAATTGATCAGCAGATAGTGTCTGCAAAGAAGGATGGCATGTCTTTCCCGGAGATTCAGAGATTTTTAGGCCTCTTTGAATCGGTACCCGTAATCGAAAAGGTCTATCAGCGAGCTGTAGGAAAGACCAACGAACAGAAGCTGGTCAAGCCAAGTCCAGGTTTTTCAACGTGTAAGATCTCGTGACGGGGATTGAGGAGCATGCCTTGATTCCTGGCCCAACCTCATGAGTGGATACCTGTCAATGGACAATTGGGAGAATTGCATTTTGGCGGGTCTGTTCAAGAGTATGCCCTCGGACTGTGCGCTGCTACACAAGGTCAAAGCAATCGTCGGCTCTGATCACTTTTACGGCGGCTGGTTTTTCTCGGAAGATGTCATGGAGTTGGGCTGGATTTTTCGTTGTTTTGCAGCAAATTTCTAGAGCTGACGAAGCAAACTTTCAGCACAGATGCAGGAGCGTTAGAGGTCGACATATGTAACCACGTCAGGCCTCTCACAGAATCAAGTTGTTGTGACCCGAGCGGTGGGTGACTCTGGCGTTCTGCAGCAGACGAACGATCATCCCCAAGTGTCATCTGCCTTTTCCAGCTGACATTTTGACTATCACGTGATCACAACAACACAATATATGCAAATCTCTGCCGCAGGTCAGCGTTCTTCTGCCACTATTCCTCGATGTAATTCTTTGTTGCAGCTCTCTTGATTTCCTGTGTTTGGCACTCTCTGCTTCCCAATTTCATCCCGTCATGATGGCGAACTAATCTGTCAAGACAAGCCAAATAAGTACCACGCCGCTGACCATTCAAGGCTTGTGCGACTGGAGACCGATGATATGAGTCCGAGGAGCCCAACGCCTACTATAACTCGCGCAAGCTGCCATGTG
>JAABUP010005729.1_pt1 | contig 18554 bp, 19 predicted proteins | sample 5559201 | NCBI WGS metagenome assembly JAABUP01 (sample SAMN10711887, study PRJNA513373) | rock metagenome | isolation source: Antarctica rocks | place: Antarctica
ATTTCCCACGTACAGTGAACGCATTCAGATATCATTTTCCAGGCCAAGAGGCGATATTAAGGCTGCGTCCGTCAGGGCAATCTGCCTATCTTTCTCATCGATATTATTCCTGCCCTCATCTCCATTTTCCCTCATCAACGCACCCCTCCTCGCCAACCCCTCCCTTCTCTTCCTCTCTCTCCTACTATCCCCTTCCTCCCAGGACTCACCCGAGTTAGCCTTATTGAAAAGCTCATGTTCAAACCGTGCAATCCTCTCCCTATTAGCCACAAATCTTTCATTGGCCATTCCCACCAAGATTTCCAGGTATTCTTCACTAACCAATCTCCGTACCTCATCATCGCCTTCGGCTATGCTGTCATTGCAAACACCGACCAATGACGCCAGCGCCAGACCCGCTGTTCGGATAGCGACCATTGGGAAAGCACCTGGATCGCCAAGGTTCTTGAGTGATTGCACGCCGCTTTCTCGGAAGCCAGCGTTGATGGCAGCGGAGAGGATGGGTTTGGCGTGATGAAGGGAGGCGGTGGCGATGTGGAGGATCTATGTTTAATACATAGATATTAGACCACTTAGTGTTGGCTTTAGGTTCTGAACATAAACAGAGGGCCGAAATATTCAGAATGGTAAAACACAAGGAAACCTACAAAAGGCTCGAATTGAAACCGCACAAAGCGCCTCGCCGATGGACTAGTGGAAGCCGGAGTACCTCCCTCATCTCCGGCCGTACAAAGGCCAAAAATCCTCGTAAAATAATCCTTTTCCCTATCCGGCGGTATCAAACCTGGGTCATGAGAAACATATAGCCAACGGCCACCCCTCCCCTTACCGCCTGGTACCGCAGCTTGAACTCTAACCCCATCTCCATCACCATCATCCTGCACCCTTTCATCTTCCAGCTGTTTGCTCGACCCCTCAACGCGTTTAGACCCTTCGAGAAACACACTGACCCTCCCAGCGCAGCTGCTCGTCGTGACCACGCCCTCTAGACCATTGATCCTGTCGATCAAATCCCGAATGCCAGCATCGACAGAGCCTTTGGGAGAAGCATCAGTGTAGGTAGAAGGGTCGACGGAGAGGGACGAGATTATGCGGGATTTGAGAGCTTGGAATGATGGCGGGATTGGGGGAGGCATGTGAGGGGGCGAAGGGTGGCTGCAAAGGAAATGGGCAAAAGAAGTTGGGAACCAAAGACAGAAAAGATTGGAGAAAGGTGCTGCGCTAATAGAGAGTTGGTTTTGACTGGAAGGTATACAAAATATCTGGATTGTTTTTCGGGGATTATGAATATAGGTAACGCGAATCTTGAAAAGCGCAAACAATTCTAGGCGGTGTTGATCTAGGATGGGGCCGACTCGAACCACCGCGGGGAAAACAGCAATCACCCTATTTCAATGAAAGCCGAGAAAGCGGTCGCAAGTAGTTAGGAACATGGACTTGGGAATGATGGCAGTGCAATGCAAAGCGCGTCGTTGTTACAATTTGATATTCGTCTTCATTCGGTAAGGTGGCTTTGTTAGTGTGGTAGGGCTGAGCTACCGACTGCGTCTACATGAGGTTGATGATCGAAGCTGGAAATTATCACTACCTGAGCTGCTGGCGGTGAAGTCATTTTGATTTGCTGCAGCATAGACAGCAGAAAGCTGTGACGGCACTTGAAAAGGGAAGAATCCGAAGTGCAAGGTGAATGGGATTACAGGCGAGATGGAACGTTTGGTCATCCCATGAATGCATGGTGAGATATTCTCGTGGTAAAAGCGTCCACTCCGTTTGCTAAAGCTAAGGTTTCGTACAGATTATGTCCGAAGGACCAGTATATTAATAATTTTCGATTACTCCCGAGTAATTTTCGTAGAATTCCGCTTATCAGACCACCGTAACATATACGCACTTTCTTTTAGTCCGCGAAAGATCAAAAGCTATCGCATATAGAAACCCACCAGAGAAACGCCAGATGGGGTAGTCCAACGCCTTTTGGACGGCGAGGTATTCTTCGTAGTAAGCAGATGGTGCAAAGTATGTGCAAGAAGCGAAGATTGCAAAAATGTAGAACTACTCTAGTGGCAGAAACCTGGAACACACTTGATGTTGCAACCATGGCACAAAGTTTCAAGGGCATGCACGCTCAGTAAAAGTGTCCCTTTGGGAGAGCAACAAAGATGGCCACGCAAACGGCAGAGATAACGATGGAACCACAAATTGCCTGCAGGAAGATGGTGTCCTGGATCTGGCGGAGTGCTGGCTCTTGGATCCAAACTTCACGATCCAGAACCTTGCGGATGATGTTGCGTTTTTCGTACTTGGCGATCCACGGTTCGTCCTCGTAGCTATTATTGCTGCCAAAGCTGTCGAAGGAGCTTTTTTTCATCTCATAAGTCGAAGAGGCGTCATCGTCTTCGGCGAAGAGTTCCCAGGGTCGGAGATGGCGGTGGTGCATGCCATGAAGAACCTTCACATGCTTAGCTGGGTCTTCATAAGTGCGGACCGGTTGGGGGCTACTTACGACGCACATGCCCTTCCAGGCAGCGATCAGCGTTGAAACACCAATAACGAAGCCAACAGCCGCCAGGACTCTCCAAGCACGTCCAGCATTGCTGAGAGTGATGAGGGTACCGGCGATAATGCCACCAATGATACCGCCGAGACCAAGCCCGCGCGCGAAGGTTACGCGGGGTCGGTTGCCGTTGCAGATGGCCCAGCGAATGAAATTGGGGTGAGCTTGATGACGTAGAGACCATTCTACGGTATGAACAACCTCTCGGAATGCAGAGGGATGAGTGGTAACTGCCAAGGCGCGCATGAGAGCTGAGCGTTCCTTGGATGAGAGGTTGAGCTGGCGGGGAGATCCGTCTGCAATGTATGTGGAGATGATGCGGGAAATTTCTTCACGGAAAGGCTGAATAGTGACTGGCATATCGATTAGCTTGAATTCAAAGGCCAAAAAAGATAAATCGCCGTGCTCACAAGGCTGCAACTTGAGGTCCGCTGCCTCGAATGCACCAGCGGCCTGCTTTTTGTATGAGGATTTGTAAGAGCCGTTGACACTGGAAGCGTTGTCACTCCAGCCATAATCGGACTGGGCAAAGCTCTCTCTTTCCTTTAATGGTGTCAGAGGTGGAGTACTGAATGGGTTCCCTTTCATCTCGGTGACGCTGGACATTGGTGGCGCAAAGTCGGTGCCCTTGAACACGGCCGCTGTCTCTGCACTGACAGGCTTGGTGCTGTTGGTATAGTTCTGAGTAGCAAGTGCCTGTGCGTCTGCTTCTGCTTGTTCGACGGTCCATTCTGGCGCAAGCTTTCGCTCGCCGTCCGGAAGCTCACAAAACCGCTTTATGTAGTCCCGGTACCACAGAAAGAATTGTAGATTTTCCGCCGCGTGTTCAATATAGATCAGATAATTCATAAAATCTCGGGTGGTGCATGGCTATGAGCGTGCATGTTAGCCTTATACCACATGGGAAAGTAACACTAAAAGCATCAGATAGGTCTAGTTCTGGTAGAGTGAATATTTACAGTGCAGGCTCATATTCGATGCCAGGGGTGCTGTGATAGGTATGAATCACATATGGGCGTAGCGACAAATGACAAGGTATCCTCGAGAACGAGAAACAGCTTTGCAGAAGGTGTGGAGAAGCTTGCTTACCGGGCAGGTGCCCCCAGTGATGATACGATCGAATGACAGAGCGTTTGGTATTCCCACAGAAACTCCAGTACCTGCAGAGTCGATACTGGACGCCCCAATGGACTTGGGCTTCTTGTCCCCCATGATGGAGGATCGAGCGGAGTCGACATGGGGAGGACGACGGTAGGCAAGAGAGTAGACCATGACTGCCGGTTAGGATGTGACAGTGAATGACAGAGAGTCGTGCAGTACAAGACAGCGCTTGATTATGTGTAGAGTGGTCAGGATGTAGAACGAGAGTATCTTAAGATGGTCTTGCTGGAAAGAAGTTGAGATTTTTTAGTGACGTAGTAAAAGTGGGGGCTCGGTTTCATCTAAATATCGGATTGGGAAAGGGCTTTGGGGTTATAAATTGGCTTCTCCCACGTTGTTTCCCCGCGTTTCTGATGCAATGCAATGCAATGATGCGATGTAGGACAGTACAGTAAAGTAAGATATATGGGGATTCCTGATGCTTTATTATCTCGGACACAGCAGCACGGTACGCTGGGGCGCTGGGGCATCCCCTTACCACGGCCAGGGACTAAGAAGAGAGGCTTCATGGACCAAGTCACGGAAGTTTCGAGTTAGATCTCTTCCTTCACGTTACTTGCAGGGGAGGTGATAAGCAGGTACCGGTACAGTACAAGCGCAGCCGGGAACAAGCCAAGCCGCGTCCCTGTCTGATCGACGATGGAGACTTCAGAGGCTAAGACTGGACGCTGCGCTCGTCGAGCTGATCCGCGGTATCAGGCACCCCAGGCATTATGTGATGACGGCTAGGAAGAGGTGAAGGAGAGTGAAGGGTCTCGGCTTCCCATGGCGTCGATTCTAATGATCCAATCTCGTCTAGCTCCGTAGCAAGATCTGAGCCCTATGACGCCCGATTCACCCCACGCAGCTGACACCCCTGCCGTATGTGGATCTAGATGATCGGTTTCGGCTTTTGCTTGGCGCGCTATGGGAAGGATGAATATGTCAGCGATGGAAGGCTTTGATGACTGAGGATTCGTAACGTGAAATGAATGTTCTATTGTGGAACAAGCATTTTCGCGGGTGGCTTCAAAGAAGTGGTGAAGTCGTCTAGGTACCTAGACGGGGTAATCTGACATTAATTGCTACGAGTAAGGGGCCAATGAAGTCTGCTACTACACACCAGATTTCACATGTTTCGTACGACGTCTCGCGTGAGTCGCGTTGAAATCCCTAGTCCGGAGAACCTCACGCTTTTGGGAGTAGTGTTAGAGCTTCCGGCCAGCTTGGATCGAGTAGCGGATCAGCGGAGAAATCGACAATGGCGCAAAGATCATTGATTGGATCTCAACTAGACTTCTCAACCATCAACCATACCTTACCTGGGCTGCAAGAAAAGGCTTTCGATAGGGCATTCAATTCTGCCCCTGGGTTGTTCCAGCTAGCGCAAATCTTGGTAGCGTGGACCCACAGAAATAAGGTAAAGTACCTACTCGTGCTTGTACTACAGGTACTGTACTCCACTCCGTAATGCCGTGTAGATGGGCCCGAAAGGCACAGCCAACAATTGAGATAGAATAGACGAAGCGGCACGACAACATCCGGATAGCGATGTCAAGCAGGGCTCTGTTGCGAATTCTGCTCTCTGCTATGTAATTCTATAAAGTATTCGTAACCCTCTCCAGGAGGCCAGAGTCCATACATTTGTGTATGTACTTTCATGCGCCCGTTTATGATAAGGTTCGCCGGCGTCGAACATGGGATGATGGGAAGGGCGATCATCCCGGAACGCGTTCTTTATGGAGTAAGTCTTACCGACGCATAAATGTACCGAGGAACTCAGTGGTTGGCGTGAACTATGTATTCACGACGGCCAGATCTTCTGAGGCTCAACGCTTGCATCTCACGGCTTTACTGCGGCGGCTACTGTGCGTAGGCTAGAGTATGCTTACCACACATTTGCACGAGTACTGTACTCCCGGTGGCCATTGTTTTCACCAGTGTCGTGCCCTATGCGTACTGCTAAGTCTATCAATACTTAATCTTAATCAACACAAGTCAAGATTAATACTAAGCTTTCCAGACCAATTTCTAGAAATACTTGTTATGGGTTCCTAGTGTTTTGTCTATCATCAACTGCATTGAGGAAGAGGCCGACAATCTTACACCACCTTCTGGGTCTAGATATTGGACTCTCACCACTGGAAAGGCATTAGTCTACAATCATAAACTGACGACCTTTGACCATTAGAGATCCAATACGAAGGCAGGACAAAGGCTCAATCTGTACCGGGAGCACTCTCAGCTGGTTCGGATCCAATGGATCGTTGTGTTATCGCTATCACTATCATCCATCCTTGTAAAATCCGGACGTTCACAAAACAAGAGTGACGTCGGGACTTTAAATCACTTATCAATCGAGGCATGCAAGCACAGCATCACTACTTGCTGTTCTTTTATGAAGAAGACAAGCTGTCTGTGCGATATATAAAGGGCATTTTTGCTTTCTTTTATAATCCAAGAAAGATCATGAATCGGACCCGACATTCAAGGAAATGTAGCCTGGGTGCAATTACCAAACTTAACGCATGAAAAGGCCCTATCCGTTACTGATATGGGCCAGCCATAGGCAGCATCACCCTTCAGTTTTACTGCAAATCTAGATCCCCACCACTGTGTGCGGCATCTATACTTCATCGAAGCTTTCATTTGGGACAACTTTGGAACAGCGCACTAAGTTATGCGGTATATTTCTCTATGATCAAAGGAAAAATATATATCGAGGGCCACGATAAGGTCTGGTTCGGAAATACACTGAGATCGTATTCGAAAGGCTGCGATGCTGGAGGAAGCAGCTGAAAGCGAAGGCTTGAGTGAACAAATCTTTCGCATATCTACAAAAGCCGTCAAAAGGTTCCCAATAAAACATAGTTTCATATACGATGTCAGCAAATGCGTGCACTTTTACTTCAATTCTTCTACCCACACGAAGATGATTAGGACGACATGGAGGAAGTGAGCAGCTGGAAGCCTCGAAACTTGGTGGAACGCCGGATCAGTAAACTGCCCTGTGTTCGCCAGGCGCGTTATCGTGTGGACCGTGGTTGGGTCGTCCTTGGCAATCACTCGTCCTATCGCCAGGCCATCATGGCCTTTACTCGGGGATATATCCCGAATAGGCCTTATAGGCATTGTCGGGATGGTCATGGACCGATGACGGAGTGCGTGCGGCTCGAGGCCGATGCAGAACACTTCTTCTCCGGTGCCCGTTCTAACTGCCACTGGGGTGGCCAAACCTCTCGCTGTTCCTTCTACCTGCCTTCTACCCAAGGCGCAAACCGTGTGCGGTCCGGTGGCCGTTCTTCGACCCGTTCTGGAGGAGTATGACTCCATATACTTCTGCGAGATATGGCCTGATCTTCGAAGAATCAAGGGCAAAGAGCCGCAAAAGGATTGAATGATGGCGGTCAATCAGGAAAGATATTGAATCATAAGAAGATTCCACTGGCTGTCGTAGCTTATGCTGCCACTGTGGTCTCTTCCTTAGGATCCTTATTCATACTGCATTTCACTCGCAATTCATGCTTTCGGAGAACAACTAAATTCTTTATACATTGCCATCATCACATCTTGAAGAAGAAATTCCCCCCAGCATATGTTCTAATGCGGGCAAACTGACACCTGTTAGAAGCCCACGCTCAAGTTTCAGAACAGAACCTCTTACGCAACTGCCACCGCTAGATCTGAAAATTCGTCAGATCTCTCCATCACGACACCTTTCCCCTCATCAAAGCCGCTACTAGCCCCCCTACCAGCGCTGGACACCCAAAATTGATCGCGAGGCAAGCGCCACTTCATCCCTTTCTGAACACTTTGTATCAAACCCAGAACAAGAGAGTACAGACATTTGTTCTAGAAAAGCTATTAGCCCAGCTCATGAACCTAAGTTTCCCTGGGATCGATTATGTGCGGTTGACGCGAAACAAGGATTTTAGGCTCGTGCTTCTTTATTCACCAGTCCCTCTACGTTAGGCTTCCCTCTCTTCACTCCCTCTTCTCTTATATTTCTGCCCCACACTTCCCAATATCCCCTGTCACCCATCTGACACCACCTTTGGCGCAAAGCCCGGATCTCTAAGAGTAAGTGTCAATTTGCCGTGTCTGTCTATGCGGCACTCTGATAATTGAAGACTACTAAGCCGTGGTATTGAACTGACCAGTTTGGAGAACACGAAACTGGTTGTCCTTCTGGATAACCTAAGAGATGAGATTGGCCGCCCACTCGGGTCTAGCCATTTCTGCCTTTGTCGATTGGCATGTCTCTGCCTTTCGTTATATATATACTAGACGATTTGCGGGAAAACCCGAGTCTGCCGGCATCCTTGATTGTACTAATTTGGCAGGGGATTGCGCCAGCAACAGCTTCTCAGATTCTAGCGAGACGAATGCAAATAAATACGCCTAGTGGTTATCGTCAATAATCTCCGGATCGAAGTATTCCCGTCCTCGGACTTTGTTTGAAGATGGCGACGGCCGTGAACGAAACCATGGCCAAGATCGTTTAAAATGTAGTAATTCGAGACGAAACAGCTTTCATCTAGAAATCCTGCACTAGAATCACTTTGACAAGCTTCAAAAAAATTACCGACTTCGTTCAACAAGGGAGCAGTGAGCCCGTCATGCCAAGAAGCTACCAGGTCCCGATGGACATCCCGCTACGCTAAACCTTGGACGATATCGAGTATGAGAGCTCTGTACTCGACGGCGCCGAGCTTAGAGAATCACAATCGATTTCCAGTATCTGAAGCTTGATCTGTTCACATTTGTCTCACTATTGACCACATTATTGAATCTATTGAACCTCCCGGAAATGTCTGAGCGATCTGAAGAATACGTAAGGATACGTAAGGGAACTCCTGAATCGTTCAAGGCTCACAATCTGACTGCTTTAGATGATGAACTTGCCAGAGCTGTGAGACGCTCTTATGTCATACACCGTCAAATAACGACAAGGAACAATGAAACAGCTCCGTATTCTAGTAGATGTCATTTGATGACCACAACTACTGGCCACGCTTGGGAAACAGTTCTACCAAAGTCACACAGAGCCTTAACAGCGAAGTCACCGGGCACCTCAAGTATTCGCCAACCCGCAGTTTGTGTGAAATCCCCACCCCTATGTCCATAAGTCTTATTTCTGGCAACTCGTATCTTATCTAAGCTAATACCGAATGTGGGTCCAGTCCCTGTCTCTGGTAGAACATCACATGTTGTTCGGAGTGGAAAACTCCCCGTGCAAGGGAACGAGTCCGACACGAACTGGTCCGACACCAACTGATGTCCAAATTCCGCGCGAATCCCAAGAATGCCATTCTGGTACCATGACTTCCCATTGCCCATTGAATGTATTCCGCGCGAATCCCAAGAATGTCATTCTTCTCCAGAAGCATGGAGGATTAGAGATTCAGAGCTCTCAAGGCTCAAGGCCGATCGATATCAACGTACATTGTATATTCAAGCGATCCTGACGAGTTCGATCGCACTCATGACTCGATATCAACTACAGAAAATAAAATTCATCAGATGAAGTCATCGTCACATCAAACGCGAGAGACCTTCGGATTGCGTCTATTCGGAAGCTCAATCTTCTTGAAGAAGACGATATCTGTAGTACATTGAGACGTCCGTATAGTGAGACCCTTCATTTTTCATGAGTGATGCGCAAGAGACATTCTTTCCCAATCGAGAAGCGATGACTTCTCAAATGTCTCTTGTAATTTTTACGTCATCACTTTCATCATATTTCTCACACATTTCCCCTCATCTTCTTTCATCATCATTCATTCATCAAGAGCATCGAACACGTTCGAGTTCAGAATCAGTCATCATGAATCATGATGACTTCAACTCATTCGATGTAGAGTTTGAAGATGCTTCTTCGACTTCTTTTAATTGTGCTGATAATGCGAGTATCACAGAGATCATTGATCACGCCTTTGACGATCGCATTGCTTCGAAGAAGGCTTTCAAACAACTCATCAATCGAAAGATGAGCGGCAAGATCGAGTACATGAACACTCTCTGATATCAATGATTCGAAGTCACACGCGAACACACTTTGAAGATCAAGTAAGTATTGATTTCCAATTTCCGATTCTGATTCAATCAAAGTAAGATGGTGAATATCACAGTTTCAAGATGAAAGCAAATCGGGATTCTCGATTTGCTTCCACCTCATCGTGACTCTTCATCTCATGATGGCTCACGATGTTCACCCTCGTTCACATCATGGTTTTGATCAATCAAAGTACTTTTCAAGTCAGAGAGAATCGAGATCCTCGATTAGTATATCATCATCATCTACGCGGTGCTGGAAGCTATCATCATCATCATCTACGCGGTGCTGAAAGCTAACGTGTAACGCAAACATAGAGGCACACCAAAAGGAGAAGAGATAGTTCGGTTCATCAGTATCATTGTTGATCGAATCAAGCCAATTCAACACTCTTCTATTTCTATAAAAGTACCTTTGCAGACGGTGTTAAGTACACGTATCAACAACCTGCTACACTAAGGTGTCACAGAATCCACAAAGAGTCTTGGGTCATCCACAATTGGTGGTGGATATTACATCTCTCTCCAGCGCGTATTATGACAAGTCCAGTGCTTGCCATTCTCTACAAAACGGTAATCAATGCAACATTCCATATGAATATATGACGCCCAAGGTCGGTTGAATATGGCTCAATATGGAAGTAGAGTAGAAGACAAGATCATTTTACGAACCATGCCTCGCGAGACGTCGTATTTGTTGATACTTAGTGGTGAAGAGCAAAGCCCAAATTTCTTGAAGTAACAGGCAGTCGTTCCAGCAGGCAATAAATTCTCTGCTATACCTTGAGGCAAACGGCATCATATTTATTCCCGAATGGATGTGAGCAAATTTGAATCCAATCGCCCGGTATCAACTCGCAACCAACTTCCCGAAGCAAACTCGCGATAGATTAAGGGAGTTGACGGCGGCACTCCGCACCCCGAGGAAATTAACCCTTACATGCTACTGCAAGAGGCGATGCTTTTCCACGCAGTACGAAGTTGGACACAACTACACATTTGCCTGCCGCAACCCTACGGATTAGTCCGTTCCACAGACATCAATGGAAACTGACCAAACCAAGGTAGGAACCGTCCAGACATTCCTAATATCCCCAGATATACCACCCAGGAACGTGCTAAGCATGAAAAACTCATCTGCCTCGAAGAGCCATTCTCCCTCAACTGTCGAAGGGGAACTTAAAACTACATCGACGAAGAGATGACCGACAGGCCAACAAACGAGGAAGCGTGGATAACGATATACATCTTTGATACCTAGGCTCAGCATGGCCAGGCGGAGCTGTAATTCCATCAAATATCTCAACCTAAATCTATCAACCCTTTTATTTCTAAGTCAGAGCAGCTGGTTGATTACAGGTTCACGGAGTTCTGGCGAGTCACCTGCATCCAAACATCTTGCTCGATGGGTTCTGAGGGATTCACAGGGATATAAGAAAGTCTATGATATTAGGGAATCGCCCCATCGCGTCTATCGGGAACTTGGGCCACCATTTTGGCACCCCTTGACGGGACACTCAAAGGGAACAGTTCCTGGACAATTTGAACCAGCGAACAGATAAGACTATCTCTCAATCAAATATGCATGGGTGAACAAGACTAAGAATAAACGTGAATTGAATAGCGTTACGTCAGAGATACTGTCGGGAGGATGCTTGGCGATTAAAGAAAAGTTGTCGGTGGATCGTGTATTCATCATGAACAATAAGTCAGCTTCAAGATCGCAGAAGCGAAAAACTGCCTCAAGAAGTCCTCGAATCTCCAAAAGTATACCAACCAAGGCAATATAGCAGTACAAAGAGGCAGCACACCATGAACGGGTCAATTAAGGTCTCCCTTTCCTGAAATGGGTCCACAGTATTGAAAGGCGTGAAGCATGGGGTTGCCAACTCCAAGGAAAATTGGTCGAGCAATTTTAACCAGCCCTGGGTATCTGCTCACAAACTGCAAGATGAGCAAGACCAGAAAAAGGCTACCATGGAGGTATTCAATGCGGCCGTTAAATCTGTCGAATTCACAGAGATCGCTTCATGAAATCTTGTGCGTCCTAAAATGACAAAAAAAGCGAGATTAACTGAGAATGCCATCAAATATCTTGACCCGGCAGAGGAAAGACTGACTTTTGCCGAAAAGCCGTGTGTATGAGCCCCAACGCATGATAGATCTTCTCATGAGTAATCAGACTGTCGAGATGAAATTAAATTAAGCTATTGACAGAGCTCAAAGAGACTCAGAAAGAGTGACGCAAGCTCGACAAAATATCATTGATGCAGGAAAAGCCGTTGATAAGAAGATTTTAAGATAATGGACAGCATCAAGAAAAACCAAGAGAACTGGAATGCAACGGTTTCTGGTAACCAAGAAGCTGCCGTGCTCAATCTGCCAATATATCCCATGACGAAAAACACATCTGATGCTCTTAGATCAATACATTTTGCGTCTCGAAAGTTTCTCATCATCTAGCCTTTTTCGACATCAGTCGGCGAAACTCCATGTGATTTCGAAATCACTTCCGAAGCTGCCAGAGTCGGATTTGAAACAGAAGGTTGGATTTCCGTGGGTTCTCTGAGACATGAGAAATAACAAATCTTTCTAAGATGGCAACAGACGGTCAAGATCACTTGCAAGGATTATATGATGGCCCATCTTTCAAGAGCCGATGCAATACAGTTGCTCCACGAACAGGTATAAGTACGATACACTATCGGCCTCGTTTATCCCAGGATACGGATGATAGTAAGAAAGACCCTAGCTGGAATGAGATTCAAGACTGGCATCAAGACATCACAATTTCTGCCAGGAGTCCCATCAATTCAATAAACTTTCCCGAGATGTGATGGCTATCTATAACGGCTTACTTCAAGGCGGAATTCCAACATCAAAGATGAGCTAAGGGTCAGGATCGTTAACATCGATCTTACGTTCATTAATTGCTTCTATGCAGCCAAAGGGTAGACTTGTGGCCTACTAGTTACGCCGTCGACTCCTTAGCACCGTTTATCATTTGTCTTATAGGCGGTTGTAATTAGCACAAAGAATATGGTTTTCTTTACTAGCTTTCAACCAAAGGAAAGCATAGAACACCCCCGTAAACATCTCAAGCCAAACGTGTAAAACTCGATAATTCAACCACTGAAAGTTCAGGCTTTCGGAACTCTCGTCTCGTCCGACTACACGGATTCCGACACGGATTTCGAACCACTATCGGCAGTACAGATTGGCAAAACGCTCGCCGGGGCACAAAGAGCAAGATTTCGGTAAGCTCCGCAGCCTTTTGCTGTGAGTATCTCGACTGATACAGTGCGTAGCAGAACGCCGCGTGATTTGGAGCTTGGTCCTCAGTTGGGAGACGACGTGGGACACAGCACTGATTGAAAGCCGTTATCGGTTATTCATTGAGGCAAACGTTCAGTCAAGGACAACAATATTTCCTTGTAAGCTCTGTGATCTCATTTCAAGCATTTCTTGACTAATACGATGTATGTTAGAACATCGTCTTCATCTGAACTCGACGCACAATCGAAGAACGATGATACAAATTCTCTTTGGTCTTTGTCACGGCATATACTACGCAGTCTGAAGACTCGTCGTTATTACATGACGAGAAATCAATGAATGTGAACGACATCGACATGATCGAGATTCTCGATGACGAGTCGCTATCTCATCTTCATGTCTTTACAGTTTCACATGATCACATTTTTACATCTTGACATCTTGACATCTTCACGGCTTTATGACTTCACAACTCATCATTTATCAAGATGTCTCGTAAAAAGCAAGCAGTAAATCTAGTGAATTATCACTATATTGATTGATAAGCTTGTGTAAGAAGTACGTAGTATAATCACTCGTTGATTTTTTTTTCAGATCATTGAACAGTCACTTATCAAGTTCTGACAATCTTTTTCTCGACGATGTTTGTCGAAAATGCTTATCTTACAGAGTCATTGTTTATACTATTGATGAAAAGCTGCACGACGCGTACAAAGAGAAATGACCTAAACCCATCAAATGTCGTAAAACTCTCTCGTCGTCTGAAATTTCAGCCTTGAATCTACGATGTTCCCTTGTCGTCGTTATTATACGACGACACTAAATATCAGAGACAATACCATCATATGGAAACATCCAGAGAGACCACTCGTGTATACCATGATGCCATCAGGCGTTGGATATCTCCTCAGAAACCGGCCTCAAACCAGCAACTTATTCATATGCTGATTTATCTTGGCTTAATCCGCCGATGGGACAGCATAATGCCACTACAACGGGAAAGGCATATATATTCGCCATCAAGCTATATTCATCAAATGCTAGCAGGTCTAATTATGACACTGTCCCAGCCTCACTTGGGACTATCTTCACGCCTGCCTTTACTCGCAATTGGGCTATCGAAACCCTTTGTCTTTTTTCTCAAAGCCGAACAGGAACCCGAGTCGACAACATTAGACGTTAAATTTTATGGCATTAATCTCAGAGCTTGTTCTCTTAGAAGTTTCTGTTCAATTTCTCTTCATATCAAAAACTTTCTAGGCCCTTTTCTACTAGGACGGAGAAAATATAAGTACATAATTGCCACCATATTGCACGAACAAGATCAACAGATAAAATGAACCAGAACAAACCAGACGCCTGATTCCCCAATAGAATTCCCTGTTACGAAGTTTAGCAACCATGAAATTAAAGATTCTGTCAATTGTGTTTCGAACAAGAGGGGAACAGACGCGTTGGCCAAATATACCGATAGCTTGGAAAGAAAGGTTGCCCTGTATATTGGAAAAGGAAAGATGCACTGAACGTTCGATGATTAGCCGCAAAGACACTTGGTGGCTTTGCCGCCTACTACTTTCGTCACATCTACATCCACCATCTTTCTCACAACCCGCCTCATCCTCGGAGATTTATGTGCTATCCTTCTCACTCGGTTGGCATCTTTTGTGGTCTTTCTATCTAACTCTCACCGTAGATGTTTTGCTCCGCCTAACGTTGAAATCGGAAGTTGGCATGGTCGACCATCACCTCGTTCGCAATAACGCCTCAGCTGTAAGCAATACAATTCGTGGAGTGCGCCTGGTCGAGTACTACAACCCCATGTCCGCAAATGCCACGGCGTTTGGCAAAGAGATGTACGAGCCACCCCAATGGATTCATGTGTTCATCCTCTCGCCGTACAATTACAGTTGGGCCGTCGCCCAGTTCGCCGCCACGAGGCCCAAAGGTGGTGAAGAAGAAGACTGGTGGCAAAACCAAGGCCGTAAACAAGGTATGCGATGCTTATCCTGAACTTTCTTGATCGAGCCTGCAATCTAACAATCGCAGGCCGCCGTGAGGAAGCCGCCTGTTCCCCGGCGTCGCGACCGTGCGGTGGTGGTTCCTGCTTCGGAACCAACCTCACCTGCAGAATGTCAGGACGACCTGGATGCCGCCGATGAGGTGGCGGGCGAGGGAATGGGTCATGGCGCCCCCTCGGCGCCGGGGCCCTTGCCCGACCCGCCTCATACTCCTAGAAATAGGAGAACAGTAAGTCGCGTATTCTACGTTTCGATGCCGTTACTGATTCTTTTCAGCTCCCCATGGTGGGGATAAGCGGCAGAAGTGCTGGCGCTCCCGAGATCCAGGATCGGATCATGTGCATCAAGTGTGCACGTCGGTTCCATGATGAGGAGGCGACGCGAAGCTGTGATGCCGAATTTCATGGTAAAACCATGTATCGTAAATGCGCCCGGTGCGCAAGCAAAGGGGCGGCCTGTCTTGCCGTGAGTACACTTATTCGCTGCGCCCGCTAAACGCTCATGTTTCGATCCCTAGATCCCTGATGTATGCGTACGGACGTTGAATGAGTCCTTCCGCCTAGAAGCAGCATATTTCCCTCATATCCTACGTCTAAATGAATATCTCCTAATCAAATCAGATTTCAATATGCAGTGTTTGGTTCCCCAAGATTGTTCCATCTGTTCGGCTCAAGGGGTTGAAAATGACATTCGACTCTATCCCTGTCACTGAGACTCGCCGTACGGCTGCTGGATATGTTCTTCTTGTTGTCATGATGTCCAACAAATACAATTACCTCCCTCAACACCTTGATCCTCTATCTCCCATAATAGAAATGCTTGCGGCGTACAAGGCGACGGCACCGCCTTACGAATGACCAGTCAAAGTGAGAATCAAAAACTTGACATCAGATGTTATATTCAGTGAAGTTATTCACAGACTCGATTTCGCTGCGGCAAAACACGTCTGTTCGTCAACTTTGATGAAATCAGAGCTTGACGTTCAAGTGTTTTATTATTACGCCTCTATTTCGTAACGATTGAAGCGTTCGTCAAACATAAAACATAATAAAACTTAGTATCGAATATATGTCAGATGGAAATTAAGAATCGGGCTATATTTATCTCGACATAAACTTCAACTTCTGGTTAAGCAAGACCGCAGCTGTAAATAAAGAACATTAGGTGGCTTGTACTGTTGGCACAAGGTTCGTCTCTTTACCTTCCAAATGCCTACTAGGCAGTAGAAAACCTCGCAAATACGCTCCACGCGTATTCGGAAAGGAACGAGGGAAAAAAATAAATTGGACGACCAGATCCTCCGAGAATGGATATCATATGCGCAGCTTGCAGCCTATAGCCTGGTCCGCTGTAAGAATTTAAAGGATGCCGATGGCAACTGAAGCTTGAACAGATAACCTCGGATCTTCGTTGTCGAGTGAAGTGTTGAAACCACTTTGAGAATGTCTTCGATTTTGAGAGACACACGGTTCTGCTTTGATAACCCCTTTTGATCTTTGAGCTGTGAGCGGCATGCTGTCTTCATGTTCTTACAAAATTCAATCATAATTAACCATCATCAATCACATTCCTTTCACGACAAAGTCAACATCACCTTTACCTCATTTTACCTCACCATGGCAGAAATAACACCTAAGCGCACGAGTAACTATGACGATCTGCCACCCAAATTGGTGAGCAACACCCATTCGAACCTCATTCACGAACTACTTTTACTAGCCCAAATATCCGGAACCCCTATCGCAACCTTCCGCATCTGTCGAGAAAGAAGAAGGCCGGGGTACGTCGAGTCTCATCCCCCTTTGACTGCGGTTTCTAACGCTTTTTTCTTCAGGCACCGTACAACAAAGTTTGACCGGACGACTATCAGAAACCATCGAACGGTGCTTTCGACGGCATGATTGAAGCATCTGCTTAAGTCTTATGCGAGACTAGACCCATAGATACTTTTTCAGGCGCTTCGGTACTCTTACTACAGAGCAACTTATCACATTAATACCGTTACTCACATTTCTTAGACGGTCTAATATATACATATACAAAGCCAGAGCAAGGAAGGGGGACGGATCTGAACTCGATAGAAGTTGCATGATTTTGGTAGCCCTGATGAGCGGTAAAGATTGAATCCGTGACATGTACATTGCTTTGATGAGCTTTTATCACAGAAACTCTTGTCAAGCTCATGCCGAAGACTAAGAGATAGGAAGCGAATATCTGGCGTAAATGACATCGAAGTCTCGACGAACCGGCATCATCGGCGCGCCAAAAACGCGTGTGGCGTTGACAAAGCCAACAATTTAAAACAGAGATCTGGGGCGCGACAAACCACATATTCATATGTTAAAGATTCTGCCCTCAAGATGAAGGCGTACGTAATTGCGCCGCTCACGAAACATTCAAGTGAGTTTGAGTGGGTGGTTACAACGAAGCTTTACAAAAGAAAAATTGAAACATAAATACTCTGGGACCGCTTTTTGGTAGAGTCTACGATGGAACTATCGAGGACGCAGCCAAGCAAAACTGGAACGTAAACCGTCTATTATAACCTCTAATCCAAGGCTTAAGAGTATACTAAGCCCTAAACTTCCGCAATTTCGCCGCGAGTAAGACGACCATCGAGCGATGGTGCTGTGCTCTTCATTGGGAAACCTAATTCCTTCGAAGACTGTCATGTGTGTGGGGTCTATGAGTACTATCTCAGCTTCCAGACTGATGATGAATCTGACATTTAGACCATGTTTCTTGGCTGGTGTGATGAAGAGATTCCCAATTTTAGAGGCAATGAAATCATGCTCGATTTGAGACAACAACAAGTTACAGATCAAAGTATTGCGAACATGAGAGATATGCAGACGTCGTACGGAATAATGATAATTGGAATTGCAATTGAGAACCGCTAGAACCGGATCATGAGGGAGATTTTCTCGTATGCGCCGCCTTCCGGAATCAAAATCTTCCTTTTAAGGGTTTTCCTAAAATATCATCAAAATATAAAAATCTTAGCAGCACGGCAGTATAAAAATCCTGTTAATCTCTTTTCTTCACGTTATTTCTTCGCAACAACCCCTCGAGCCTGTGCGATTTCTCTGCTCATTGACTCTCTTGATTTTCCTTCATTGGTCACAACTCGATTCTGTTCAACGTCTTTGTCTATCGACTTTCTTTCTACTTTCTTCTTCTCATCATCTACATTTGATTCAAGTTCTTTCTCCCTCAGCTTCTTTCTTCCGTCCGTGATTCCTCATCGTGATGGCCGTGTCCACCGCCGACAGTTTCACCGCCAACTCGACCATGAAAAGCCTCGAGACGTTCCTCACACGTCTCAAGTCTCGTGCGCCATATTATGTGTTGCTGATGCACATGATTAAGGGGCATATACAGAAGCAAATATCCCTCTTTTCAATTCTTCTTCCCTCTTTCTTATTTCGGCACACCTCTCATGAGCAACCACTATCTCTAGACTTAAACATTTCAATCCAAGGCACTTCCCCATACATTCAACCGTACTCTTC
>JAABUP010005730.1_pt1 | contig 18552 bp, 27 predicted proteins | sample 5559201 | NCBI WGS metagenome assembly JAABUP01 (sample SAMN10711887, study PRJNA513373) | rock metagenome | isolation source: Antarctica rocks | place: Antarctica
CAATGGAGTTCACATTTTATACTGCAGCAGCAGGTGGAATATTGCTGCAGCACAAGCATGCACTTGAATCCAATTATTTGCAATTCCAGTCATTGTACATGCATCATACATTATCTCACAAGCAAAAAGCACATTGCATTGGCACTGTAGTTTTGCAACATGAGATAAAATAGAATGGAATATAGCTGCCTTTAAATTGCCAAAGCTCGTCTCGCAATTCAGTCAGCTCAAACAGATGGCACTGATGGATTTCATTCCATTTCTGTTGTTGATGACGTCTGTGTAGCAACTGCTTCAGCATGATAAAACTATGTGCATTTACATGCTGTCGCACACATCCATCTACAGTGGCATCACAGGGTGGAGCACAATGTACCCAGATGATGAGGAGGTCCAAGGAGCTATGCAGATCTTCCTGGAGCGATCTCTGTCAGGCTTGCAGGGCATCGACAGCAGCTTGTTGACATCAGCAGGGCAATTGTTGCAGAGCATAGCACCAAAATGGGTGACACGCCCAATTGAAAGGTAGGTATTTTGATCAACTGGTTGCTTATATCCTATATCATCATACAAATGTGTAAAGTGAATTTGTGTCATTTGAAGCCAGTCACCCATAGACACCTCAGCTTTGCGGTTGAGCTAAGTTTCTTTCTTGCAGGCTGTTTGTTCAGAACATGCTGCAGCAACAGGAGAAGCATGTATGCTCCATGATGACAGTCTCAGAGATCATGCAAAAGCATGACTTACAGCACATCAGCCTGCTGAAGATAGATGTTGAAAGGGCTGAACTAGATGTGCTGTCTGGAGTTTCTCTGGTAGATTGGCAGCGCATTTCTCAGCTTGTCATGGAAGTGCATGATGTTCAGGACAGGCTGCAGCAAATCACCAAGCTCCTGAGGCATGATGCAGGATTCACCTCGATGAAAGTTACGCAAGATGAACAGCTAAAAGGCAGCACCATCTACAACATCTACTGCTGCCGACAACAAGAACATTTAGATAGAAGCAACACAACAGAAAGTACAAGACCAGTGATAGAATCTCATTGATGGTACATGCACAGTATCATATGACAAATCAATGCCCGTCGACCCTCTGCAGACACCATCCCTGCACTGCTCTCCACACAGAGCAACATACAGACAGTGCCAACTGCATGCAGTCAGTGAGTCATTTCGGAACTAGCTGTGGTCGGTCTTGTGCTTTGGTATGCTGTGCAACAGCGTTGCCATTGTTAATTTTGGGAGCTGGCCGTGATCTGTAGCCTAATAGATGATATCGCTTGATCTGATCTCTGACGTGGTTGGGGACAAGCTTCTCCCAATCCTCGGTGCCTGAAAAACAGTCGGCAACTGAGGGCACTTGGTCAATGTAACAGGCATTGTATCTGGGTGAAGACGCAGCTGACTGCCATCAACCACCATACGCAATTTTCACAACCATAGGGGACACATGCATCTGCTTGAGATTCCTGCGCCCAAGGCTTTGCAGGGATGCAGCATCATGACATCAATGAGATGCAAGGCTCACCACTGCGGATGCTTTCTGCAACACGCTTGTGCACATCATCTTGCGACAGCAGCTCTTGGCTGTAATCATTGATGGGCAGGATGGTGCCACGCTCGCGGATGTAGTCGTACAGCTTTTGTACCTTGGGCTCCACCTGCAAACACAGCTTTCATGCACAGTCAATGCCAGCTGCATTTAGCAGCAAAGCCTTGGCATCTCTCTGGCAGCACGGTCAATCGCAGCTGTGAAGGGCATGGCTATGATCGCAGATGATAAGGATTGCTGTCATTGTGTGCAGGCTGTGATGATTGCACGCTGTCATGATTGCACGATGGTCCCTGGGGATGCAAGAATGTGATACGATGGCGGAAAGCCTGTGAACGACCAGTGATGCAACGTGGAGTATGGCCAGACGCATCATTGTATGCTGCATGACAACATCCCAGCCAGGGGCTGCCTGCCTCGCTTGCATATTCACCTGTTTACACACACTGTGCAAACTATAGCATGCATTGCATACAATTAACAAGTCAGCAGTGACCTGCAGAGTCTCTGCAGTGACTAGCTGGCCAGTCTTCTCATCCAGAGTAGGGTACACATACAGCTTCAAGTCATACTTGAGCAGACGGCCAAAGCCCTCCAGGATCCCACCATCAAGGTCAGCATAATGCTTCTCTTTGAACAACTCCTGTGTGATGCACCACATTGCTCAGTTTCTGCATGACTGGGCAATCTGCATGACTGAGCAATCTGCATGACTGGGCAATCTGCTTGACTGAGCAATCTGCATGTGGATTTGCGTGACAGACATGCTTCCACATGCAGGATGGAGCTGCATAAGAGGCATGCAACTCCACATCTTGCTTATCCAGACTGACACAGGACATTTTGTGTTGCATCAGGGCGTCTCTCAACAACAGCTTCCCTGCAGCTTTCAAGCTGTTGCCAAGACCCATCTGCCAGTGCCCATACTTTGACCTGACTGATGTGTTGTACATCAGGTGCTACTCCATGGTCACGCAGACACACAACCAGTGTGTGTACCAAGTGCTACTTCCAAGCTCTTTCAGATGCACACCCATTGTTGTGTACCTACACAGCTGCAAGTGTCCAAAGCACAGACATACTGTGATGCTCGTGACAGCCTGGAGAGCACAGGGCAGGAGAATGAATGCATGCACTCACCCTGACAGAAGGGATGCCCATGCTGATGACAATGCTCTCCTTGGAGAAGGTGGAGAGGTAGGAGGCCAGGCTGAAGTAACGGCGGTAGTTGGACAGCAGCACACTGTAGCCCATGGTGCTCAGGGCCTCAATGCGCTGAATGAAGGACTCCTCCTGGATACCTCCATCTCTATTTGTCCAGTCCAGCAGGTCTCCACCCTGCGGCCATACCAAGCATTTCTATGTGCTGGTCCAACAGAGCATGAGTCCCTTAAACACACAGGAAGTAGCTACAGCTGCAGGCTCCCTGAAGCACATCCACATCCTGCAGCTGTACTGCATAACAGGAGTAGTCCTTGGCCCACGGTAGACCGTTTGCTTGTGCGCAGGGAACCCTGCACATTGCCACCTCAGCACAAACAGCTGTGCCAAGTGCAGCAGACAGGCTCTGAAAAGAAATCAAGGAATGGCTATGCAGCACATCAGCGCACCACTGCAGCTTGAAAGCAGGTCAGGGTAGATAGTTGCCCACAACACATGCAGGCCTTTGCCAAGACAGGATGTCTAGAGGACATATACAGTGAGAGGAACTCAACGGTTTGCACAAGCGGCGTTTCAACAAGAAGTGCAGCACTCATACCTCCATCATGTCTCGGGTGGTCAGTTCCAGCAACACAAGAGTGTCATCTCTGTATACACACTCGGTGTAAGCATCCCCTGACTCTCCAACGAAGTCTTGGCTGCTCAACACACCAGTACCATCTGGATCACAGAAGAATTGCGAGGCAGCTCCTATGAGCATGTCATTGTGCAGCAGAGTGAATGGGCGGAAGCGGCCTCTGGTAATAAGCACGTTCTTCTTGTACAGGGCCTCTTGTGGAATCTGAAGGTTGCCTGCAGCATGTTAACAGATTGAGAACTTTGTAGGTAGGCTGTGAAAGTGATACCTCATGATGGCAGATGCATGAGATAGATCGGTGTTGCAGCAGGCTTTAGTGGCTGCTTTTGTTGTGCAACCAGGCTTGGTTGGACAACACATGGCAAGAAGAAGTTGTACAGGTGAAGCAACAGATCAGAGGACCCACTCACCTGATGGACTGAAGAGAGCAGCGTCACACAGGCCCTTCTCCACCAAGCGCAGGGCTACGCATCGCTTGTCCACGCCTTTGTAGTCTGGCCCGCTGAAGTCCACCAGGTCAACCTGTGCGGCAAAGGTGATTCTAAAATTGGGCAAGTCAAATGATTTTTGCTTACTTTTTAACATTCGCTTGTTCGAACATTGATCTCTCTGAATTTCTCTGTTCTGCTTGAGTGTAATTTGCACTGCGCATGGAATGTTATTGCTGTGACTGATTCTGGACTGGTGTCGCATACACATGGCTGTGGCGTTTATTGCTGAGCTGGCAGCGGAGGGCCAGCATAGTTTGCACAGAAGCAGTACTCTGCTGGCTCAAAGCAATGCACTCAGCAGGTGGTGCGCAGTCCTGGCAAAGCTGATTAGGCCCTGATATGCAGTGTGCATGGTCTAAAGTCCACTGTGGGACATCTCTGTACCTCAATGCGCGCCCTGCTCAGATCATCCATCAGTCCGGCAAGGACTTGGTAGTGTGAGCCAGCTTTACTGAGGGAGCCATGCACTAGGTTGACCCCTAGGATGCCAAGGGCTTCTTGCTGCAGTTGGGCGGTGCTGTCCAGCATGCGGCAATGGATCATCACTGTGTTTGGCTCAGCTCTGCATATCACATGCACATATCAGTGGCAGCTATAGCAAGTGGGCAGGACAATGCGAAGTCTGCACATCGAGTCCCGTTACTGCTGGGTTGTGCCTTGCTGAAGTGTGTGGCTAGGCCATGATATGCCTGGCGCCTTGTACACTGAATGAAATGGCTTGCATGACAGCAGCAGAAGCAACGATGGTTGTCGCAGAGCACACCTTACCCAGGTCTGCTTTGGTACTTGATGCCAAGCCAGCCATGACATTCATTGTCTCGGCCAAATGCTTTGGCAACAACGGTGTCGGCAAAGGCAAAGAACGCTGTGTCCTTTCCTCTTGCAGTCTTCAGGGTCAGGAAGCATTGCAGGTACTCATAGTCCAACATGTTCTGCACTCTGTCCCTGGTTACATACCTGCAGACAAGCACAGCTTGGGGCGCGTTTGAATACACACCACACAAGCCAATGAAGGTTGTTGATTGTAATAATGAGCTGCCAGCCATACGTAGAAGGCAGGAGAGAATGGCAAGGCAGGAACTACTCAGACTTGCCTGTCAGCCTTGCCGTATGTTGCATCTGAGATGGTCATATCATATGCAGAAATAGACTTGGCAATGGTTCCTGCTGCAGCACCGACTCTGAAAAACCATCTGGCCACCTCCTGCCCAGCACCAATTTCAGCCAGAACCCCATACCATTTTGGGTTCAGATTCACCTCCAGAGCCTGTCAAAGCAGAGCTCACGTGTTGGTAGCAGATGTAGGCATACTTGACCTGCTTGCACTTGCACATGTGCCTTGTGAAAGCACGAAACGCAATCTACGATCGACACCTTGGCAGCTGTCTTGGAGAATGTTGACTCAATCTGCAGGTACACCACAAGTGCTGAATTGATTCCACGCCAATGTGTTGAGCATTTGGATGCGCATGTTGCATCAACACACACCTGATCAGCTCCAGCTCGTACCACGCGCATGCTGCGCGGCCTTGGCGCTCTCACAGCACCTCTGGCAAGCTGAGTTGCAGAGTGTAACTGCTTGCTTGTATTTGACCCACTGAAAGTGGGACCTTGGCATTTCGGAACAAACCGTGAGAACTGTGGGACCGATGCAGCATGCTTTTGAGCTGTGGATCGGCCGCTTAAAGTCACCTCAGCGGCCGGCAGGATTGCCGAGTGCATCTTTTCAGATCAGTCAGAGACTCAGGCAAGCAACAGCTAACCGTCTCAGTGATTAAAACCCCCGGTTGTTGACGCCACGACTTGACGTACAAGCTCAAACCGGCAAGGTGTAAGCGTCCCGATGTCAGCTTCGGTACTACGTAGTCCTCAAGCTGCCCTGCCGAGGAAGAAGTATGGCTACAGGTGGCAATCTGGCAGGCTGCACTCACACATAGAGCTTTTGCAGGCTTCCACCTTGACGACGAATACAGTAATGGGCCGGAAAAGCAACTACAACTATGCTGACTTCAATAACACAGGTAGGAGTTGCATTAGCCCGTTAATCTGAACCCGGTCAAGTGATCGACACTGTGCAACATATGGTGCCCTTGAGACAGAAGCTGATCATGGAGTGTCCTCTCGAATACGTTAACGATTTGTTGTAGGCACAAATGGCAGCAATGCCAACAACACGGCAAGTAATAGAGGTTTGTGTGACGTTGTTTGTGCACATAAATAGTGAAGCACGCAGCGTTTTGTTATCGGTGTTGAGAGCAGGTGGTGGTGAAGGTGGAGGTGGTGGCGGAGCTGTCTTCAGCAGACTTGGAAATCAAAACAGCTTTCAAGCCTTGGCTGACAACACCCCTGCTCCCGGAAGAATTGCCTTTGGTGGAAAGGGAGGCCAGCACAACAGTGGTGGCAATCAGCAGGACTTCAATCATCTTCAGGCTCACAATTTGAGCAATAGTCAGCGGGGTTTCCATCAAAACTCTGCTGCAGGCAGCCCAGCCAATGTCAGCAGGAATCAGCAGAAGAGGTGACTTGAGAATGCCAGAACCCTGTGCTGTAGAGTTGTGTCAGACAGCTAACTGGCAGGACTGTGTGGCGGCAGCTTTGCTATGTATCACAAAAAAAGCTAGGACTCAGGGCATGTAAGGGTTAGCAAAGTGACTAGCCTTGGCTGACATCCCTGAGCCATGCCTGTTTGCGATGTCAACAGCCCTGCAGCCGTGCTTGTCCTGTTGTCACTGCCACTGTCCAGCTGCTTCTTGCCTGTCAAACAGGAGCCAGCACCGTGGTTTGCTGAAGGACCAAATTATGGATGGGCTCACTCAGCATGCGCCGACAACATGGAAGATGACGTGTTTTTCGGTGGCAGAAGCCATGCCTGAAGATTTCAGCTACCAACCTAGGGTCAAGAATGAGGTCGGTGGGGATGTCAGCTTTGAGGAAGTACGGTGGGCAGACTATCAGGAGCCAAACAAGCAAGTCTGTATTGCAAGATTCACTGAAGCCAACCGCCAAAAGCATCTGCAGTTTGAGGTCAGCCTCCATGCTTAATCATTGTCATAATCATCTTTAGAATGCAGTTGAGATGAGTAGTAAGGTCATATCAAGAGAGTGCTTTGTTTGCATGCTGCATTGGTCATAGCTCTATGTCTTGCTTTCAAATGTTGCAGAGGGCACATGCTGTCACGTTGCTGTCAGCCTCTCCATTACAGATGAAGAGTTCTGGTTGTTGATGAAAGTACATCATCTGCTTTGAAACATGCTGGTGCTTTGCAGGCCCTGAAGCGCTGCCAACTAGCCCCATCAGCTGGGGGTCCACCTCTTCCTGAGCCAACCTCACCATATATCAGTTCAGCACTACCGGGAGTCTTTGGTTCTGCTGCAATGTCGGCACCCTCTGGTGCCCCTTCGCAACTTGTGCCTTCTGGGCCTTTTGCTCACGCCCAGCCCGGCCCTTTTGGGGGCGCTGGTTCATCTGGTCTAACTGCCCAACAGCCTTTTGGTATGCCTGCTCAGCCTCAGATGCTACCTCCTGCACAGCCCAGTCAACCAGGGCGAATACAATTTGGGCAGAAGGCCAGCCAGCCAGCTTCAAAACCCTTTGCTGGAGGCAGCAGTCAGCCAGGCAGAGTGCAGTTTGGGCAAAACGCTGGTCAGTCAAATCAAAACCCGTTTGGACAACCAGCCAGTCAGCCAGGCAGACTGCAGTTTGGGGCTAGGGCTGGGCAGCCGGCTGCAGCCCAATTTGGCACCAGTCAACCTGCAGGGCAGCCTTTTGGCTTCCAGTCAAAGCCCAGCCAGCCTTTCCGGAAGCCATTCAACAGCACTGAAGACCCCTTTGGCAGGCAGAAGTCTGGTCAGGCACAGCAACCAGCGCAGCAGAGCCCTAGTAGCAACCCCTTTGGCAACCAGCAACAATTGCCTGCAACGCCTGCTCCCTTTGGTGCTTTTGGTGGACCGCAGAGTGGGCCGTCACAGCCTCCATTTGGGCAAAGCTTTCAGACACCAGCAGTGCAACAAAGGCCTGCTTTTGCAGGAGGTATTGCAATTTCTCCAAAGACACCAATGACAGGTGTGTGAGTGCTAGTGTTGGAGTTCTGTCTGTGACATAGCAGTATGTTCATGTGCTCACTAGCGAAACAGCCTAGTTTGTGCCTTGCAGCAACAACCCTATTTTGCCATTGAGAGCAATTTGTGTATGCCCTGCAGATGGTGCAGGGTCATTGCAAAGCAACACACCTGATGCAGCCAGCAACACCTTGCAGCACCAGGGCACAAACTCAAGTAATCAGAATGCACATGATGCCTCATGCATATGGGATGACGAAGACTTTGTCATTGGCAAAATTCCTGAAGATCCGCCACCATTCGAGCTGTGTCATTGACAGCCAAGCGTTAGAGTTGCCTGCCTTTGTTTGCAGCTGTGCTTGAAATATTGTCGTGAAAACTTGTTGTGGAGAACGCTTCAGTGATGGTCACAAGGCTGGCCATGTTGTGTATGTCAAGCATGCAACATGGTCTTGCAGCTGACGACAGTTTGACGAGCAACTTTGTCTGCGTTTCCGAAATGCCTTGCAAAGTCCCGGCCTCGCAAGTTCTGCGTTCTCAGCACCAGGTCCAATAAGACACACAAAACTCACAAGCAGGGCATTGAGTATTCCTTGCTGAATCGATACAGCAGAGTTGACCGAGCAACAAGGGCACCGATGGTCAACTACACAAGCTCAGCCGCATTGCATACCAGTGCACGGCAAGCTGAGTATCATCGTGATCTTTGTTTGTCGCGGCTGACGTGTCTTGCGTAGATGCATGTGCTGCTCAGATCACACTGATCTGTGAGCGGCGCCTGTAACTTGAAGGACGGACGAGATAGCAAAGCACCAAGTTGGATTTGCATAGTCCAGACTTGAGCGGGCAGTAGCTACTCGGCGCCAGTGTCCAGCTCAGCTGGAAGCAGTGCGTGAAAGCACAGCCCAGACCTTCCAGCAGCTGCAAGCCAGATTTGCAGGTGTTGCATATCTGGTTTCGCCTTGGGCATATACATCATCATGCGGCTGCCAGCAGTGGTCCTTGATTGTGGCACTGGCTACACCAAAATGGGTTTTGCGGGCAATGTGGAGGTCAATAGCTGTTCTGTTTGCCTGCTGCTCCTTGTATGCAACTTTGCAGATTTCTATTTTGTCATGTCAACTTGCAGCCAAGCATGACCATACCCACAGCCATAGGCGTAAGTGACTATGCAAACAAGCCAAGCTACAGAGTCACAGGACTGGAAGACTTGGACTTTCATATTGGGCATGATGCTCTGGCAAATTCAGCAACCTACTCTGTGAGCTATCCTGTGCGCCATGGCATGGTGGGTTTGGTACTGTCACACTCTTTTTGCTTGCAAGGCTTGTCTGTGTGTGGCAGCTTCACACAATCATGTTGCATGCAGGTTGACAACTGGGACTACATGGAGCGCTTTTACCAGCAGTGCATCTTCAAGTATGTTTTTGCGCATTGTTTGTGTCTGCTGCATAGCAGACTTGGGAAGATCATCACACAAAGTGCCAGAAATGTTTGGTTGCAATGCATGACTCAGATGTACTTGATGCACCAGCAGAGAGGACACCAGCTAGTTGAGCCTGAAGCATGTACAACTTGCGCGCCGTCAGCTGTGCTGCAGCCCATGCTGTAGTGAATGCTGTGTTCCTGTGGCCTTTGCACCTTACAAGAAATGACTGCTTTGTGCTTGCCAGGTCTTTACGTGTTGACCCTGAAGCTCACAACTTCATTTTGACAGAGCCTCCTTTGAACACTCCTGAGAATAGAGAGTACTCAGCCGAAATCATGTTTGAGACCTTCAATGTGCCAGGTCTGTATATAGGGGTTCAAGCTGTCCTGGCACTGTATGCGGGATTTGCTGCTGCCAACAACTCTGGCAAGGTAAGCATCTGTGTCCACGGAGGTACTTGGCTAGAGTTACTCACAATGCAGGGTGCACAGTGCATTTGCAACATTGTAACCTTAACCCAACACAAATCCTCCTGGAGTCTGGTCAAGACTGCCTGCTGGCAACCGCAAGCTAAGTTGCACAGCGGTTGAGACTGAATCTTGCAATGCTGTCTAAAATTGTGTGGATCATAATGTTAGTCTTGGTAACTGAATAATGTCAGTCTTGGTGACTGAATATGTAACAGAGCCATGCAGAGAAAAGGAGCTGCACTGACAGGCACTGTGGTGGACAGCGGCGATGGTGTTACGCACGTTATTCCCGTGGCCGATGGGTATGTCATTGGCAGCAATATCAAGTCCATACCCGTTGCTGGTCGCGACATTACTTTGTTCGTGCAGCAGCTATTGAGGTAAGATCGCAAATCGACTACACGTGCCTGCCTGATGAACGAGTAAAAGCGTACTGACCGCGCATGACGCATCCCCAGCGGACCCACCTGCGCAAATAGGTCAGAACTCGTTGGCCAGGTTTTGACATGCTCAGCTTTGGGGTTGTTAGGGTTCATGTGGATCCCATATACCAGCAGCGAGTCACTACCTGCTTACTCGTATATATTAGTTCGAATCAAGCAAACTATGCATACCTTTCTCGGCCTTTTGGCTAAGATCAAGTGTAGTATCTGTTCTTTAGAGTTTGATAATTCTAATGGGGGACATTGTCCCCCTTGTTATCTAACCTATTTTTCTGGAGGCCTTCCCAATAGTGATGCTTGCATTGCTGGGTTGGCAGCTTGGCCATGGTACTGCACTACAACCTTGGCCGAGCACCCTCTTAAATAAATTGAATAAAGTTCTTAAAACCTCACATATTATACCTGCCTCAGTGCACTCAAGGTCACTGTTACACTTCTGCTATATACACAGGCATTATATTCATGTCAAATCAGAGTCAGTGAAGTGCTCGGAGCTGTCAGGCCAGCAGCTGACAGAATATTGTGTTCACAAAATGTGTACACAGAAACTGCTCATGTCACCACATACAGGTACCTCTAGTTGAGCGCACCTCAGTGATGCACATAACATATGCTTTGAGAGCTGTATGTCCTGAAACTCATTTCAAACCATCAATTTTGTCGTCCCATGTACATGCAAACCAAGTAATGTCAGTAGCATTTACCCAGTCTGGTGTACACCAGAGAGACCCCACATGTTATATGAAAGGTCATGAGAACATTTGTAACCTGTTTGGAGTCACAATGATTGTCACTGCAGCAGTTGTCCATGTGGAGTTGATGCCGCAGGGAGAGGGGTGAGCCCATCCCTGCAGATCAGTCCCTGGACATTGCACGCCGCATCAAGGAACGCTACTGCTACATTGCAGCAGACATGGCCAAGGTGTGCCTGACTGTGCATGTCCTAACGGAGGTGTCCAATCCCATTTCACTGCAGCGGCTTCATCTGAATAGCAAGCTTTGTGCAGATTCTGAATCAGAGGCAAACAACGCTTGCATGTGCACAAGGATGCATCAAAGCCCATGTCATCATAGCAGCTTCTAAGTCACAAGCTGCATGCAATACCAGAGGCCAAGAAGTTATGCTAGTCTTGCCTTTGCAGGTTAAGGCACTGCTCATGCATTCGCATGTCTGTTGCACAAGATTGTAGATGAATCTGCACACCACGTATAATTATACTTGTCAGCAGGCGCTGCTGCGCATTGCAGGAGTTCAGTAAGCATGATGAGCAGCCTAGCAAATATTTGAAATCATATACTGGTCACAATCCCAAGACCGGCCAAGACTTCACTTGTGATGTTGCGTATGAGCGCTTCCTAGGTCCAGAGCTCTTCTTCCATCCAGAAATCTATTCCTCAGACTACACTACACCCCTGCCACAGGTCTGGCTTTGCGCTTGGTAACCTTTTGTTGAACTGCTGTGCATCATACCCACCAGAATGCTCAGTCCGAATTCACCTAATCAAGACACACTAGTGTTGGTATGCTGGCTGCCAAAACAGGACCTTATACAGGGAGCTACCTAGGACTGTACAAACTTGACCCTATGGGAAGACACATGTTTGACGGTTGAGTGAACAAATAATGCTGACCTTCCTGCTGAATTGATGTGCATGAATTTCTCTGGAGTTGCTGGTGTCTGCATACTATCCTTGGTAGCTGCACTCTGTATGGCGTGTGAACACAGCATTTGCATGCATCCCTTTCCTTTATCTGCCCTACAACACATACGCTGTGTGCCGTACAAGCAGCCCCTGTTTTCTGGCACTGCATTGCTGTCAAACAGCGAGCACGTCAAGCGGCAGGCCCTGCCAATGCTATCTAGTAGCTTTGTGTTACTCCAGGTCATTGATCAGGTGGTGAGAACATGTCCCATTGACTGCCGACGCCCACTTTACAACAATATTGTCCTCAGTGTAAGCCATCTGCTCCTCGCCACTGTCAGCTGATTTTGTCACAATCATCAATGAGCTGTAGGCAATCTGCAGTGGCACATATGCACTTCGTACTTGCTCACATAAGGCGTCTTGCATCGTGTGCATCATATGATATAGCACATCGGTATATGCATCATATTGCATTTTTTAACGCCGCACACAGGTAAGTGCATGTTAGGAGGCCATGGCCAGTGAGCAAATTCATTGTGTTGAGGCCAGCAAGTACAACTTGCAGCTGCATGCAAACGCCTTTATCTCAGGCTCTGCAGTGATTCCAAAGGCTACCACTTCATCCTCAGAGCGTATTGAGTCTTGTGATCAATTTTGGACAGGGAGGCTCTACTATGTTCAGAGACTTTGGGCGGCGCGTGCAGCGTGATGTGAAGCGCCTGGTGGATGTGCGGACGCCAGCCACAGCTCAGGCGGTAGATGTGAATGTGCTGACCCACCCCATGCAAAGCTATGCTGTATGGTTTGGTGGCAGTGTCTTAGGCATGATGCCGGAGTTCCAGTCTGTCTGCCATACTAGAGCTGATTATGAAGAGAGGGGCCCCAGTGTATGCAGGGCCAATGCTGTGTTCAAGACACTGTAGATGCTGAAACTGTGATCTTGAGCTGCTGTGACCTGCAGTGGCAAAATGACATAGTACTTGCTGCAGATGTCAACTGATACCTTCCAACATGCCTGTATTTGTGAAGTCTGTATTGCAGGCATTTTATTTCAGAGTATATAGTCTGTACTCAGTCTGAGGATGTTGAAACAAAACTTTTGAGAAGTGCAATAGTGTGGTTAGTATCAGCCTTGCCATACCCTTTGGGCAGCAAGGTTTTAGGTGCAAGAGTTGATGATATTTTGGCGTCACAACCAAGTCAAAGCTCTTGTGTCACACAACACGAAAGTCTTTTACAACAATTGAAAACATCGTCCAAATTTCAAGTTGATGTCTCAATACAAACAGGACTGTCTGAAACACACCGATTTTCATGTCAACTTTATCAATCTGCGATGTCTCTTGCCAAAACAGCTGCTCAGTATGGTACAAACTAAAATAGAACAGCGCAGCTGCATGTAAAGGACACAATCTGCTTGTAATACACCAAAAAATCAATGAAACTGAGTGGTTCATCTGCCTCTCAATCAACAAGATCAACAAAACTGAGTGGACGCCTGCCAATCAATGTCACAGCAACAAGTGGTGCCACAGAAAAGTCAGTGGCCAGGCATCCCCACAGCACAGACTGCTGACAATTTGTTTCTTAGCATCGTGACTCACACACCATGAACAAGTAATGCATGCATGAGAACTATTGTGCATTGAAGCCACATCTTGCTCAAAGATCGCATCTGCTAGCTAGTGCAGCTATGGTACATGAAGCCCTGCAGCTTCTACATTGGCTTCCTGAATGACAACACCTTGCTGCTGCTGGCAAGCAGCTTCTCATCACATTCCAGCCCACAATCCATGAACATCTTGCCCAAATCCTCTGCAATGAATGTCTTGTAGTATGGCTCATTGAAGTCCGAAAACTTGCCGATCCCAGCATCCAAGGGCAACCTATCCCCAAGCTGAATGGAGTCTGTGATGATGAGCATGCCGCCGGGCTTCAGCACCCGGACCATCTCCTTGGCTGCTTCGCGCCGCACATCAGGGGGCAACTCATGGAATAGGTAGATGGACAGAACCTGCACATCATGCCCATCTCTGAGTTCAAGACAGGACTGAGTAGCATCACTCACCGCCAACTGTTGTGTGGCTGTACCATGCATTGGTGGCTGGGCGATTACGATATGCCGCTCATGCTGCAGCAACATCAAAGGTCTGTGGCTGATCGCCGACAATGCGCAACTCAACAAGCAGCACATTGACAGCCGTGACAGGGTTATATGTGTTTGTATTGAATGGTCACCATGGAATAGTGGGCAGGCACAATCTGACAAGCACGCTGCAGCCCAGCGCTTCCTTTCAGCTGGAAATGTGCATACACGTTTGGACCTGATCAGGACTACATGACATGGGCCAGGCAGCAGTGCATATAACAGTTGCCACAAGCGTCATGATATGTATGTGCATCTTGCCACTGAAGATATGCTGTGCATGCTATATGTATACGCATGTCGGCTGAGTGTATATATGTATATATGTATATGTGTATACATCAATCAATCCATCAATCAACAAACCAAGCCATTGCACCCCTTGGCCTTAAAATTCATCAGAGAATGCAACACACAACTTTTGCAAGGAAGTGCAATCGACACCAAAAGTGTCAAAACCACAATATATACATAGGTAGAGAAAATATAGGTGCAGTATGCAATGTGCCAGTGGCTCTCACCACATCATGTGAGGCATCAGGCTGAGGAATTTTCTCAGCAGCTGCCTGCAGAAAATGGGCCCCGCTGCCATCAACGCCACCCATGCTGAGCTTGGGCTGCCTCAGCCTGTGCCACTCCTTGATGTTGCTGCGAGCCTCATACAGATAGTAGGGAGACAGATCCAGCGCTGTGTAGTCCATGTTAGGGTAATTGTCCTGTACACAAAACGCTGAATCTGAGAACACTATAGCAAATTCTGTTTGTGCCGGTAACAGCGACTATAGTCAACAGCTATGCTCAGATGTACATTGTGAAAAGATGTACACTGTGAAAAGTGATGCTAAGCAGTATGCCCATTGCAAGAACCAAGGAAGCATGGACTGCAAAATCAAAATGACTGTGGTTGATGCCATGGGGTGCACTCTGCCACTGCACGACCACCACACCTCCCAACAACAGACTGCGAAGGTGGCTGGGCCAAAAGATGTAGATATCTGGTATCACTTATCAGAGGGAGATGTGTAATGAGTATTACCTTGACAAAGGTGGCAAATCTGCCAGTGCCACAAGCAACCTCCAGCATCTTGGTGTTGTCCCCTTTGGTGTCCCTGCCCGGGGATCTGGCTTGCATGAACCTATGCAAGGGAACCAAGCTTTGCCTCTGCATGGCGTCCTGCCTTCCAAGAAACAGGGTCTCTGTAGACGCCTCATAGATGCTTGCTGACTTTTCTGAGAACCATCCATCAGTCTGCAGCACGTTTTGCCAAAGTTTGGTGTCATGCTCGTTCTATTAAGCAGCAATCAACCGATGAAATGTGCCGTCAACTTGACGCTGAATTTTGCAGTGCAGACACTGCATTGAGTACTTTGATCTGAACTTGCAGAAAGCTGCAGCAACATCCACACAAATAATTTTGACCAGGGACAAGACCATAATTCAGCAGCATGCAGCATTCAGAAATTGCAGGCAAAAGCATGATTTTTCAATAGAATCCTCAACGATTTGCTGTACCAATGGCAGAGCCAATCACTACCTGGTAATGAAAGGTATTCAGGTAGTAGTCTGGGTACATGGATGACTGCAGCCAGACTTTGTCTGGAGACCCTCTGAAGCGCCTTCTGAGTGTATTGCTGGCTTCTGATGCAAAAGTGGAAACGGTACGCAAAACATGGAAGGGGTCGTACTGCTTGTTACGCAGTGTGGTCATGTCCCAGGGGAGCTTGTATACTCCAGCCTCAATGTTCTTAAAGTCCTGCCAACCAGTAGTGAGAACTTGTCAGTGCTGCCTTTTTGAAAGAGAACAGGTATACATCAGGTTGCTATTTGCACAGGGTTTCCCTTCTGATATGCAACATCCTATGTGAGCAGCATCCTATGTGAGCAGAATATGTATGACTGCATCATAGCATAGCAAACAAGGACTGCTACAGGGATGTCCTCACATTGTCCTCAGATGCATATACACAGACAGAAAAAAATGCAACCCGGATTATGGGTGCAGGACATGATTAAAGAGCTACCCCAGATTATGCACGCTTACTGTAACAGGTGCATATAACTTGCCACAGCATGCAACCACAAGCGCGTTCAATCTGCTACAGCATGCGACCACAAATGCGCTCAATCTGCTACAGCATGCAACCACAAACATGCAACCATGTCATCTCAGAAGGCACCGGCACACTGGGCTGGTGTTCAACATGAAGCAGTCACTGACCTGGTAATACATCGTCAGTGGCTCAACAAAAGGTGCTAAAGGGCTGCCAGAGGAGAACATTTGACCAATTTTGGTCTTTTCAGCCGCCTCAGCATTGCCCTCAGCCCTAGCTGCCTGCTGGGTTGCAAGGAGGCCTGCACACACCCACACTGGCTTGCAATTCTGATGCTGATGAGATAGTCACAGGGCAGCTGCACATGCCTGATGATGTATGCTTCACTGGCTGGTTGAGGAGGATGACAAAAGGTACATGATCAACCACGTTCCCCTAGACATGCAGCGTCCAATATGGCAACTTTCATCCCAGCAAGATGCTGGCTGCAGTATGCTCCAGAGACAGTCAGCATAGCATATCTGCCTGGAGCAGCACATTGAGTAGAGTTGCCCTAACCAGCACAGCTCCAAGCACAAGCTGTGCTTGGAGCGCAGAATTGCTTAAGGTCAGCCACTGAGAATCTGTGTGTTTGATGGGTGTATAAATTCCGCCATATGCTTGCAAGACAAGGCGCTGAGAATGCATACCTGACAAGCCCTGGACGGCTAGGAATCCAGTGCGTGTGAGGTGATACGCCCAGTAGGCAGCAGCTGTGGGTGAAGCAAACACGCCAGCTTTATTGGCTCCTGAGATAAGACCCTGTACAAATTCTGACGCCCTGCATGCATGTGCATGATGTTATGTATTGGCAATAAATGCTCAAGAAGCCTGGCCCCAGTGCCACAAAGTGATTGGCAGCTCACTGATTGAGGGATCCATGACTGCGCTGGCCAGGAACATCAGTCTTGAAGTTTGTCCAAAAGTCAACACTCCAGTGCAACTTGAAATTTCTTCTGTCAGCATCACCAGGCTTTTCCTCAAGTCCCTGCCTTTGGGCCTACAGCCAAACGCAACGTAAGGGGGTCTGCTCGTATGTCTACTGCGTAACCTGGGGAGGGTTATAGTTATCAGATTACAGCGTCACGCCTGGCGACGTGTGCATATCATCCGATATACATATATACCTCGGCCTGTTGGATGAGAGCCTTTCCCATGAACCCCAGCCCTGCTTCAATCTCTTCACTTCGCAGCTCAGGAGTAGATGTGACAACAGACGCTGGGGTCAAAGTCGCCGCTGCCCTTGGAGACACCGAGAAATATGCCGGACTTGGCCGGGGGGTAAAATTTGCCGGTCGGGCTCGGAACGGCCGAACAGCTGAAGGCTCAATACGTAGCAAGCTCCGAGACGTATACATACGGGCACTCATGCCGTGCGAACAGGCCTACGGCTACGGAATTGTGATCAGTGGTTGCAAGCTGGAAGACTATGCTTGGCGTAAATATCCGTTGCAACAGCTCTGTGATGAAGAATGATACCGTAAACGCCACCCAGCGAGCGATGGACAGTAAATGCAAAGCGCGCTCGAAGTCACAAGCGGTGCCTATTTGAGGCCAGGATGAGGCAACACCACGCTATTATTTGTGTCTACGTCACAAGTGTGATGACTCAATCAATCAATCAATATATATTTAATGTCCTGGGGACCCAACAGACAAGAAGTTCGGTTCAGTGAATTCATACAGACAAGATTTGCTTCCTACATGCAAAGCATTCCCTAAGGAAACCACCACATGCATTTGGTTCACACAAAGTCATAAAGTCTGCAATAAAACCAACAGTGCTGCAGGAGGTCCAATTGGAAATGCACGATTTGCAAATGCTGTGACCTGATGTGGCTGTACGCTGGGCAATCAAAAACAAAGTGCTGCTCGTCCTCCACATAATCCAATGACTTGCACACTAGACACAGCCTGTCTGTCCTATCTAGGTGACCACCGTCTGCCCAGCGGCCTGTGTCTACCCGCAGACCATGGCATCCAGTCTAATTAGCCTTCTATTTGACGCACACTTGGCAACAGACAGATACACTGCAGATTTGTACTCAGGCTGCATTGTCCTATATAACATCGATGATTGATATCAAGCTGCTGTGCTGAACATCTGCAAAGTACTTAATGCATGCTGATGCTTAGCCCTTTCTATGACAGATGCAATGTCAAAATTGTAAAAAAGCTGCTGCTGTCCTAAATGACCATGCAGAAATCACCTAGATAATGCTGCCAACTGTCTTTGACTGCTGTCTGATCCAAAGCAAAGCCATCAACCATTGCGAGCTTAACAAGACGCACGTTGTTTAATGCAATTGTCCTATGATGATAACGCAGAATCTGCTGCCAAAAGTGAACTTGCAATGGGAAGCGACCCAGCTCAGCTAAGACCATGTGGTTTGCTGTAGACTTCCTGACACCTAACAGACGTCT
>JAABUP010005731.1_pt1 | contig 18548 bp, 18 predicted proteins | sample 5559201 | NCBI WGS metagenome assembly JAABUP01 (sample SAMN10711887, study PRJNA513373) | rock metagenome | isolation source: Antarctica rocks | place: Antarctica
TCATGGAATGTTGCTAATCTAAATGGCTGGATCTCTCTTTGCACCTGTTGCGTGTATGGTCCCATGGATAGCGCTCACTGGATACCTCTTTGGCCTACAACTGCACAGTGTTTACCTTGGCCCGCACTGGAGGCCCCCGGATCATGACACCCATGTTCCTTTTTGATTTGGTATGACAATCATAGTCTCCGAAAAGACGACGCCTGCTGACTGTCAAACTGATAGATTTGTTTCTATGTACCTTGCGATGTTTTTGTCTTATCTGCTCTGGACCATTGTCAAGTAGTGAATACTAATTACATTTTGCTTTAGTCACTTCAAAAAGTCTTCAAATACCTACAAAAGACAACCGTCTGGAAACGGTGGTAAAAGAAGCAGCCAGCCCAAAGACCACTCTAGAGGACAGGATTGTAAAACAATGGCTAGTTCCACTGGCCAATCTCCACATAGCCAAGTTCAGGCACAACCTCATGACAGGATGACTGCTTTTGGCGCCAGTTCTTCAAACCAGCCGGCCGGCCATGTGGATACATACGACCCGGCCAGGATCTCCCAGTGGGCAGCCCATAGCGCCACTGGTCCTCCCGTCGTACCCAATTATGGAGCCCATGATCAATGCAATTTTACTTATGGAAGTGATATGTTGTCAGCCAACATGGCCTCCCAGATGCCTAGCCAGTTTCCCGGTTCTCAATCTGGTGATCCCAATGGTTTCCATTCAGTCCCCTTACCTGGCGTCTATGGTCCCGGAACAACTTACAATGAGTCAAGCACATCCAGTGCAGAAGCAGATTTTGCTAGGCTGGGAATGGATCATGAGATGGCTCCTGATCCTGGATTTGGCTTCCCTTCCGCGCTTAATGGAGATCATTATAGCAATGTGCTTTCATCGAGTATCGACGACCGGTCATTTTCCACTTTCAGTCCTGGTGAACTTCCATCGTTCGACCCCGCCGAGGCGAACCCACCGTTTGTAATTGGCAACGGCAACAACGGACTTTCTCTGTCTTTACCCTGGGAAGCATCCGGATTTGACGTAGCCCAACCACTGGAATGGTCTCCTGCTTCGGGGCTTACCCCATCATCTTCGTCCATGCAATCCTCACACAGCTTCTTAGGACATCAGCCGGATACTCCTGTCTCAGCAATGGCTTATGACGGGGTATATGCAGTCAACCCCCGTGGACCTCTCGATGGAGATAGCGGGATGATTCCACCATTCAGCTTGGGAGAAGCCGTAGTCCCCCAACCATCGATTGGTTTTGTGGATCCAGAAAGGTTTGCTCCGACAACAGATAACTTAGTATCCTTTCAATCTGATGCGATGCCTAGTACTATAAGGCCAAGTGAAAACTTCCAGCGGGCACCTCTCTCTATGGATATGTGGGCTAGTAATGACACAGCCAACCAATCATATGGACTTCCAGTGGCTTACAACGGCTTTGATGGATCCAGGCGTTCAAGCGAAGGCGAGGTCAAGAATGCCCGTGACCATGTTTTCTATAAGGCTACCACCAAGGACGACAGTATGTACCATTGTCCATATATCGCCACCGAGAAGTGCACCCACAAACCAGACAAGCTGAAGTGCAATTACGAGTGAGATCATTTCAAGGGTTACTTCAGATTACAGCACTAACCACAGTGAGTAGTAAACACTTGGATTCGCATCTCAAACCTTACCGTTGCAAGTCCCTTGGATGTTCCCAGATTCAATTTTCTTCCACAGCCTGTCTTCTCCGTCATGAGCGAGAAGCCCACGGGATGCATGGACATGGACCCAAACCCTATTTGTGCTTCTTCAAGGATTGTGATCGTGCCCAAGAGGACAATGGATTTCCGCGCCGTTGGAACCTGTTCGATCACATGAAGAGGGTACATGATTTTGCTGGGACAGAGCCCTCCAACAAAAGTAACTCACCACCGCCATCATCTTCAAGCCCGGAACCACAAATGGATCTACCGACCAAAAAAAGGCGGACTCCAAGTCCTCCGGTCGACGGGGCTGCTAAGCGAACAAAGATTGCCACATCTGGCCAGACCATGGAGTACAATTCTGGATTACAGAACTTAGACCAAGCCGGGATGACCCAGATGATTCCTGAATACCAACCCCAGTCATTGAACCAAATTTGGTACGATTATAGCACCCAGGTTCAAAATAGGTTACAAAATCTTGATCCTACGGACCCACGCCAGTGGAAGCAGTATCAAGCTGAGACCGAAACCTTACGCAGCATTGGCTTGAGCATCCAGTTCCAGCAGCAAGGCCAGCTCGCTCATTGACGGGGCCTGCACATTCCAATATGGCTATTAGGCTGTTATTTCTTTGATTTTGTTTGTCACCGAAGATATCCCTGGAACTCAGTTTCACTGCACCCCAGTGCTAGTACATAAAAGCCGCAGTACTGAGCCTGCGCGCTATGGTCTCCACCATGGTTTTTCTTTTCTTTTGCGGCTGTATCTCGGACCTTTTTGCCCTGGGGATTTGGCCATCTTCCCGATTGGAGTTGTCCGGAATATGCCCGAGGAATCTTGGATACCACAGGAGGCTTTTTACTATTTGGAGTACCGTCCCCTGATACTTGTTTGCTTGCTATATATACTGGAGGGAAACTCGGTCTTTGCCTGAAAGCGGTCGTGCCAGTCCGATGAGATATTTATGATGCCGCTCTTCCTTTGCTTCGGTATATTTTGCGACATTAGAGACTCTCAGAAGCTTTCTAATGCGCTCATGATCTGTGCTAATTTGAGTGTGGAGGGCAACTTGGATTGTAGTTCGCGCGTGTATCGACTGCGAATGCTCCTGGGAGGCCTTGTCAAACGAAAACGCACATGACAATTGAAATCAAAAGTATATTTCAAATCAAACTTCCCCATATAAGCGTAGCTAGATGGACGAAGAGAATCATTATGTAGTTGCGATGAACGATAAGAGTATATAGTACTGTTCGTGTTAAACAGGAATATCCTAGAAACGGTGATTCGTTCACTCTCATCTCCCACCATTCTCAACAACATCAATGCCTCATCGCAGGACTCTCCGATCTAGTAAACTCGCACTCATTGGATCACACACTGCGACTTGATTATGCTAGCCATCAAAGGGGCGTCCCCACGGCCGAAGTTTCTCCTAGATGCTTGAACGTTCCTGAATCCTATTAGTACAATACCTCCATACCTCCCTCCCATGATGCCATCCAAACCTTCGTCAATCTCCTCCCAAACCTTCGCCACGGACCAGCTCTACCTTCTTGCACTCGAACAAACAGCAGAGACATCCTCCACCGTCGACCTCCTAAAGAATGTATCACCGACATCCCTCGGCCGTGCTGGCCTTGCCATCACAAACTTGGTCCTCTCGTCCCAACATACCGGTTTCGGCGGCAAGACTGTGATACAGCTTGAGCAGGATAAGGCTATTGGCAATGAGGGGGCGCTTAGGGAACATGGCATTCGGACTGGGGATATCGTGAGGGTGGGAGAACAGCCGAAGGGTGGGGAGAGGAAGAAGGAAAAGGCGAATATGGAGTCGAAAGGGTGTGAGGGGGTTGTTGTGAGGGTGAATGCAAGTGGCATTCAAGTCGCTTTGGGAGAAGGCACCGAGGAGGACACTCTAGGAGGGCGTCTATGGGTGTGAGTATGTTAATTGGTTTCATGCATTCTTTGTAATCTTCGGCGGAGGTGCAAGACATGCTGATTCGAATGGTGTCAGAGTCAAACTGGCTAATGATGTGACCTACAAGAGGTATGGCTTCTCGGTATTTCAGGCCATTTGGAGATGCTGATATGATGTCCAAGGATGAACCAGACTATGACGAGACTCCAGAAAATGGAAGACAGGGACTATACGACGCTTGCTCGTATACTATTTGGACTGGACACCCCCACGCCGGTTTCTCAAGATTACGAGGACGTGAACTTCATCGATCAGACCCTCAATGACTCGCAAAAAGATGCCATACGTTTCGCTCTAGCTTCTAGAGAGGTGGCTTTGATACATGGTCCTCCAGGGGTACGTCAAGGCATTCACCATATGAGGCGCAAGTTCTGACGTGTCTTAGACTGGCAAGACCTACACTCTGATCGAGCTCATCCTTCAGCTTGTCCAGCGCAAGTTACGGATTCTCGTCTGCGGTCCTTCAAACATCTCCGTTGACAACATCGTTGAGCGCCTAGCTCCCCGCAAGCTCCCAATCATCCGCGTTGGTCATCCGGCACGCCTGCTTCCATCAGTCCTACGTCATTCGCTAGACGTTCTCACTCAGACATCAGACGCGGCTAGTATAGTTAAAGATGTGCGAAAGGAGATGGATGCAAAGCAAGCTAGTATCAAGAAGACGAGGAGCGGCAAGGAGAGAAGAGCCATCTACATGGACATGAAGGATCTGAGGAAAGAATATCGAGTGCGCGAGAAACACTGCGTCACAACGCTTGTCAAGGATAGCAAAGTGATCCTGGCCACACTTCATGGTGCAGGAAGCTTTCAATTACGGAACGAGGAGTTCGATGTCGTTATCATTGACGAGGCAAGCCAGGCTCTCGAAGCGCAATGTTGGATTCCCTTGCTATCCGCAAAGAAAGTCGTCCTTGCAGGGGATCACCTCCAATTACCACCGACTATCAAATCAACCCCTTCAAAATCAAAATCGGACAAGGATAAAGCCAAGACAGTGGGAAAATCTAGCCTCGAAACCACCCTCTTTGACCGCCTGCTCTCTCTTCACGGGCCCAGCATAAAGCGTATGCTGACAACTCAATATCGCATGCACGAGAAGATAATGCGATTTCCATCAGATGAAATGTACGAGTCCGCTCTCATAGCTGCGCGTAGTGTAGCTAGTCGTCTACTCACCCAACTGCCATACGCGGTCAACGGCACTGATCATACTCGGGAACCACTCATCTTTTATGATACCCAAGGCGGCGATTTCCCGGAGGCCGCTTCCTCTTCCGACGATCCCACAACTGACGGAAAGAAAGTCAGCAAAGGCTCATTACTTGCGGACAGCAAGAGCAACCCATCTGAGGCTGCTCTTGTGAGAAAACATGTCATAGACCTCGTCAATGATGGGGTCCACCCTGCGGACATAGCAGTCGTGACACCATATAACGCCCAACTATCGCTTCTTTCGCACGATCTTGGTCTCAAGGAGATGTTTCCAGAAATTGAGTTGGGGAGTGTAGATGGCTTTCAAGGTAGAGAGAAGGAGGCCGTGGTTGTGAGCTTGGTGCGGAGCAATGAAGATGGCGAGGTGGGGTTCTTAGGCGAGAAGAGGAGATTGAATGTTGCAATGACGAGACCGAAGAGACAACTTTGCGTCATTGGAGACTCGGAGACTGTTGGGAAGGGGAGCAAGTTCTTGAAACGATGGATGGAGCATTTAGAGAAAGAAGCAGACTTGAGGTATCCAGACATTGGAGAATTGCAGGACGTGTGAACAAGTTGCGCTATAGGCTGTGACCCTCGCTGAAGGCTGGTGGGCATATGAGTTACTGATCTCAGCTTGAAAGTGTCTGATGCTGTTGAATGCATATCACAGGCTATGAGAAGGTTGGGGTTCCTTCCCCTACGAGCACTAGAGCTTGCCTTTGAATCGTCACGGGTTTCTAGTAAGTAGGAGTCATTTGCACCCAGCCCCAAGTCACTGCTGCCCGACCTGATGAAAGCCTCATAGAGCCGAAAGTGGGAAGATGCGAAGATAGTTTGCATAATATGGCCAGAGCGCTAGAGGTTCTGGCCTCGGCTCAGACCTTTTTCCTTCTTCCTCTTCCATCGATTCCACCGAGCTGAATGGTTTACCTGAGTTTTCTATGCTGTCTCCTCTGCAAATATCACCTTAAGTGGAACCCAAACGGTCACAGCCATTGCTACCTTTTCTCACCATCGACATTGATCTAGCGGGCGATCTTTTCATTCGTTTTCTCCCCATCTTGTCGTACTCGACCCATAACTATAACATGAATTGGACCGGGGGTGGACTGTCCCGCTCTCGCAATGCAAAGGGCTCTCTTTCAGCCAAACAGAAAAACTACTTTGCCAAAGCGAGAGCCAAAACGCAAAAGGGTAGGCTTCTGCGGCCGGCATTGCAATCATTCGATCTCGGAGGATGGAGGCCTGTGATTAAACTCGCGAGCTCCCCTCGCTCTATTGAGAGGGTGCCACGACGTTCGCCTATACAGAAGACATTGGACGATTTTGAGAATGTCCAGCCGCTAGTTAAGAGGCTGAACGGTCTGAAGCCTCGGGATCGATCTAGCAAGCGGAAGCGAACTCCCTCACAATCGTTGAACGGTCACACGATACAGCATAGGAAGGAAGTACCAGAACCTATTATCATCGGTTCTAGCCAGAGCTCATCAGTCTCCCCACCCAGAACCCAGCAACCCACAGTGCAGGCTCGCCGCAGCATCAATACCGAAAATATCGACAATACTAGCACCGAAGCAAAACGCCGCCGCTTACTTGAGATGAATGACTGGGTAGGCATACATCGGCCGACTACGAAACCGGTGAGAATGAAGTTTGCGGACCCTGCAGACCGAGATCTGATCGGTAAACGAAGGGCGGTCACGAAGACAAATCAAGACCCTCCTTCTAACAGGGGCCGGCGGGCATCTATAAGAATGCCCAATGTCGGACATGGAGGGGTGATTCCCGCTGCTCACGATCCCTACTACGGTCTTGAGGATGTCAGTGTAAGGATCGGCAGTGCAGTTGATAGGAGTGTGAGGAACCGGACAGCAACGAGCTTGAGGGGCAGGAGAGAAACACAGAGTGAATTTTCAGACGAATTGCTCGACAACGGAGGTCCTGCATCATTCTACAAGGCCCCATCACCAAAGATTGCAGAAGAGGCCCTTCAGCCATCATCCTTACACTTGTCGGACTACGGACATCGTAACGTACTCACGCCTTCCGCATTCATGAGTGATTCCTCGGCCAGGTCTTCCTCGTACTCGCGGGATCATGTGGAAAGGCGACAGCCATTCCAAACCCCTTCCCCAGCCAGGACTTTGGAGGGCGTCGAAAAAAATGGAATCGTAGATAGCTCAGATCTAGGATTAGCGAATGAGCCATCACCTCGGAATACAGGATTCAGACTAGTATTTGAGGACTCGCCTTACCGTCACGCCCTTATTCCAAGGAGAAGTAGTGCAGGACGTTTTTCTCGCGATCCTGGCTTCAATGATGCAAACGCTCCCCCTGTTGCTCCAAGGCTCTCCAAAACGTCTGGCAATCTCAGATCCAACCAATTCGGCGTCGTTCAAAGGCAACATACTACGGAAACAAATGATCTTGCGGTCACGGCATCACGACTGGATAGAAAGGTATCGCAGGAGCCAAACGTAGCCCTCCACGGAACAAAGAGGTACGCAGGATTGAGTGATAGCAATCCAAGGGACACAAACCATCTAGAAAGGGAATTTGTAGGCAGCAAAGCCTTGCCTACTGCTGCTAGCGCTCATAGGCAGCATAGTCTTTCACCCACAGCAGTACCCTCCCAGACACAGCCTACCCCAATCGTTGAGGAGGACCCTATCTGGAAAACGCATACAACGCTGCACACACAAGACGATGAAGGACCTCCAAGACATTATTCGCCACGACAAGACGAGATGTTAGACGACGCACATCATGAACCAAATCAACCTCCACTTCCCGGCATATCGAGAGAAGAGCAGATGCCCAAAGCCGCCGAGGATGAAGAGGCAGCATGGCGCAAATTTGTATTTGGTGACGAAGATGTCAGTGACGATGCTACACAGCGACTCGACACAGCGTCGCATGAATCAGACAGTCATAATCATTACTTTAATCGAAATCAACCCTCCCTCGTCGCCGAGGCTGCCACTAGCCCACTGAAGCAGGATCCACATCTTGCTGACGAGACTTTTGACGAATCCAGCTCCTTCTTAGGCGAAGCCTCGCCGGTGGAGGACTCCATCGTTGGGCTCACGCCGGAAGAGGAAGACAATTCAATAGACTATACCGCCGAGATTGTGTCACCCTCATTGACAGAGCAAGCCGAAACCAGCACGAATGAACTTGATTCTCAGCCTCCTCTCCCACAATCATGGAGCCGGACTGCAAACAGGTCGTCAGTAATCGGCGAAGCATCCAGCTCGTCTCAACAAGCAACACTCACTCCTTACCCCATCGTCTCCTCCGACGAACTCCAACGCTCGCCTGACAGGTTACCATTCGTTCCGAACGAGCGCCCTAACATGCCATCAAGTAAGGCCGAACCCTCTAATCTACCTCGTGCTCCACATGCACAGACTCAGAGACGAGAGAAAATCATCTACAAAAAGCCGCCCCGGTACGTCGGACAGGGGTCTTCTGATGCTATGGAGCCGACGATTCTAGGCGGTAGAGTCCTCCGGAGTGGGCGGACTTTGAAAGATAAGTCAAGCAGGCGGGCAAGAAATGATAGAGGAAAGGGGAAAAGGAAGCGAGAGCAGCTTGTACCGGTTGACGATGATGATATCGTTGACGACTGAGCTGAGTACTCTACTATATTCGTCGACATCTTGGCAAGGATGTTTCGAGCTGCAACGTGCCTGAATCTGACGAAGCTGTTTCAAAAGAATGATATCGCACACTTCAGAAATTACATTGATGAACTTTCGCAAACTTTCTCGGCCTAAGGAGATGGCGATATTGATTCTTCGATACCGCAAGACCAGATCAATACGTCTAATTCGAAGGGACAGTATCTTCATAAGGCCATCTGGGATCTCTCATTGACACTGGCTAAGTGTCAAGGTGAAAAGAAAAGCTAAACTGTTTCGGGTTTTAATTTTTTATATTTTCTGATCTCTTGACACCGTGTCAAGAATAAGTAACACATATTTCATGAAGCTAAACCTATTTGAATTCTGTATTTTGTAATTTTTGATCTCTTGACACTGTGTCAAGAGCGAATATCACATCTTTGGGGAAGCTAAACCTATCTGGGTTTTATATCCTGTAATTTCGGATCTCTTGACACGACTGTGTCAAGGACAAAATAAGGGATTTAAGCCTCCTTGAAATTCATGTCTCGCGGATAGCGTCGATATGGAAACACCCCTTGGTGACCACAAGGGGGAAGAGATCACCTATAATGAGTAGCCATCTGAATCTCTTAGATTACAAGTTGCAGTAAATACCATGTATCTAAAACATCCTCTCCCCCTCCCCCCCACCATTCTCTCCAACGACTCACCACCGCACTCACCCGCCCACACATACACATCCTCCATCACTACTCCATAACCCGCCCATCCCCCGTATCCGCAATAGACGGATTCCCCCAATACCTCCCCGTAACGCCGTCGATATCGCCGAAACCGAGGCGGAGCGGGATTTTCGCTCCGTCGGCTGGGATGGGGGGCGAGGTTAGTTGAGGGGATGAGAGTGGGGTACTGGGGGTGGGGAGGAAGCTTACCGGGGGTTTTTGGGGGGGTGGAGCCAGCCAATTTTCCCACTGCGAGGGAGGGGGGGGTTAGTGTGTGTCGCGCGGAAGATGGGAGTGGAGGCATGGGATTGCGATTGGAATTTGATATTGGGGAATCTTCTCTCGAATGGAATGGCAAAACTCACTATCCGTCGCCACCCACCCCGGACAGCACGCATTAATAACCAACCCCTCATTCTCCCTCGCCAGCACCGCCGTCAACGCATTGACACACGCTTTACTGATACTATACGCCTTTCGTGGCCAGCCGTTCTGCGTTTCGAGGCCGGTGTCCGCGGAGTGCTGGGGCTGGTTAGCGGGGTTAGGAGCGCGAGGGGGGGTGGACCTACTTGGTATTCTTGCATTAGGGTTTCGAGATCTGGGAGGGTTAGGGTGGGGCTTCGGAAGCGGTGCTGGAGAGGGGGGGTGTATTGGTGGAGGGAGGAGCCGGTTGAGGAGATGTTTACTATGCGGCCGGTTGGGGGGAGGAGGGAGATGATGCTTTGGCACATCTACCGCCGATTGTTAGAAATCTGAGACGATGACTGGGAAATAAGATTGGACCGCCTGTGGATGTCCGTAGAGGTGGCTTAAAAATTCCGTAGGCAACTCATTCTGTAATTGATGCCGGACGGCTATGAATGCAGTGAAGCACTTGGATTCAAACATTGAACGGAGTTGAAAGCCGAGATTTGGGACACTTACCAGCAACGTCCCCCTCACATTCGTATCAAGCGTAAGTTTGACATTTTCCGCAGAATACTCATCGTCAAGATTCACGCCCGCATTATTAATCAGCACATCCACACTCCCATGATCTTTCATAATCTTCTCGCCAAGACTGCGGACGCTTTCTTCATCCGTAATGTCGAGTTTTGGATATTTGATCTGGGTTTCTGAGGATTTGCTGAAGCCTATGTCAATGCCTTTGCGGGACGTTGCGTAGAGTATTAGAGGTCCGCGAAATGTGCTGGCCAGGGTTTGGGCTATTGCTGAGCCGATGCCGCGGTTCTGTAATGGAAGTTTTCTTTGAGTCTTGAGAGCTGGCATGGGTCAGGGAATGCATACTGCACCTGTCACTATGGCCACTGTCGGGCGGGCCATTTCTACAGTCAGAAAAGGCTATGAGATCAAAGAAATACGATGAGTGTATTATGTGAAGAATGAGAAAGACGGCTTAAAGTGACCCAATGCGCTAAGAGGAGGTATGAAGGAAAAGGTTCTATTCTAACCAGAGAAGCAATTGACACTTGGTGGATCGAGGAGACAGATTAAACAACTATGTTCCTGAACTGTAGACACAAGGAAAACATAGCGACTGTGACTTGGAAAATAGAGCAGCAGTCAAGTGTCGTCATCAGCTTCCCTAGCAGATTTGTCCTAGAAGTGAAAAACATGGTTTCCGCTGGTCTAAAAACCGATTCCGAGTGGAGGTAACTTTTTTGGGTTTTTTTGATGCAGTCGACTGTCAGCTTTTGCTACCTGACGTGGTCCTCGGCCCTTTCCACTGCTACCATGCCGAGCACTGAGCGCAATTTTTGATGAGGCCTGAGGGCCCTGTGCTAAAGGAAAATTCACAAGCCACATGAGCTCGGACCAACCCGGGTACGGGCCGTACCGAGCCGAACAGGGTACCTGCTCGGAGTTGGGGCTAAGATCGTGGCTTTCGAAGCGCAGACACTGGATTCCTCCGTTCGATTCATTTTCATGTATTGAAGCCGGCAAGGTTTCTCTCTGAATTGGAGCGCGTCCAAATTCGTGGGTCTGCTGGAAGTGGCTCCTGAATCGGACGGGATCCGCTCACACTACCGACCTACAGCCGGACCCCCACTCCGACTGTGCTCTAGTCCCCACTCCCTAAGTGTTTTGATGCTGTCTCACCCTCAGAAGCATTCTTCTCCGACATCAGCATCTAGTGCGCTCTTTGCAGGACAGCAGTCACGCGTTACATCGTCATCGCCTAGATACGAATGGTCAGATGTACGGGGTCGCTCCTTACGTAAGACAGGCTGGCCCCTCGGACTGCCTGTTTCACATATAGGTCCCCTGCCACCGCGCTTCCTGGATCCAGAACCTTGCTTGCATGCACAGGATATTCTGCATTCTAGATTCTATTCCTTAATGTTAGCTGAAAAGGACAGAGTCTTCGCATGACAACTCCCTCCACAGCTCGCCAATACGTCGCTCTGCGTATGCCGATCGGGTCTTCCTGTCTCCTCGAATTTTGCCCTTCGAATCTTCAATAGCGCCAGAAGCTGAATATGCCCCATACGGTGGATGGTGCTAAGTGGTCATGGTACGTGTACTCCCTGGCTCTCCATTTTTGGACTCGTGCACTTATTTCACGGGTGCCACACGCGGAGCCGCTATCGAGCGACTGTGAAAGAAAAGCAAAGCTGAGATGTCAATACAGTGAGTCATGTATACGTGGCCACCGTTCAAACAAATGCGATCACTTTCAGGACAGATGGATGTTCCGTGTGAAGAGGCCTGGACGACCCCTGCGGGATTGCCCACACCCTGGCAAGCCGTGTGCATGTGACGAGGAAGCATATATCATGGTCAGAATACCGGGAGCTCCACCAGGAGGTAAGGAGGAAACGCATGTTCAGTTAGGAGACTGAAAAAGATACAGAAAAAGACTCTTGTTACTGTCAACCAGTAAGAGCGGCTCAATCACCTCAAGACTGTCGTTTGCAGACAGGGCAACCTCTTCCTTGGACCCCAAGGAACAGCACCCGTCAAGGCCCTCCGCTCCAAGCGGCTCGTCGTTTCAATCAAGAAAACCAGATCACAAGTGCGAATTTAGGCTTTCTCAAAGACAACTCAGCTCCGCAACACCAAGGCCAAACTTATGATTATGGTGTAGCACAAATACCATACCCTACTTCAGGGATGAAAGTTGATAATCAATGGCCGATACCAGGATTTGCCCCTACGCAGATTCCTCCTCACCAAGGGTCTCTTCAACAAAGCGACCGCCAGCACTACAATGCATTCAATCCACAGCCGGGGATGCCAACTCAACATTTGCTTCCTTTTAGCCACCGAATGCCGGAGCCCCATTCAGATCAAATGCCTACTCCTATTCAAACACCACCTCCGCAAACACGAGGCAGTTGCTGTCTCTCGCAGTCTGAGCGGGCCACCATGACACCGATTCCCTCTGATTCGCAACATAGGCCATCTCAGGTCTCGGATGATCAGTACCACCATGGTTTTCCACAGCCTCAATATTCCGAGCAAATCACTCCCAATAGTGCTGGGCATGTCATGGGCGCGGGCAGCGGAATGCCGCCAGGTAGGCATCCTGATATAAATTTTCGCCAGTCGGATAAGTATGTCATATTTCTGGAGTCAAAAATGGAGTCCTCTAAAGCTGACTGTCACTTACTAGTGGCATGATGGCCGATCAAACTGACCAGACTGCATTCTCTCCGACTCGGTACGGTACTTTGGGGGAAATTGACCACACCAAGATCGATTATAACCGCCAAACAGACAATTTTGAAAGCTCCAATATTATGCAGCAGGACTTGGCAATGCCGGACAATGGCTGCCAATGCGGACCATCATGCAACTGTGTATATTGCACTAAACATCCAACAAACCCTGCTACTAGGGATAGAATAGGAGAATTATATGGCATTATGGATGGACAGCCTCCTGACGACTACAACGTCCAAAGCCGGCCAACATCATCGTATGACGGTGCGGCCATGACGCCCATCCGCTTCGAGCCACCTCCTGAATCCTCGAGTTACCCATACCCTCAAGGCTTTAACAGTGGAGAATCTCACCAACAAGGCATAGATCAACGAGACTTTTTCGAGATGGCATATCCAATAAGCGGGTGTGCCAATGGGTATTGTCGCTGCGGCGACAACTGTGCTTGTGTCGGATGTCTTACTCATACCGGCCATCTACCCTTACCTCAGATATGATGGGACTTTTCATGAAAGCAACAACATTCAGTACCCACATTGCATCTATCTTATTCATGGTATGACTTAACGTGGTTGAGCGCGGAGTTGGCGGAGAACATGATCCGATTGAGTCATTTTTATGCATTCTTGGCCATACATAGATAGCGTCCAGGCATGCATTATGGATTACGATGATGCATGAATGATCCGGACGTATTCTCCCAACATCAGTGGTTCGGCATGAGCATTTGTGTTTGGCAATTTCACAATCAAGAGGATACTATCGTTACCCTGTCACTATCATTAGTGAAATGAGGTCTTTAATTACTTTTCATTTGTAATCTCAAAAGATAGGATTGATACGTTGGTGTTATTATTCCACTCCTATACGTGGCAAGGGGAACTCTTCACTCTCTTTCCATTTCCGTATACTACTATCATCCATGTCATTGAGTGTCCGAGACTTGGCTTTCCTAGTGACTGCAAAATAACATCATCACAGTAGAAGGGGGTTTAGTCCTAATCGATTGGGAGTCCGCTGGATTGTACTTCAAAGGCTACGAAGCCATCAATGTAATCGGAACAATACAATAGGGCGGTATCTGGCATGCCGCATTACTAAAGAAGTTGGACATTTCTCCAGAGACGGCCAAGTTTGCTGGGTACACTAAGGCGCTCTTCAATTATGTAAATCCTACCGACGACCCAACGAAACGGCAGACTTGTCGGGCTCTTAGATGGAGGCAGCTTCAGGAACTGGCTGGTGAGGATTCAAGGGAGTTGATTGCGGAGGTTGATTATGAGACGTTGCATAGGACGAACCTTGACTATCCTTTTTGTAGGGAGGTGAGGTCTTTGGAAGAGAGATGAATCTGAGCATGGCAGGATGAAGAGAGCAGAAGCTCTGTACGTTTTATTGGGCTATTCGGTGAGAGAGCACGAAAGACTCCGGGGACATGGCAGGGCATCCGTTAGCGAGTGAAAGTCTGGTGAAACGATAGAATGTAGAGAAACTGGAATTCCATTTTGCTGTGTCAGCTGCATTGCCATTTGTCCCAGCTGCAGATCAGCAGCCCGACAGTCCCCTGGATGGACTTGTGTTTCGCCTACATGCTGTCATGCAATTGTCTCATATTTGGATGTTGCCATCGTGTCTGCCAAAGGAGCCCCAGATTGAACGGGAACACGGCTGAGCTCGGCTGTTCTAGGGCTGAACCAAGCTTCTCAAAATTTCGAGCTCACGACTGGCATGGATTTGAACAATGCAAGCAGATGCTGACGCCGCGTCTGAGAAGGTGTCAAGTGCTCCGCGAACCAAGACAAACAAGACACAGGAGCGATGGCATTGGTTCACTACACCTCAACCGATAAAACAGCTCTTCGATAAATTCCCTTTAGTCGCCTACCCTCCGAATGAGCTGCCGCAGCGGACTGCGAGGAATCGCGGTGAACATGCACTGTATATTTTCACTACAGGAGAGGGAGCATCGAGTGGCGCGGCTTCATTCAATCCTGGGTGTTTGAAATGGCAGGTGAGATCTTTCAGTGCTCTGATTCCTCCAGTCGATCGGCGAATACTGAACCAACCTTATGGCAACGGCAGGCATATTTGAAGTTCAGACGCATTCTTTTCGTGACAATACCATCCAACAATCATGCCTCGCCCTCCGGAGCTCTTCCGTTTCTCCTTCCATCAGCCACCAGCTCTTCGACCTCCACTGATATTGCTCCCATACCCTCTAATCGCATTCAACGCTGGACTCGCCAATTAGATGGACCTGGAAAAGACGACAACTCAAGATCTGAGTACGCTCGCCACGCTGTGCAAGAACCAGATAGTGGCAGCAAGGGCGCAGCGCCTCATGATTCTTCATCAGACATGCGTTATGAAGCTTACATGGCATTACTGGACCACCGAATACGAAACGCATATGCAAGTACTTCATTGAGCCCATGCACTATCCACTGCTGACTTGCTACTTCAGCTATTCTCCTTGTACCTCTCGCCCTCAAATTTTACCTCCATAGCTCAGCCCCTGTACATCAATTCAACCACCTCCAACACTCTAGTGCGACTCGCTTTGTCACATCAGCTTCGTGCGGCAGCCGAGTCCGAACTCCTCAAGCAATTTACAGTCATCGACGTCGAAGCCATATATCGCGAGAGCGACAAAGCTTTCAGAGCGTTATCGGAGCTGATAGGAGAGGACGAATACTTCTTCGGCGAGGCGCAGCCCAGCCTCTTTGATGCAAGTGTCTTTGCTTACACAAACATCTTGCTCGACGAAGGGCTTCATTGGAAGGATAGACGGATGCGTGAAGGGCTGAGAGAATGCCAGAACCTTGTCGCTCATCGGAGACGGATTTCAAAGGCATACTTTTGATGGAGAGATGTCTTAGTCTCAGTAGCTACAACGCCGCCTGAATTATTGCCTTTGCCTTCTGAGGAGGGGAACCGCAATCTTGGCCGACTTGAAAGGCCACTGCGTGAGCATTGAACCAGCAACAAAATTGTACAAGTACGCTACACAGGCCACAGACTTTTGAGTCTAGCGGGATCTGTGAATTTGATCAGGACCAAGTATCTGCTCATCTGTACGATAGTACTGATATTCATCTCTCAATTGTACAACGCTCAAGCAATACTCGCTCGCTAATCAATGCATGGTGCCAACCAACTCCTCGCAAATGCACCTCGCTCATGCCGCATAGCCTTCCGTCCATTCCTCCATTTCAGCACCTACCCCACACTCGCCCCAAACGGCGCACTCTCCCTCAGGTCCTCCACCAAATCCTCCACATTACTCAAATACCTCCCCAATAATCCCTGCTTCTCCTCCGTTGTCTTCGTCCCCTTTACCCCCACCCCACTCCCCAACCTCTTACTCGGACTCCTCTGCAACCCCCCCACCTCCCCCCCATATGCCCCCCCCACCGGCATCTCCGGCATCAAATAAAAATACAAAAACTCCACCACCCTCATCTTCACCTCGCGACTCGTCCCCCGACTCTTAAACAAACTCGTCACCGTCAACAACCCATCCAAGTTCTCAAAGGTCCGCGTGTTCTGCGGGGTCGATAGTAATGCGGTGACGAGGGTGAGGAGCGTGGAGGATTGGATTGCGGGACAGTTTGTCGGGTCGAGGAGGTCGAGGAGGAGGTCCATGTAGATTTGACGGGCGAAGAGGGAGCGGGAGGGGGGGTGGATGAGGAGGGTGCCGTGGAGGAGGTCGAGGGTGGAGACGAGGAGGAGGTCGTTTGTTCCGGAGGTGGATTTCGAGAGGAGGCGTTCGAGGGTCGATATTAGGCGGATTGAGACTGTATAGGTAGTTTCTTAGCGAGACAATTGATTGCGGTGTTGGGGCTGAGGAGTACCATTCCATTCGAACCCTTCTTGCAGCTTGAAGAATTCTCGAAATGCGGGATCATCTTTTAATGATGACAGTTCCTTGGTAGTGTGCTTCGAAGCGCCATTCTGCACCACTGAACTCCGTCGATCTGCTGCTGAGGGGGTGGTTCTGGAAAGGCAGATTTGGGCTAAAAGACCTTCCAATTGTCGCAGGCCTTTCTTGATTTTAATACCATCGTGGGAAGAGAGGTAGTCGAATGAAAGCGATAGTAGTGATTCCATTTTTATACTTTTAGTGTGCAGGAATGGTGCAAAGAGAGGCTCATGCGACAAAGATGGTGTTTCGGGAAAATTGTCAACAGTGGCCGTTGGCGGGGCCACCAGCTAAAATTTGCGGAGGACCACCCCCTATTCCGCCTTCTCCGCAGCTTGATCCACTGTCACACTGCAGGAGTTTCGCTTTTCGCTCTGAGCCGTGGAACCGACTCATTAATGTGCCAACTAGTCATTGCCGAGTCGTCTCGAAGCTTTGCAAACCTCACGCGTGAGTTCTTCGGAAAACATTGCTATCAGCGCCAGCAATAAGACTTTCTACGAATCTTACACGTACTGCTTTCACCGCACTTATTACATCTTGTGATTGCTTTACGAACTCTGGGGTCAAAGCAGAGCAGTGTGAGGCTCTATAAGGCCATTCCACAAAACTCAGGACGGCATACTATCATTATTGCGACCAAACATCAAAAGTAGTGGGTGCCATTCATACGGAGTCAAGATCTTGGCGTCCATTCGAGTTCCCAGCACTTTACACGTAGTCGTAAGGGGCCTTTCGCGTCACATTCAAGATTGTGTTTTGGGCATATGAAAACAACAGGATGCTTCGATACTCGTGTAATGGATCCATACATATCGAGCAGCTGAAGGAGGAATTGAAGGAAGAATTGAAGGAAGAGTGGAAAGAGGAGTTAAAGGAGGAAATAAAGGACGAATTAGAAAATGAGTGGAGGGAAAACATCACCGATGAAATAAGAGACGAGTTGCGCAATGAGATGGAAGATGACATGAAGGAAGACTTGAAGAAGGAATTGAGGAAGGAATTAGGAGAGCAGTTGGGGAAGGACTTAAAAGAGGAGATCAAGGGAGAGATAGAAAAAGCATTGAAGCAGGAATTGAGAGAGTGGGAAAACAACGCAGCCAGCTACCACAGGAACGAAGGGTCGAGCCCAGGGGTAATCCGAGGCCACCCTAAGCCACAATTCCTATTATCATCCACGACTCGGATTCCGGAACAATCTTCCTCTCACCCTCTTGGCAACATCATCTACAACAGAAAACGCGGCCTCAAATAGCCTCTGCTAGAAATGACCGCGTACGGTCTTGTCAGGGGATAGGAGAAGCTATCTTACATTCATAGTGACTCCTCTTGTAGGAATTACAATAGACTCCCCTGTGCGTAGCAACATTACTAAATGGAGCAAGACACTGTGGTACTTCCTCACGCTATCGCGCAACACTTCAAGCTGTGAGAATGGTGGAGTAGAGTTATTGCGCTCGCTTGATGAACAAAGGACTGTATGACCGTTCACCCAGCGGATCGGATGTCCTATAAGACTGCATTCAGCTCCGAAATGGGCTTCTACATACACCGAACCGGAACTATATCTAATGAGTGACAATTTGGTCATACATAACTTGCAGAATATATGCTTTTTGGATTCCGTTCAAAGCGCACTGCTGATCCGATATCCCAACCTTGCAAGCCATTCTTAAACATTCCTGCTTCCTATAGTTCATTATGGAGCTAGCACAGCCATTAGCACAAATCTGTAC
>JAABUP010005732.1_pt1 | contig 18545 bp, 22 predicted proteins | sample 5559201 | NCBI WGS metagenome assembly JAABUP01 (sample SAMN10711887, study PRJNA513373) | rock metagenome | isolation source: Antarctica rocks | place: Antarctica
GATAGATGCATAAGCGCAAACAATCTGCACATTGAGCAGCCGCACCTGACACTAGTGAGTGAGTGAGTGAGTGAGTGAGTGAGTGAGTGAGTGAGTGAGCGGGTGAGTGAGTGGATGAATGAATGAGTGACTGAATGGGTGAGTGAATGGATGAATGAATGAGTAAGTGAAGGGGTCACCAAGAGAACAAATGAGTGACTGAGAGAGTAAAACAGCGAAGAAACAATGAATGACCTGCAGGTTATGTTCACAAACCGTGGACAGCAGCTTTGATTCTGCGTGCTCTCTCCTTATTGAGCTGTTGGTGAACTGTTAAGCATACAAGAGTTGACATCTGAATGCAGCAAAGACAGCTTGCAAGGAAGACAGGTTTTCACAGTTGCAGGCGCATGCAGAAGCTGCAGCCTCCTAGGCGTTTGATGTTGTTGAGCTGACACAGGCTGATGCATCTTTGAGGCAAGCTGTGGTCTGGGCAGGGCAGCAACAAGCTCAAGCGTAAACTCATGCTACCATTAAAGACTGATAGCTGTGTAACTCTACATCCTATCATCATAGCATCACTCAGCAAGCCCCAAACTGTTACTAAATGCAGTTTCCCAGTACCATGCAGTAGCTCACACACCTGTCCTGTATCAGCTGTTGTATTCCTGAATGCAAGGTGGTCAGGACTCACAGCAAGAACAGTCACAACATACCCACCTGAACAGACATCACCAGTCATGCTTACTCATCAGAGCTTCACCAGCGGAGAAATAGGAAGACTGACATGCCTTGTCTAAGGTAGCGTGACCACTACGATGATCAAAACAGCACAAGCATTAGGGCCAATGAGATCACCTTCTTCGTGTCGGCTAGCTGCTGCCAGTACACCGTCATCTGGCCTCATAGTGGTCACGACCAACACCTGCTCGCTCAGGTTCTCCACCACAGTGGTCAGGAACTGCCAGCTGATGCTGTCAAAGTGATGCAGGTCTTCCAGCATGATGGCCAGGGGGCCATAGGCCGCTACAAACTCCTTCAGCACCTGTTCATATGCCCAACAACTGGTTCAGCCCTGATAAACCAAGAACATGTCTCTTGTAGGCTTTACTGGCTTTGAGTGAGCGTACAATGCATTTTTGTTGTTGGCGAGAGCAAGACAAGGGCTTTTGAAATCTTCAACATCTGCTGAAAGATGCGACGCCATGGGTGCAGCACCTGCACCCCACACAATACATTGGTTACCCCCCCGCCCCCCCCTTTCAGCCATCCCTGATAGGACCTCACATTAGCAAACTGAAGACGCTGCTCAAGCTCCCCTCAACTTACGACAATTCACTTTGCTGCTGTGATCTGGCCGTGATGACCATTCACAAATGAAGTCATGCATGTGGTGTGGATGCATTAAGGCATGAGGATGCAATGACATGCTATACCCATCAAGCCTAGGGCCTGACACACCTTGGACTTGTTGGCATGGTCACCATTGAGGCATAAGGATGCAATGACATGCTATGCCCGTCAAGCATAGGGCCTGACACACCTTGGACTTGTTGGCATGGTCACCATTGGCCACGAATATGTTGCACATCTTCCTGATGGCCGGTAGCTCCCCGGGGGCAGCAGCATCCAGGGACTGGCGGTGGTCCATGCTCTCATGCTCCAGCTCTTCCAACAGGCGAGTCTTGCCCATACCTGGCTCCCCCTCCACCACAATGATGCCGCCCTGCTTGTGGCGCACCAGCCTCGTCAACCGCTCTGTCACCTGCAACATCATAAACAGAAGTCCACATAAACTCTTGGAGTAGCTTGGAGGACAAGAAATGGAAACGACTAAAAAGTCGCCCGAAAGCGGAATAGCGAATACAATCATACTCACGTGTGATGTCGCACGGCCGCTCCCGAGCCGCGTGCACGTTACCTGACGTATGACTGGACTCAGTTGGATGCCTGCTGAAAGGTGGAGTGAGGCTGTGTGGAGGCAGGCTGGCTGGCCAGGCTGACAAGAAATGGAAGGTGTCATTGCAGTGCAACTTTTGGAAAGGATACAGGGTCAGAGCTTTCACAAAACCTGGCTGCGACAGGTCATGTATCTTCGGAGTGAAGGCTCCAGCAGCAGCTATGCAGGCTGGAATGGTGTCAGCTGTCAGGGTCAGGCTGAAAGAGCATCTTCTTCAGGATGAGAGTGTTTAAATACGCACAGCGTGTATGCATGCATGGGATTGATCTATCTGAAACATCTAGTGTGCATCCACGCCTCAAAACGTTTTTTCCTTGCCTGACAGCATGATGACGACCTACTGGCCTGCCCAGATGCTTCAACAGCTACGTGCTTGTGCACTGTGCCTTGATGTAGTGCAATAAAATATCATGGCCTGTGACTGTAATGCCTGTCTTAGGGTGGTCACCTCTATCACTGCAACAGGACACATTAGCCAGACCCCCTGCACTTGACTTCAACATGACAATCCTGGAGGACCACAGCGCAACATGGCTCAACTCATGACTGCAGCATCAATACTCATGCAGGCGCCCACCTGTTGGATCTCGTTCTGGCGCCCCACCATCTGCTTGAACTTGATCTTGCTGATGGTATCAGTGGAGCGAGTGCGATTGCCAGACAGTGCCACAGGCCCAGAGGTGGCAGCCAGGCCTTGTGTGCCGGCTCGCCTCTGCTTCCGCACCCTCCGCCCGCTTGCGCTGTCAGCCTGGATGCCCCCTTCGTTATTGCGCAGGGGGGCCACGCTGTACACATCTACTGGGTACACTTTGCCTTTCACCTGCAGACGTGATGCATGGCATGAGACAGGACTTATGGTCATAGCATCGGTGTGCCACGTTGCATGCCCCCTTCATTATTGCGCAGGGGGGCTACGCTGTACACGTCTACTGGGTACAGCTTGCCTTTCACCTGCAGACGTGATGCATGCCATGAGACAGGGTTTATGGTCATAGCATCGGTATGCTATGTTGGATGCCCCTGTCATGATTGCGCAGGGGAGCTACGCTGTACACATCTACTGGGTACAGCTTGCCTTTCACCTGCAGACATGTGCCATGATGCATGCCATGAGAAATCGAATACAAGAGACACAGCATGCCATGAGACAGGACTTGATGGTCACAGCTCGGTGTGCTATGTTGGATGGCATCAGACAGGACATTAGATTCACAGCATGCTGGAGTGTGGCAAGGTGTAGCACCAGGATTCTCAGAGTGGTATTTTTGGCCTCTCAGCAGCAGCAGCAGCAGCGGCAGCAGCAGCATGCATATTCTGCTGTTGCAGCAGAAGTCAAACAGAGCAGAGCAGAGCAGAGCCAGATCAGAGCAGCACATCTTAAAGCAAGGAAACTGATTCTCAGTTCAGTCCTCTACTTGCTCAGACAGTCATTGGCACAGGTCCAACATGAAAATATGAACTTAATCAAACCAGGTGCTTAGGCAAGGAAGCTGTTGTAGCTTTAACATGCTTAGCCAGGAACATAGCATACCACAAGTGGTTCCAGACGGGTGTAGACAGCAGCCGCTGTGGCCATATGCTGTGTTGAGTAGTCACACAGTATGTCTCCCATGCCTGCTGTGGCCTTGCACATCAGGCGGGCACTCAGGTTGATGGAGTCGCCAAAGACTGTGTACTCTGCTCTGATGCGGGACCCCACACAGGCACAAAGCAACTGCCCTGTTGTCACACCAATGCAGCCCTGCCCTCCCACAGCTTTCATGCCCTCCACAATGGACAAAGCTGCCTACAGGACGTAGGCAAGAAGTCAAGAGTATATTCCCCACAAGTGTTGGGCTGTTGACTGCGTGTGCAAGGTCAAGCTTGGCAATGCAGACAGAACATGGCCATGGGGCACTGCAGGGGCTTGAAACATGTGCACCATGAGTGGCTAAGCTGCAGAGATGTGCTGTGAGCTTGCTGTAATGCTGCAGAATTGGCTCCTGTTTACAGACAATGTGTGCACTATGCAATGCACTGGTGCAGAAGATGTTCCGTCTAGAAACATGCTTTGGACCCGGCGTCAGTTCATGTTTCACTGGCAGGCTGTGTACCTGTATGGCTCTAGCAGGGGAGTCCTCATGGGTCTTGCCAGGCAGCCCAAAGGCACAGATGCTGAGAAAGCCCTTCTCATCACAGCGGAACTGCAGGAAGCTGCCGTCATAGATGCGCATCTGCTTCTGCACCAGATCCACTGCTGCTTGCACTTCTGTCACTTCGGATACCGACACATCGTCTTGACTGGTTTCAGTTGAGTTACTGGATGCTGTGGGTCTCTGCATGCAACATGTCAGATCATCATGACACATCAACATTACACATGTATCCAGCTCAGCGCCCGCAAGGACAGTCAACAGCAGGGCAGCTGCTGAGCAGTCAAATTGGGTACAGGGCACACAGGGTCCTTTGTTCATATCCCTTTGAGTGTACTGTGGACATGTGCTAGATGCAGACTTGTGTTAGCTGACACATCAGAGCAAGATCAGCAGCATAGATCTGCAAGGGCTTACGGTATAGGCATATTGGGATGCATACAGAGTAAGGGCACTGTTGCATATTGACTTACACTGTGTGCAGCTGGTTTTTCTTGCCAGCAAGTTTTTTCCTGTGGTCTGGCTGAACCATGCATAGGCCTCAGGCAGACATTATGCACGCAGGTGTTGCCCCTATATTTGCTGATAAAAGTTGTAACAGCCAGATGCACTGGCTAGGTCCCCACAGGCCAATTGAAGCTGCTGACAATATGCCAACCTCTCACAGATAGCTACTTCTGAGATACAGCTCAGTGATACAACAAATGATGCAAACAGCCAAATTTTCTCAGCGCCAGCAGTATCAGCTGTGAGCCGACACATTTGGAGCTGCTCACCTTCAGACTGGGGAATCCCAGAAACAGGCAAGTACACACTCGGATCTCATTCACGAAGTCCCTGTGGCCTGCCTCAATGCGCTGCCGCACATTGCCCATGACATGCATGCGCAGTATCTGCACTGCTCGCAGCTGGACATAGCGCGGCAGCTCTTGGAAGTCTGACAAGTACTGTACAGGCTCCAGTTGCTTGCCTGGCACCCTCTGCAATCACGTCATGCATCTCAGTGAATATCTGTCATGCCCTTGGCGTCAGGTGGATACAGCCATAGAGTATCTTTCTGTGCGAGGTCCTGTTTTGACAGTCAGTGCACCAGCAATAACTTGAGCATGTGGTGTGATTAGATGCCTGTCACCCCTGCTAGCACAGCATCTGATGCAAGAAGCACTCTCTCCCATGCACAGAAAGCAGCTTCATACCTGGAGATGCTTGCATGGTTAGAAAGCTGCAGGGGGTAGTACAAATGTGCAACAAACATGCAAACTTTGCACATATGCTACACACAAGACAAGCATTGAACCATGCTTTCTGCATGAGCATGCTGTGCAGCACAATGCAGCTGCACACACAGGCACAGGCACTCACAACAGCTTGTTGAGACATGGACACCAGGCGAGCATCATTGCTCTCCAGCGCGTCCACAGTGCAAAGGCCAGCTGCAACAGCGGCAACCTCAGGACTCAAAATCACATCTCCCGCCTGAGCATACTGCTCAGCGCTCCCAATCTGCAGGAGCATGCAATGTTCATTAGTAATCAGCATGCAGTTGCTTTTGCCAGCTGAAGCAAACACTAACAACAGGCTGGCTTGACATGCAAGACCAACGCGTCTGGCCCTTCAAAATGTCTGATCATTGGTGGAAGAGTGCATGACCAACTGGTCATGTGTGGGTGAGTGAGTGAGTGAGTGAGTGAGTGAGTGAGTGAGTGAGTGAGTGAGTGAGTGAGTGAGTGAGTGTGTGAGTGAGTGTGTGAGTGACTGAGTGAGTGGGCGAGTGAGTGAGTGAGCGAGCCACTGAGTGAGCGAGCGAGTGACTGGGCGAGCGAGCGAGTCAGTGACCGAGCGCATAGACAAATGGGTGGCTGCAAGATTGAGTGAGTAATTGAGGGAATGAGGAGGTGAATGACTGGGTGGATGCAGGACTGAGGGAATGGCTTCACAGGCAGGCATGGGGTAAGGGGCAAACCTGTGCAATGGGCGGGCGGCGTCCATGCTTGTCAGGCCCCGGGTGATGTGGGCGATCACCAATGAAGAACTCCCAGCGAGGAACGCCGCCGTCCTGTGTTGTGAACTCTGCACAGCCGCCCACATAGAACAAGCAAACCTTACCACACCCAACAGTCACCTGCATGTTCACATGGGATGCACATGAAGGCTGAGGGGTAAAGAACTAGCGCAAGGGTTGACTTGCTTAATATTAGCTGCTCAGTACCAAAATGGCATGTTACCCATCAAGTTGCTTGGCCTAGCATTGATGCCAAACACAATAGTGTAAGCAGTTTGGCTTGACCTTGCTGACATGAGCTTCTCAGTACCAAAAAGGCATGTCGCCCATCAAGTCCCTCGGCCTAACACTGATGCCAAACATGATCATGCAAGCAGCTGCTCTGCTGACAGCAGGGAGGGGCTTTTTCAGCTGCTTACTGTCAGGACACTTGCAAGGCTGGTGCGTCTTGTGACAATACATGGGTGTTGACAAGCTGACATTTGAGCTGTGCAGTTTGGAGCACTTCTTCTGGCTTTCAGCATTGTGTGACAAGATGTTGATGGATAGCTGCTGCGGCAAGAGCAGCAGCGGCAGCAGCAGCAGCAGCAGCAGCAGCAGCAGAGAGAGCCAACCTTCAAGGACAGCGGGGTGCGCTTGACAGAGTTCAGATCCGCCTGCCGCAGGTTCTTCTGGTTGTCAACATCCTTCCTCAGCAAGCTGCCCTGGTGGGACAGGGGCGAGTAGGTGGCAGACACCAGCCCTTGCCCGGAGCTGCTGCCCAGATGTGTACCCACAGAATTCATGCTGGCCCCACTGCGCTGCACTGCACTGCCTGAGCCTATGGAGAAGGTAGTGGCAGAAGCTCTGGTCTGACTGACGTCCCAGTGCACGCCGTGTCCAGGCATGCTGGGTTGACTCAGGCCGCTGCTGCCGATCGGAGCTTTGCTTTTCCTGCACAGACGGGTATGGGTGCAACTGAAGTGGAAAGGAGAATGCCCAAAGAAGAATGGTAGTCTGCTCTAGTGGCAACAGGAAAGAATGGAGTCTCAGAGCTTGTTGTATTTTCATGTTTGCCAAAGTCGGTGACAGCTTATGCCCTATGGTTCAATGTTGAGAAGTGGTGACAAGTGGGGTGTTGAGGGCGTGGGTGCTGTCGATGGGGCATTGCACCTGATTTATGAAACCTAACTGTGCAAGCCATGAAGACAAGCTGGGCTTTGTTTGCTGTATGGTTTGCACATGGGAAGAGTATTCAGGCAACAGACATTCAGACAGACAGGTGCCACACAAAAAAGAAGTGGCCTAAAAGCATTCAACCAAGGCTGTTCCAACATGTACACAATAGGATCCAGACCAGTCAAATATACCTGTCACTGAGTGCAGCCAACATTCAACTTGATGACAAACCCAATCTACAATACAGAGTAGGTAAAGCATACAGACAATGTAGGCAGGGCACGAAGGGGCTTCTTTGACAAGTGACTGCTGGCAGGCCAAAGCTGATGAGGTGACTGCAACCACAGGCAAGTCATATGGAGACTTTGATGTGACGCACCGCTTCCAAAAAGCACCCTTGAAAGCCCCCCAGGCACTCCCCTGGGGGTTGTCCCCCGCTACGGAGGACCCCGCATCTGACATGCCTGCCTCTGAAACTGCCGAGGCTGCAGAGGCATCAACTTCCAACCCTTCTGCCACTGGCCCTGGAGCGAACCTGAGCCCTTCACTGAAGGGAGCAGGCCTGCCTTGAAGGGCAGCAATGCCCACTGGGGCTTGCCTTGTCTGAAGGGGAGCCAGCCGGATCTTGTGAATATTGAATCTGTCCCCAGGGTCAAAGCCAGAAGGGGAGTGGGGTAGCTGGATGGGGTCTTCAATGGCAAAGGGATGCTGACGTGCTGGCTCTGCAAAGCGCATTATGTTTGCATGCATATGCAGCTGGCTATAACTGAAGCAGGAGTTCCTCACATGCTGTCCAGAGCAAGTGAAGGCAATGCATAAGGCACACAGTATTCTCACACAACCATGAGGGTGTGATGGACAGACAGACCAGCTGTTCAGCTGACAAAGGCACAGAGAGATAACCAGCTCAAGCGCAAACATGTGCACAACAGTAATGGCACACACACAGCAGCCTGTAGATAGTGTCCAGGCATACTGAAGGTCTCCAAGCCATACCTGGAGGTGGCAGCAATGAGGCAGATTTTGCAGCATCCTGCATCTCTGGAGGGGCAGGATCATCCGCAGGTTCAGACGGTTGCTTGTGGGCACGTATCATGCCAGAATCAGCTATTGGCAAAGTTGCATCACCAGTTCCCTCTAGTGAGTCCTGCTCTGGCGGCAAGGGGGACAGGCTGAGCCTACTGATCCTCTTCTTGAGGAATCTGGGCAGCTCCCCAGACAGTCTGCAGTCAGAAACAATATCCTGGCTAGTTGAGTACTGCATTGCGTGTGTGTGAAGCACAGAGCCGTTGATTGAAAGTTATGACACCACCCCAGTGCAACAATGTGTCAACATGCGCACATCATGGTTGAGCCAAATGGGTGTAATTGACCGCTTGCAGGCTAAGTGCCATGAGTTTGCTCTGAACAGTGAACATTGACGCAACAGCCTGAATTCAAGCAAAGCGCTGTGGCATCTGAATCTGTTGGCAATGGAACTTCATGCAGAACAAAGAGGCAAGCCTACCTGCCAGGCTGTGCTGGGGGGCGCACTTGCATGAAGCTGGCTGACTTGGGCAGATGGGGTGGGCGATTGGAGACAAGTGATGAGGCCAAGCCTTCTGTGGGCATGTTCCTTAGCAGAGACTGGCTTGACAGGTGGGAAACAGAGCGCTGTATGCGGCTGTGACCACTGCTGTCCACGCGACTCGCAGGGCTGCCTGGGGACTCTATCTTGTCTGTTTGGCAACACAAGACAAGGTGAAACAATATCCAAGATCCATTTTCCCTCAAAGTCAGCTTTTGAAAGATTGTAGAGCTGGCAAACAGGTGTGCAGTGCCAAAGGCATGTGAGCAGTGGTGTCACAAGCAGTTGGGCAATCAAACAAGCAAATCTGAAGGGACAACATGCGCATTGGAGTCGGGTTGTATCCCAGACAGAGAGCTGGTGTCACCTAAGGAACCATCTGCCAAGGGCATTTGTGAGGTCAGCGGGGTGATGCCCCCAAGTGGGTGCAGGCTCTCACCCTCCCCCTGCAAGGGGGTGGGTGACTCGCGGGCCTCCCTGGCTGACCAGCTGCGACCAAACACCTGGGCAAGGCGCAGCTTTTGGTTGACTTGCTGCAGCAAACCAACCACAGGAGGTCCTGCAAGCACCACAACCTGTGTCAAGGTCTGGGCGTCAAGCTTGGATGACCAAGCAAGGCTCTGTTCCACTGTTCTTTTGGGTACTTATTTGGTTTGTACTTGTGTTGTTTCAAACAAAGAGGGCAGCTGGTAGACCCAGGCATGCTGCGATGCAGATCATAGACACAGACGTGTTGCACAAAACCATGGCCCAATGGCAGTGTAAATGGTTCATTTGCTACACAGCTGGAGAATGCAGCAACTTTTTGCCCTTACACTCTCAGCCAATAAAGACAAGCCTTGACCAGTATGCTTCACAGCTCATTGAGCTGGCATCAAGGAGCTGCTGTTTGGTGTGCTGTAAGCTGACACATACCTGATGCTTCTTTGCTTGTTGCATCGTCTGCTGACGCAGCAATGGCAGCAAGATCTGGCTCAGTTGCAGCAGGGCTGACCACGTCTTCATGAGAAGATGCAGCATTTAATACTGTTGCTGCCGCTGGCTTACTCTGAGCTGCTCTAAGTGCAGCCAGATCAGCAGCATTGGGGGCACTGACTGCACGAGCACGGTGCCATGCAGTACCAGGGCTCCTGCATGGGTAATTCAGCCTCAAATGCAATTCATTAAGAACAATATTGCCTTGAGCTGAAACACTGTGGGAATGGGGTCCTGAAGATGACTCTACAGCTAAGGGTTCATATTGTGGCCATCATCTAGAGCTTTGATTCAAAGGATGGCCATCATTTAGAGCTGTGATACAGTGCAAGTATGGCCAAGTAGATGCCGCAAAACTCTGGGAAGGAGGCAGCAAGAATATGTACCCTGAGAAGATGCCAGCCGTAGAGCCGAAAGCACTGTGCCAGCGGCTCTCTGGCGTCGAGGCCCCGCTCTGGCTTGGAGAAGCCAGCACTTGATGGCGGTGGGCTGCACCAGCCAGGGCGAAAGCAACAGCTCCCTCAGCGACAAGTGGCGCAATTGCGACAGCTGGCTCCGGATGGTCGGCTCGAGATGGTACGGTGGCTGCCATCCGTGCGGCCCGAGCTTTCTCCCTGAGACGCTCGGCCAGAGGTATGGCAATCACATCTCCACTGGCCATCATGCGCATGGACCCTGCCGCACAAAGAAGGTGCTAAGCATGAATCCCTACACTGATGTGCTTGCCACAGTATGTCACCATCTGCACAAGCTGCCAGAGAAGCATCACATGGACTGCTGTGCAGCTTGCAAGATGAAGTTGCTGCCTTTGTACAGGCAGGCAATGCTTACCATACTTGTCTACCAGGTCGCTGGCACAGTGCATGCAGCGCAGAGTGGCTTCCTTCAAACCACCGTCCTCAGCAGTCTTTTCTTCGTTGCTTGGGCTGAATGCCACTATCATTGAGTCCCCAGCAAACTTCATGACATCTCCATCATACAATAGTATCAAGTCAATGACCTGAGCAGCACACAGGACATCAGAGCCAAGCAACATGTATTTTCATTGCCATTGTGACTAGCTTTTTGTAAAGCACAGGTCTGATTCAGCAACACTTTGATGCTGGCTGACATGCAGCAATTGGTAAAAGGTTGATAGAAGGCAGACGCCTTCTTTCAAACCATGTTGTTGCTGACAACTTGCAGCTGGTGCAGCTTGACACTTTAAACACTATATGATGGCAATTTCTTCTTTGCCAGAAGAAAGCACTGGATGTACCGGCTTCAGCCTGCTGCGAGCTTGCCAAACTGCTATGCATATGCTGCAAACAATCATAATGTTTGACAGACACAGACAAAGGGGTTCGACACTAAGCAGTGAAGGACACCTTGGTGAAGTAGTTGTTCATGCACTTGGTGAGCTGCTCCACGCCAGAGGGTCCCTGCTTGGACAGCTGCTCAGTGAGCTGTGTGAATCCTGTGATGTCACAGATGAGCACAGCGCCATCAAAGGACTCCATGCGAGGCTCCATACCCCTAGATGTCGACCCTGCAGCCACAATGACAGACAATCATATTCTTGCTGCTTCACGTGGACGGCTACAAGTTTCTTGTTGGCTCACTCTGGTCTGGGTGTGTGCTGCAAGCAAGAACATGTCTATCATGGGGGAGGAGCATGTGAGAGATGACAAGGTTCTTGCCAACACAGCATGCAGATACATGTTTTCATGCAGCTTCAATGCAAACCTGAAAGGCAATTGGCATGTCAGAACAAGCCAAAGTCAGGCCAGACAGGTTCAATTAAATAATGTATTACAGTGCCAGTGCCTTGGATGCGAGCAGCCCAGTTTTGTGCATACACATGGCAAGAGCCTGACATAGATGTGCATCCCAGTTTGACACACCAGAACCCTCAGCACGGTAATTTTGTGCCGTTTGTGAGCCAGTCGCAACAAAGGCAGTGCCACAGGGAGTCAGCAGACTTACTGTCGTTTTCTTCATCAGGCTGCTCAGGATGTGAGGCATGCCCTGCAGAGCCTGCCAGGCACCGGGGTTGTGCAGTCAGCAGATCATCCCTCAGCATTCGCGGCACAAAGGGTGCTAGAGCAGGCAGTGCTTTGGACACTGTCTTGCTCTGCCACCGGCGAGCTGTCAGGCTGGTGTTGATGATGCTCCTCAGGTCCTCCACGCTTTTGCGGTGGCCCAGGTTCTTCTCAACTGCCTCTCCGGGTGTGCTGTTCTTCTCCAAAGCTGCAGCATTGGAGAGACAAGACTTGTCCCGAACATGCCTAGCTCATCATGAGCTGGAAAGCGTTTTTATTATTATTGATAACATTTTAAGCTGCAGCATGGCATCAGCATCTTAGGCTGCTGACATGGTTATCAACTGAGGTGGTTGTGCAGCTGCAGCAGTGAAGCAAGTACTCGTGGGGCAGGCCTTGATCCTTGCTGAAACATGAATGCTTCTCTCATGCATTCATTAAAGCAGCCACAGGGTAGGGCTTGTTTGTGGCCTGGTCGGATACAGAGGCAGTGGACACACACCTTCAAAGAAGGATGCGCCTGCCTGCTCTGCAAGCTGGGCTAAATTGGATGCCCTGCGTGCCTTACGTCCTGCTTTAGGGGCGGCCCCCAGCCTGGATACGGGTGACTTGGGGGTCGAAAGACCTCCTTTGTTAGCGCTGGGAATGGATGTGGTTGGTATTAGCACATTCAGCGTGGGCTTCTCCTGCACTCACAGACGAGTACACTCACCACCCAGCCGATCATACACATGCTTGCTCTACAGTCACATTTTGCTGAGCTGCTTTATGTGGCGTCCTGCAAATGTCCCAATGCGGGCAGCTGCGTGTCTGAACACATAATGTGACTTGCACACCTTGGCTGCAGACTGCAGATTGATCAAGCAGGTTGTTTCCTGGTCTGAGTTCAGATTGGAGACCATTGACAGCATCTGCCTGCCCACAACCTATAATCTGCGCAGACTCGGTGCACAACTCCAAGCTATGCAAGCTATGCCATGTGCAAGCAGCAGCACCTTCTTGGCCTTGATAGTGTCTGCCTTGAGGCTGGTGGATGGGTTCCTGAGCAGCATGCTGCTCATTCGTCCTTTCCAGCCTGCAGCCGGCCTGCCAGCGCGCCAAGAGCCAGTGGACCCTTCATCAGTCATATCGCTCTGAACACTCCCAGGACCAGCTGCTCGACTTGACAGACCAAACAGATCGTTGTCTGAGTGATGGTGCAAGGACGCGGCAAGGGGGCTGTCTGCAAATGCTGCGCTGATAAGAACTGCCTCAGAGCCTCGCGAGCTGTCTATAGAGGTTTGCGAGTCATTGGCTCTCTTGTTCAGCAAGCTGCTCATCAGGTTTTCATCCCTTTTCTGACCAGAAGCGCCTGCAATGGAAAGACACACAGTTCACACTATGATGTTGCACATTGATAAGGCAGACTACGCCGGTAGCTGTACAGTGGCTGCAGCTGTGCAGTAGCTGTACAGTAGCTGTGCAGTAGCTGCACAGTAGCTGTACGGTAGCTGAGTCCCACTTTGAAGTGCAGAATAGGGCAAGCAGCCACATGTAGCTGTTATCTGATAGCAAGCTTCTGAGGGTGTTTCTTGCTTTCCAAGCTGAACAGTATCCTGCACAGCTTGCAAATGAGCAATTGCGCTTTCTCTGCACTTCCGACCTGAGTCAAAGGATGCCCGCTTCCCAGGCGTGTTTGGGGATGGCGAGGGTTGATCGGAGGACGAATGGCGCTTGCCCCTGATCTTGTCCAGCAGAGATAAAGCAGGCTTCTCTTCCACAACAGGGCCCTCGCCCTGGAGTTTACAGACACTTGTGAGCAAAGAACCACATGCACTGTCTCATGGTGGAGGTTTCACATTGCCATCCCTGACGCTGAGCAGCACAGCTAACGGTTTGAAGGGAGTGCAAGAGTTGCTTTACACAAAGAGAGTGTCGACTTTTGCTCGAGCATACTTTTACACAAATGATTGTTGGGCTGATCAATGAGCTGAAAATGTGTATCAGGGTCACGAGATGACCACAGAGAGAGAGAAGAGTTTTACATCCTTTGTCCAGCATGAAGTGGGAGTACACTACCTCCTGAGGCATGGGCTTCCAGTGCTGCATGACCGTGCTGAGGTTGCTGGAGGTCCTCAGCACTGGGTCTGACAAGTTGCTGTTGGCTCCATGCAGCCTCTCAAGGCGTACCAGATCTGACTCCTCACCCCTGCACCCATCAAGTCTTCCCTGATTTGCCTTGCACATAGCAATGATTGGTGGCTGGCTGAATCTTCCAAACATGGGTCGGCTGGTTTGAGGTATGGTTAGAGCTCAAAGCTGGATGCATTGGTCCTATGACTGTTGACCTTGACAGCTGGCAGTGTTTGTATGCATGGCTGGCCTCGATTGTGATTGGCACGTCAGAGCGCTTGCGCTTTGTCTGCCCACATGTTGACACGTGCGGTCTGAGACAGCTGCCAAGTGCATGCAAAGGTTCAGCTAGCTGTGCTTGCTGCTGCCACACAGCTGATCCCTCAAATGGCCGGGTTTGCATTCACACCATCGTGCTGACTGAGGCAACACTCGCTGCCTGTCTGGAGCTGAAACTCTGATTCAGCAGGGAAGCTGATGTCTGTGGGCTTTGCAACAACAGGCATGTCAAAATGCTTGCAGCTGACGTGCTGTCCCTTGCGCCTTCACAATGTCTGATAGGCTGCTTGCTGCAACTGCTGAATTGCTGGAAGCCAGCTGGTGTGTCAATGCACAAAATGCTCAACAACAAACTCCATCCATCCAGTTTGCTGACATAAACTCAGAGGGCACACACAGGTTGCTTTGCTCAAATTAGGCATGGTGCCTGACACAAGCAGCACATGTGCGCAGGAAGTTGGCAAGCACAAGGCCAACAGAGTGCATGCATGTCTTGGGGGACTGCTCTCAGTGACAACATGGCAGAGGACTAGGCAGAGCATGAGGTTCATGATTTGCATGCATGCTGAGTCAGCTCATCACGATGCCTGTTTGGTTTCGCATCATGCTTACTAAATGCAATGCATGTGTAGAAGGACTTACACAGGCCATGCTGGGGTGGCAAGGACCTGCAGAACATTGCTTGGCTTGCGCAATGCATTGGGGAGGATGACCGGCGCCATGGCTGCCTCAGCATGCCCTTCTTTGGTTTCCACTGAGAAGGGCATCCCCAGCTGCCAGCCCTCAGCATGGGGATCATCTGCTGTGCTCACTCCAGAATCTGTTGTCACATGTAACAGTGCTTGGTAACTTGTTGTGATGTAAACAACAACAGGTAACTTATTGTGATGTAAACAACAACAGTAGCACTTTAGTCCAGTTGTGAGGTCACTCACACGCAGCTCTCAACTGTCAAGGCCTCATGTGCCTTATATCATGTGGCTTGATAGGCTGGCAACTTCCTTTATTACATGCTGAAGAGCCGGCATGCTGACAAGCAAAGAGGGCAGCACAGCCCTCACAGAGGGCAATCCCATCAGTCAAAGTGCGCATGTAGACCATCACACAGCAGGAGCTCTAACATCAACTGACACAACAGTGGTGCTAGTGTCGCATCCCTGTGCATAACAACAGTGTAGTACCTGGCATCATGGTACGGGCTTCCCATTCATCTTCACCGGCCAATGCATTCATCCTAGCTGGAACAGATTGTGCTCCGTATCCAGCCACGTCTGCGCACCCAGATACACACTCATCTTTGGGCTTGCTGCATGTACGTAGCAGTGTACAACTCAACAATGATGCTCCATCAGGCCTCGTGCAGGTCAGACATCTTGAATATATCATTTAGGGTGAACGCGCATGCATACTTGGCTTGAGTGTGTTGTGTGAACATTCTGCCATGCACTCCTGAGCAGTCTGACAATGGCTTTCATCAATGTCCACTGCAATCTGGTGAGCACCTGGTGAGAATGAGGAGGGATATTGTAATGCCGGAAGACAACATAGCATGCAGCAATCACAACATCCTCAAATGATGTTTGTCACAACAAGCATCTGGGTTGACAAGGTTTTGAATACCCAGATCAGAATTTTGACGAATGGATTACCTGCAACAGCCTCCATTGAGTGGCCGTGTTTGATGAGAGTGGGGGCAGATGGAGGTCTCATCTTGACCAGCATCCCCATCTTGTTGACAGCCCCTACAGCTTTGACTGCCCCTTTCCATTTGCTCATGGACAGCCGCTGCCGCAAAATAGCGTCCACACTCGGCACCTCAGGGGCTGCTTCAATGAAGCCCTCTTGAGATGCCCTGTGTCTCCTCTCACGCACCTCCTCCTTCTCAGCTGTCTTCTCTTGTGCTCGGTTGACATCCCAGAGACCCAGAATGGACTCTGCAGTTGATTGCAGCTGATCCTCAGTCTGTTGAGGCGCAGCAGAGGTGCCAACAGAGCTTGCAACTGATGTAGCTGCAGAGGCAGGGCGTGATGCATGGCTTGCATCACTGTCAGAGCCTGCGCCAGAGTGCCGGCGATGTCGAGACCCCTTGCTGCTTGTAGATCTGAAGGTGCGCCTGCTAGCAGGGACGTCAGGAGAGTTTTCCCGGTCGGTGCGGTGTCCGTGTTGCTGAGATGGGCGGCCAGAGGTTCTGCGTACTCTGACTGGTGCGGAAGATTCCCCACTGGCTGGTCTCTCACTGGGAACAGGGCTATCAGATTGTCCACTGGCAGGCCGTGCTTTGATAGGAACTTTGTATGCCCCAAAGTTCTGGGTAGTCTTTTTTAGTGCTGGTTTGGGCTTGGCTTTAGGCTGCTGCATGTTGCTATGGCAGACCCTGTACCAGCAGCAGCATAGTTTCCAGCACCAGGCAATGCTGTTTAGAGACCTGCAATGATGTGCGCAACCTGGAAGGCTGGCTTCACTTGTCCGGTCTGAGGGTCCAGATTTTCGTCTGAACAGCTTGATGAAAGTGTACAGTTGCCAAGATGCTTATAACATACATGAAGCTGTAAAGCCTGGCGAGACTGCACTAACACGGCGAGCCACACAACTTTGCATCAAACAGGATGCACTCGACTCTGCCTCTACGCTGTGTAATCAGCGGAGTCTTTGAGGCACAAAACCCGAAGTGAGTCCAGCATACCATTGAGGTCAAGCTACACTTCCCCGCAGCTTGACTCTGCCCGCAATAGAAGAGAAACACTGTGGCACGGCATCACTGCAGATACTGTCAGTGGACACTCGCCTCGTTCCGCCATCGCCAGGCCGCAACAAGGACGAATGCGACCTGTGTGAACGACCAAGTGCATCCTCGCAGTGTTCAGGCCGATTGTGTGATCGTTATTGGCACAAGAAGCCAGACAATCTTTGACTGTCGTGAATGGAAATCAATGACATACTTTTACGAGACCACAGAAATTGCCACATAAATAGGTTTCTGCACTGAAGTTCTTGCATTTCAGACGAACATACACCCCACTACACTGTTTGGCAAATGAGCGCATCAAGCTCCACAACATGCGTTTCTGAGACTGTTGCGTGCTCTGCAACTTTGGTCACGTCTGTCACAATTGTGCATAAATCTGATGATTCATTAGAAATGACTCAGAAGTTGCAGGTAACACAACATAGTGATTAAAGTATCCACACATGGGCAGGTGCAAATGAGCATGATGGTGTTTGTGACTGACAATCCGTTGACCTTTTTGACAATTTAAGTCATCAGGTGAGACTTCATGAATTTAAGTATTCGTATGATCATCAAACCGACTTCAAACACATCATGAATCAAGACTCATGACTGCAGGTCCATTGCGAGTCATGACATCCTGAAAGGTCCCAGTGGTGGCGAAACAATCGGACTCGGTCTGGAACACTTTCGTTACCCTTCAGAATTGCCCTCAGGCTGGAAAGAGGGCCCTGTTAGTAACAGGCTGTTACAGGTCCGTCTCAAACAATTACGGTACTCACCACGTGCCGCCTGTGCGTGACTGCAAGCCGCAGACCTACAGCGCAAGCATGGCACAGTAGCCCGCTGCGACAAACTTGCAGCCATAATGGTCGTGTCTGCCTGTCCTTTGTGCAACAAGAGTGTGTTGACCAGGGCACTCAATTACGAATCTGGAAATCGCAAAAGATTTAGGCCGAGACCAGCCTTTGTTGCCTTGCCTAAACCTGACCGACGCAGTACAAAAGGCAGCAGGCATACTACTGACCACTCTCTGTGTGTCCAGTCAGCCAATTTTGATTCTGACCGCGACAATACTGCTGAGGGTGCTCAACAACCACTTAGAGGCCCTGAGGAGGCCAGTACTCCTGCATGGGACGTTGTCGGTCTGGGGCAACCTATGGTTGACTTTTCTGCTTCTGTAGAGGACGACCTGTTAGTGAGGCTTGGCATAGTCAAAGGCAGTAGAAGGTGACTGTCTGAAGCTCTGGCGGTAGAGCATTTTGTGTAAGTGTCTGCCCGTCAACTTCCACTTCTTGAATACAGAGTCATATCAGCACAGCAGCGAGCTGAAGTCTTGCAAGCGTTGGAGTCTACCCCCTATCAGGCAAGTACCCCGTGCAGCAATGCCTGGCCGACTAAGCTCAACATCTGGTAGCTGATCAGTCAAAGCTTTTTGTGTAGGTCTCAGCTGGAGGATCTCTTTCCAACACCTTGATTGGTTTGTCAAGACTCGGGCAAGCCGATAATTGTTTACGAGGCAGCGGCGGTCTACAGGTTGCTTTGGCTGGTGCTGTGGGAAGCGACACTCTTGGCAGTTTCTTTGCTGCTCAAGCAGCAAAAGCAGGAGTGGCAATACTGGCAGATACACTA
>JAABUP010005733.1_pt1 | contig 18542 bp, 25 predicted proteins | sample 5559201 | NCBI WGS metagenome assembly JAABUP01 (sample SAMN10711887, study PRJNA513373) | rock metagenome | isolation source: Antarctica rocks | place: Antarctica
ACTCTGATTGCTGATAACACCAGTCAGCAATCTCAGTCTGCCCAGCCACTGCAGCCAGCTCCCTCAGATGAGAGCCAGATTACAGCTCACTCAAGCTCTTAATGTCTGTCAAATAGAGCTTTCACAACAATATGCAAGCTGATTCAATTGCTCTGCACCATGATTGAATGGCATGAAAGGCAACAACACTGCTGAAGTCTTTGTGATGTGCAGTACCTGATCCAGAAACTGCCTTGTCCTCTTCCTCCTAGTGGGGAAGAGGCAAGGGTCTTCCTGCTGACTGGGTGGGGCACTGCCAGAGGGTGCTTGGCCCTCACCACCCCCTGCAGTACAAGCATGTCCTGTCAAGTATGGCAAGCATGAAATGTAACGGTAGATGTGGTTCAGACTCTGCAGTGGGCTTGTGCTTGTTGCTCATGCAAGCCGCTGACCAGCACATGCAGCATGGCAGCTCATTACATGGTACCCACCCACTTCACATACATGCAGTTTGCATCATGAACTGCATCTGGGTGCTGAGCTCAGCTGCTGTGTAGCCGCACTGGCAGCGCCATGATGGAAATGTGGTGATGGTGGTGAAGAAAGCCCAGGTGGTGGTGGTGGTAGTGGTGGTGATGACTGTGGCAGTACTCAGATGGAAATTGGTGGTGCTGACGCAGTCAATGCACGCACACACACATTCTCTTGTCAGGTCAGAAACAGCAGTCCTACCACTACTGGTGCCTGCTGCAGCTGAGCTGGGATTTGCTGCGCTTGCACCCCTGCTGGGGTGAGCCTCCTCCCTGGCAGCATCATCCATGACTGAGGCAGGGCTGTCCTGGACATGCCCTGCTTGGCTGTCCTCAGAATCTGCAGACAAGCACGCTTACTTTAAGTGTGATGTTTGTCAATTGCAACTGCAAGGCTTACTGCTGAACAGGCATTACAGAATCAGTTGCGATCAGTTCAACATGCTTCAGGTGCATAATTTCTGAGAAGACAAACACAAGAGCCATGGGTTCTGAAGTCAATAGCTATGCAGTCACATTGCATGTATGGCAGGCGCAAAAGTATAACACATTATGTGGTCTGTCAAATGTGTGCAGACAAGCAAAAGAGGCATTTGCCAACAATGCACATCCTGAAGATGTAGCCTCTAGCATCACAAACCACAGATAACTACTCAAAGGCAATGTCTGTCAACAATTGTGACATTGCCTAGTAGGTTACCAGTCAGCCTAAATATCAAGTGTCAGCATGCACACTTCCATCATTCCCAACATGTATCAAATCTGTTGTTGACAGCAGCAACCTACCTTCTGCCAAAGTGGATTCAGGCAAGCTATCCACGATGGGCATGCAGCCTGTACCCTCCCTCACTTCCTCTTCTGCACCACCATCAGCCACACCAGAAGCTGACTGAGCTGTTGTTACAGCAGCCAGGACAGCAGCCCTGGAGGAAGGTGGCCCAGTACCCATAGAAGAGGTTGCCGCAGCGGACACAGGAGCAGCTGACTCAGCGGACACAGTAGCAGCTGACTCAGCGGACGCAGGAAGGGCTGATTCATGTGATGTGTTAGTCACAACTGCTGAGTCAGGGGCTGCAAATGGCTGGCTCAGGGCAGCGTGGTGCTGGCCCTGCTGGGCTGCCTGTGGGGGCGCTGGCTCCTGCATGCCGATGTGGTCATGAACACAGGGCTTGCTACAACACGTTGATGCACACTCTGGTCCTCAGCTAAGCTATCATGTCAAAAAGTCATCCATGCAACAAGCCAAACCCCAAGGTAGGGGCGTGACAGATACAGCCAAGTGAAACATCAAATGTATGTACAACAGGCAGCTGTGCAATGAATCCTGACAACCAGCGCAGAATAATGCTATCAAGACCACTTGGACTAAGAACACCTACCTGCGTGACAGGGGCTGCATTGCCGCCCCTCTTCCTCAGCTTGGGGGTGTTGGGCTGGTCCCTCTTTGCTCATATGGGCCTTGTGCAGAGCTGTGCCCTGGGTGAAGCTGAAAGCCCCTAAACCAAGTCACAGCATGCTCAGCATGTATGCAAGAACCCATGCATGTAAGGTATTGCAATTGAACCTTTGCTGAGATGGACGTACACACGTTGTGTTGGTGCAGCCTGGCAAGCAAATGCAAGCTGGTCAGAATGCAAGCAGGCACGCTGTGTACAAGCCAGCCAGCCTGTGATATGAGACCTAAATGCAGCCAACACAGGGCAGGGTCTTACCTGGTAGCATGCTGCCCAATGGCAGAGCTGGTGCAGTGTCACCCTTGCTGTGATCCACCACAGCTCCTTCCCCTTGCTCTTCTCCAACCCCAGCCACCTGTCTCTTGGCTTCTTCTTCGCCAGCAGTGGAGTGGCCTTCAGAGGCAGACGCTTGCTGGGCCCCCTCCTCTTCTGCAGCACTGGGATTGGGCCGCTTGAGGCTTGGCTCATCAGAGGAGGGGGGGCCATCAGGGTCAGCCTGCACGCCCCCACACCAGCTTGTCAGTCACACATGCCACCAGCAGCTTGGGTCGGCGGTGGTGGATTTCCAACATGTGATTGCAAAACACACCAGTCAGCATTCTCAGTCTGCCCAGCCACTACAGCCAGCTCCCTCAGATGAGAGCCAGATTACAGCTCACTCAAGCTCACAATGTCTGTCAATCAGAGCTTTCACAGGAGTATACAAGCTGATTCAACTGCTTTGCAGCTCTATTGACTAGCATGCAAGGCAATGACAATGCTGTAGTCTGTATGATGTGCAGTACCTGATCCAGAACCTGCCTTGTCCTCTTCCTCCTAGAGGGGAAGAGGCAAGGGCCTTCCTGCTCACTAGCTGGGGCACTGCCAGAGTGTGCCTGCCCCTCACCACCCCCTGCAACAAAGGCATGTCCTGTCAAGTATGGCAAGCTCAAAATGTAGCAATGTATCTGATATAACCTCTGCAGCAACCTCCACCAATGCCTAGCAGCTTGTGCTTGATGCTCATGCAAGCTGCTGACCTGCATATGCAGCATGGCTGGTCACTATATGGTCTCCACCCACTCAACATACGTGCAGTTTGCTTCAACAACTGGGGCCAGGAGATGAGCTCAGCTGCTGCGCAGCTGCCATGACAGTGTGCCCAGTCAGGTGTTCAGGATGCCACAAGACTGAGACACAGACGTGAAAGCATGCGCCATGATATAAATGTGGTGATGGTGGTGAAGATAGCCAAGGTGGTGGTGGTGGTGGTAGTGGTGGTGGTAGTGGTGGTGGTAGCGGTACTCAGTTGGAATTTGGTGGTGCTGGCGCAGTCAATGCACACACACACACACACACACACACATGTCAGGTCAGAAACAGTGGACTTACCACTGCTGGTGACTGCTGCAGCTGGGCTGGCATTCTCTGCGCTTCCACCCCTGCTGGGGTCAGCCTCCTCCCTGGCAGCATCATCCATGACTGGAGCAGGGCTGTCCTGGATATGCCCTGCTTGGCTGTCCTTGGAATCTGCAGACAAGCACGCTTAAGTGTGGTTAAGTCTGGTTAAGTGTGACGTTTGTCAGTTGCAACCGCAGGGCTTGCTGCTGAACAGGCATTACAGACCAGTTGTGATGAGTCCAACATGCTTCAGGTGCGGCTGGCATAGCTCTTATGCAATAGCAAATGAATTTAAACCCTGTACTGTCAAGGAAACAGCTCATAACGAAATGAATGTCATACTTTCTCAGTTCTGTGCAACAGCTTTGCACAGATCATATTGCCCAGATCAGCACTTTTCAATTGTATTCGATGTTCTCGTCCATGTTGAAGCTGCAAAGGTTTTTGTTGAGTCTGGATGCAGTGTAAAGCTGGGGCTTACCGGCTGTTGCTTTGGCACTTGCTGGACTGGGGTTCCTTGCGCTTTCAGCCCTCCTGGGGTGAGCCTCTTGCCTTGTGGGATCAGACAGCAGCTCTGCATTGGTGCCTCTTACTGGCGCTGCTGTGCTGTAGCTGTCCTGCCCACTCACATGCGCAGCTTGGGGCTCTGGGAAGGCCTCTGGCACAGCTGGGTATTGCAAACACCCTGGACAACAGACACACTGACATCACATACAAACTTGCACGTGGTCATTTCAAGTAAAGGGTCTGGATTTGATTATACATTTTCTGGGCACACAGGCCAGGGGTTTGGGAGCCAATAGCTATGCAGTCAAAATACATATGAGGCAGGCGCAGAAGTCTAACACTTTATGGTGCTCTGTCAACTTTGTGCAATCAAGCACAGGCAAGGCAGTTCAAGACAGAGGTGGCATCTGCCAACAATGTCTGTCAACAGCTGCAAGGTTGCCTAGTAGATGGCTAGTCAGCCTGAATAGGATAAAATCAACATGCATACGTTCTTCATTCCCAACATGTATTCAGTCTGTTGCTGACAGCAGCAACCTACCTTCTGCCATAGTGGAGTCAGAGAAGCTGTCCACTATTGGGTTGTGGCCTGTACCCTCATTTGCTGCCTCTTCTGCACCACCACCAGAAGCTGACCCAGATGTTGAGGCAGTAGCTAGGTCAGCAGCCCTAGAATAAGGTGGCCCAGCAACGACAGAAGCAGTCGCCTCAGCAGCCACAGGAGGGGCTGAGTCAGCGGCCAGAGGAGGGGCTGAGTCAGCGGCCACAGGAGGGGCTGAGTCAGCGATTGTGTGAGCCACAGCTGCTGAGTCTGGGGCAGGAGCTGGCTGGCTCAGGGCAGCGTGGTGCTGGCCTTGGGTAGTGCCCTGCTGAGCTGCCTGTGAGGGTGCCGGCCCCTGCATGCCAATGTTGTCATGAACACAGGGCTTGCTACAACATGTTGAGGCACACTCTGGTCCTCAGCCAAGCTATCATGTCAACAAGCATCCATGCAACAAGCCAAACCCCAAGCTAGGGGCATGACAGATGCAGCCAAGCAAAATATAACAAGTACATACAACAGGCAGGTGTGCAGTGAATCCTGACAACCAACGCAAAACAATGCTACCAAGACCAGCTAAACTCAAAACACCTACCTGCGTGAGAGGGGCTGCATTGCCGCCCTTCTTCTTCAGCTTGGCGCTAGTGGGCTGGTCCCTCTTGCTCCTGTGGGCCTTGTGCTGAGCTGTGCCCTTAGTGAAGCTGGAAGCCCCTGAAACAAGTCACAGCATGCTCAGCATGTATGCAAGGACCCATGCATGTAAGCCACTGCAATTAAGCTTGTGCTGAGATGGACAAATGTTGTATTGCTGCAGCCTGGCAAGGAATTGCAAGCTGGTCAGAATGCAAGCAGGCACGCTGAGTACAATTTAGCCAGCCTGTTGTATGAGACCCAAATGCAGTCAACATGGGGCAGGGTGTGACCTGGTAGCATGCTGCCCAATGGCAGAGCTGGTGCAGCGCTACCCTTGCTGTGATCCACCACAGCTCCTTCCCCTTGCTCTTCACCACCCCCAGCCACCTGCGTCTTGGCTTCTTCTTCACCAGCAGTGGAGTGGCCTTCAGAGGTGGGTGCCTGCTGGGCCCCTTCCTCTTCTGCAGCACTGGGCTTGGGCCGCTTGAGACTTGGCTCAACAGAGGAGGAGGGGCCATCAGGGTCAGCCTGCACGCCCCCACATCAGCTTGTCAGTCACACATGTCACTAGAAGCTTGCGCTGGCAGTGGGGCACTGCCAACACTCTGATTGTTGATGATACCAGTCAGCAATCTCAGCCTACCCACAACGACATGACATCATGCGCACAGACCTGACCACACAGCGTGCATCTTGGAACCAACAAGAAGTGATGCTATTGTGATGACACAATGTGGCCGACACAAACCACCTCACAGCGAGCACTAGTTACTAGAAATCAAGTGATACAGCTGTTGCATACATGAGTCAGCGCAGGAGCATGCACTCCTTGAATGAGGTGCAAGCTTGGTGAGGGTGTACATCAGTCACGCACTATGATGGGTCCAAGCAGCTGCAGCCATGAGTCACCAAATGCACCACTTACCTGGCGAGTGGTGTCACTCCTGCTGCGCTTCCCAGGCCTGGGCAATGGTGACAGCGTCTGGGCAATCCTCTGTGCAGCTGGTGCTGCTTGCTGGGCTGCACCTGCGGGCTCAAGCAATGAGGGCCCTGCTGGGGCATCACCCGACTGCCCTCCTCCTCCCTGCACATCCCGTCCATGTCTGTAACAGTACTACCTTACAAGCTTCACGCACATACCTGACTGGACCGCAGCCAAACCATATGGATTGCACTCTGCTGATGACAGCTAAGCACACATGTGCGTTACGCCGTCAAACGATACAGCCCTAGAGTGCCCCAATAGCAGATGCTGAATGGCAGGTTCTGCATTTGGCGGTGGGCAGACATGGGACGCACTAGTGAGACCGCACTTGCAGCACAGGTCATTTTTTTGACACATTACCTCATATTACCTGACCTTTGACACCCAAACTTGATTAACAAAAAGAAGGATGACGTAGCCATAAGGGGTTACGTCACACAAGGCACGAGCACACAAAGCATACTGCACATGTGGCAAATAGAAAAACATGGGGCAGTACTTGTGCGGGCAGAATGCTGCTGCTGCTGCTGGGTGCCGCTGCATCTGCAGGCTTGCTTGCACCGGCTGTGCATTGAATGCTCGCAATTGCCTTCCTGGCAGGCTTGCCCTTCTTGCCTGCCTGATCAGCAGCCCTCTTGTTGGGCTGGTCAACCCCCATCGTGAAAGAGTTGGGGCCTGCATGAACACATGCATCAGGCCACAGCTTTTGAGCCGGCACAGGCAGCAGCTGCAAGACATGCAAGGATACATGGGTGTGATGCCTCAGAGCAGTCTCAACTTGGTGGGTGTGTAAGACCTCAAGCATTGACCTGATGCACATGATGTATATATCTGTTACACTGACAACATGACCCATTCTACTGACCACAAGTTCCAAATTGATCTACGCAAGAAACTGCCAGTGGGACAGTCATGGCAGCGTGTTGATTAGCACCCATGGTGGGGGCCACATGCCTGCCAGCTTATCTCCAGGACATGTCATATGTCATAGCCATTTGTGCAGATGACAGTGTATTCACGACACCAGGTGTCATCCCTGGTCGCAGCAACATGTTGATAAGCACACATGGTGGGTGTGTGGCGCCTGCCATGGGTGCTAATCAACATGTTGCCATGACCAGGGATGACACCCGCTGCTGGTGTCCTGAATGCACTGTCATCTGCACAAAGGGCGCACAGCTTTACCGCTTTGCAGCACTCAGCAGACCAATATGAGGGACATGCGTGCTGACAATGGCTCAGCTTGGTCTTGGCACTAAGCAAGCAGCAGCTACAAGACAGGCAAGGATACACGGCTTGGATGCCTTAGTACAATTTGAGTCTGGTATTAGGTGGGTGTGCAGGACCTCAAGCATTGACTCGAATCACATGATGTACATACAAACATGTACATGAACAAAGTGTGTGCACGTGCACACCTGTGGGCTTGCCAAGCTGAAGGGTTGGCTGCATGGCAGCAGCTGGCTGTGGAGCAGCTGCGTCATTGGACAGTGCTGCATCCTCTTCAGGACTCTGCCTTTGCCTCTTAGAGCAGCTCAGCTGAGAGGGAGACACAAGTTCCACGTTGACCTGTACAAGACACAGTGGACACTCATGCAGCACACACAAGGCTTGTTGACAGGATTGGACTTGACACCAGAGTATGCGATCAAAGCGTTGTGTAAAACGCACAAACAAGACAGCGGCCAAGTCTCAAGCAAACATGAATTGATGCCATTACTTCAAAGTGTGTACCTGCTGAGCATTGGCAGAAGCTGCCCGCTTCTGAGCACCACAGAAGAGTGGCAGATCTGTGAATGGCCCATTGGTTACGGCAGGTGCAGCAGAAGCTGGATTGGGCCAGCAGCTGCAGATGAAGCTGCTATGGCACCAGCAGGTGTCTGAGCAGGTGCTGTTGATACCTCTGCAACTTCTAAAGAAGTGACAGCTGTGCAAGCTGTAGGAGCTGCAACAGGGCTAGCAAGTGACCCAGCAGCTGCAGAAGATGCTGCTGATGAGACAGCGGGTGCTTCAGCAGTTGGCCCAGGAACAGCCATTGGGATGAGGCTTGCCGCTGCAGCTGGAGAGGCTGCCCTAGGACTGCTTGCTGGCTGTGCCACTGCAGAGTCCGGGTCAGGAACAAAGCGCTGGCTGTTCTGGGGGTGGAGAGGGCTGGGCAAGGGGGTCAGCACTGGCAGATAGAAATCCGGCGTTCTCATGACATAGCCAGGAGATAAGCCAGTAGGCATGTGGCCCCCGCCATGAGTGCTGATCAGGATACTGCCATGACCTTGGATGACAGCTATTGCTGGTGTCCCAAATGCACTGTCATCTGCACAAACGGCGCACAGCTTCACCACTTTGCAGCAGTCATCAGACCAACATGATGGATGTGTGTGCTTATAGTGACTCAACTTGGTATTGGCACTAAGCAAGCAAACACTGCTGGTCATCTTGCTTACCCGCAACAAGATGGGATTAAACACAAGAAGCAGAACACAGACAAATGGCAAAGCTTTGTATGCACATAATTGATGAATTGACTGTTAGTGCTGCAGACTGCATGTTGCGGCTACATCAGGCTTGTATGCTTGCAGTTTTTATGGTTGATGCCTTAACCTATGCTCAGACATCATGATTTGTGGTTTACGCTTGACAATGATGGAGCTTCGTGCTTGAGAGCAGTGCTTACTTCCAGGTGGGCTGGGCTGCTGTGCAACCCCATCAAGGGACATGCCTTGCCCAGCTGTCCCAGCAGCTGCAGCAGAAGGCGGCACCAGGCTAGCAGATAACCCAGCATCTACAAGCGAAGCTGCAGATGGGACAGCAAACTCCTCAGCAGTTTCTGCAGATGCAACAGCTGCAGGAGCTGCTGCAGGGCCAGCTATTGACTCAGCAGCTGCTAGAGAAGCTGCTGATGAGGCAGCAGGTACAGCAGCTAGCCCAAAAGATGCCATTGGGATGGAGCTGGCCTTGGCACTTGCTGGAGAGGCTGCCTGGGGGTTGCCTGCTGCCTGTGCATTCACAGGATTCTGGTCTTGTAGAGCAGGAGCCACATCCTGGCTGCCCGGGGAGTGGGCCATGCTGGGGGGTGTCATTGCTGGAAGCCACAAGTCTGGGGTCGTCATGACATCATTGGACGAACCTCCAACAGCGGGCATTCCATCATTGCCCTGAGCACTTGGAGATATCCCAGCAGGCATGTGGCCCTCACCATGGTTCTGGACGGACACGCCATGCACTCCAAGCCCAGAACTGGCTGCTGGTGTGCTGAAGCTAATGCCATCTGCATAACATCACACAGTGTGTTCAAGCAGTTTGCATCAAATCAGCATATCATCAGGAGAAATACGTTGTGCAAAATGGGTCAGCTTGGTCAAGTTTTGACGCTTCATGACATTGCTCAAACTCTTGCTGACATGCAATACGATGGGTTGCGACAAACAGGGCAGTATAACTGAGACACAGTAATGCTGACCCTGTATGAACACAATGACCTGTATGCTCTAAAGCTGATTATGCATGAACACAATGACCTGTATGCTCTTGGCAACCAGTGTGTTGTATTGTGCACGCTCAAGCAACGCCAAGCCTGTCTACCTGCAATGTCTATGGGTTTGCATAAAATCCTAAATTCAACTTTCAAAGTCACGACTTGTGGCTTGTGGTTGACATTGATGGCGGTGCAGGTGCATTACTCACCCCCAGGTGTGCCAGATGGGCTGGCTTGCTGGGGCACACCATCAGAAGACATCACCCTCAACATGCTCAGGTCCTGCCCACTCCTGCTGACAGGTGGCTGCTCCAAGGCTTGCGTGCCAGCCTGCAAAACAGTCTGTCCACACATGAAGCAGGCAGCATGCTACTGCAGCAGCTTAAAAACTTGTTAAGCACAGCTCTATTGTTTCATGTACATCTGCTGAAAACCCAGACTCCCCAGCTGGATGTCTATTCTTGAGCCATATACGCTACACAATGACATGCTAGCACGCATGTTGCACAACATCCACACAGTGAGCTACAATACCCAGAGACAGTACACCCAACAGAGACAGGCTGTTACCTCTGTTTCAAACAGAGTGTTGTCAAAGACCAGGTTCGAATATCCTGGGGTGTCTTGGGGGGTGTGCCCCCCGCCGCTAGAGGACACAACACCCAAAGCAGACCCATTGGCCCCTCCAGGTACCCTGGCAGCTTCTGCATCAGCTTCTTGCAGCATCCTTCTGGCTGCTTGGACCTGTGCAAGCAAACAAGGTGAGCCTTTGAAGGCTGAACACAACATGTTGTTCAATCAGTGTCATCTTGCACTCATATGCATGTGGAAGTGCAAGCATTGCACCTGTGCAAGCTGAATCTGACATGATCAGTTTTGTGTGTTTTGACGATGAGCTGAAGGCATTAGTGTACTTTGCCTCACATTGAATTACATCAAGAAACAGGATAGTCAGGTTACAGGTGCCAGCAGACATGCAACATAATCTCCAAGGCTGTGAAAGCTTTGAGTGTAACAGGCAGTACCTGATGAACGCGATCGCAGCTGGCCGCAATTTCATACACCACCCATTCCCCTGAAGGTGGGGTCTTGCAGTTCCCCTGGGCCACCGCTCCAGGAAGGCTAGGGGTCACAAACCCAGCACCTGGCTGGGGCAGACTCCAGTTGCCCAGCTCAATAGTGATGGGCTGTCTGCTAGCTGCCCTGTCCTGTGTAGGCGGGCCTACAGACAAGCCACCATTGTGAGTTGAGCAAATTTCCTAATACCGGGTCCAAGACATCACTTCAACAGCTGCTTTCACAATTGTGGCAAACTAATTTCAACCAGACATGCATTACTGACATGATGCTTAGCATGCGTTGAGACAGCTGGCAAACAGTGAATTTCCCTAGAGTGGGCACCCTCTACATGACTGAAGTCACAACTAGAAGGCACGCAATCTGCACAGCTAGTGTGCATGCATGTTGCACAGTGACATCAAGCTGCGCAGGAGCTTGCAAGACATCAGCAAGCGGCCTTGCTGGAATTAAATAAAGCAGAGTAACAGACAAATGGCGATACCATTGGGAGCCACAGCTGTGGTGGGGGCTGCTTGTGCAACCGCAGGAGTTTGGTTGTCCTGAGCAGGGGCCATGTCCTGGCTGTCCTGGGGGCGGGTCATGGTGGGGGGTGTCAGGTCCGGTAGCCAGATGTCTGGGGTGGTCATGACTTGGCCTTTGCACTGAGCATTTGAGGATGCCCCAGAAGGCATCTGGCCCTCATCACGACTCTGGAGGGACACGCCATGCATCCCAAGCCCAAGCCCAGGACCAACTGCAGGGGTGGTGAAGGCAGTGCCATCTGCACAACATCAAATACTCCGTTCAACAACCTGTTTGCTTTGCATGGGTTAGCAGGTCAATGCATGTCTTGCTCACAATGGCTTAACTTGTGTTTGTTTACAGCACATCATGAGGTTGGACAGTACATTGCTTACATATGACAAAACAGGATTGGACACAAAGGAAAGGTTACATATGTATCATGGCATCGTGCATGCACAAGCCCAATGAGCTGTGTGTTCTTGTCATCACCCAAGTGCTGCAGCTTGCATGCTCAACCTACATCAGGCCTGTCTGCTTGTATTTGTCATGGATTTAGCGAAAAGAAAGCATGTTTCTTTGCAGTAGATGGTTTATGCTTGAAAGTCAAGATTTGCAGTCAAAGAGTGATGGTATGTGCTCGAGAGTGATGGTGGTGTGAGTGCAGTGCTCACCCCCAGGTGTGCCAGCTGGGGTGGCTTGCTGTGTCCCACCCTCAAGAGACATGGCTGTCAGCTTGCCCTGCTCCTGGCTACTGTTGCTGACAGGGCACTCTCCCGGCACTTGCATGTCAGCCTGAAAGACACCACACCAACTAGAGTCTATCCAGACAGGGTAGCCGCATGCTAGAGCAGAAGCTTGAGCATGAAACCAAGGTAGGTCGTTCAGGCCCATTTATGCGTGGCAAGTTTGAGATTCCACAGCTGCATGTTTATGTGATGCACACAAACAGCATGAGCAGCATGCTATGAAGGATTGGCTCAGTACATTGCAACAACCAGGCGATCAAAAAGAGAGACAGGCTGCTACCTGGAAGACTTCTGGGGTGTCCTGAGGGGGACAGCTAGCCCTAGAGGACATAAACATCCAGAGCTGACCCAGTGGCCCCATCAGGTGTCCTGGCAGCTTCTGCAGCAGCTGCTTGCTGTGCCCTTCTGGCTACTTGAACCTATGCAAGCAAGGTGGGGCATTGAGGGCTGAAACACAAGAAGGCCTTACCAATCGTGGACATCTGACATTCAAAACAAGAGCTGCCGGTGTGTGCGTAAGTTACTTAGTAATAATAAATAATGATAAATTCACTTTCCAGCTCATGTTGAGCTAGGTACGTGTGGGACAAGTCTTGTCTCTCCAAAGCAGTCTGTCTTGTGCATCTCTATAAGGTTTACCAATTTGGCAGTTTTGACTATTGCAATGCAACATCATTGAAATTACACCTAGGGCGGCCAGGTGGGCAAAGCCCCTTGACTTTACCAAATAAAAGCTTTTTAGGCAATCTGTTGTCAAGCATCCTGAAAACATGGCCTAGCCACCTGAGTCTTTTGCCTTGCAGCTGAGACTTCACAGATAGGGTTTTGCACCTATTGAGTATGTACAAATGCAAATGATCACGCAAAGAAATGTCACAAATTCGTCGCAAGCAGTTCCTCCGCAGAGCAGCCAAAGGGCTGATGTGTTGCTTCACAACATCCCATGTTTCTCCAGAATACAGCAGCACTGACTTTACTATGCTTTAAAAGACTTGCAACTCAACAGACAGGGTCAAAGCCCCAGAAGACCAGATGTTGACCCGTCTGAGTTGCTGGAAGGCACTGTTTGCAGCAGCTACTGGATGCAAAAAAGCAGCTACCCAATGATGTTTAGTATATGCATTGAAAATATGTCAGGAATATTACTATTCAGATCAAGGATGGCAGCAGATAGCCATCTCCAGGGTTTCAAAAGCTTCAAATTGCAGTACCTGACGCGCTTGATCGGCGCTAGCTGCACTGTTGAATAATGCCCATTCCCCTGAGGGAGGGGTCTTGTAATTCCCTTGGGCCAGCGCTCCAGGATGACCAGGGGTCACAAACCCCTCACCTGATTGCAGGCAACCCCCACTCCCCAGGTTGATGGCGATGGGGCGCAGGGCAGGACGTCTTGGAGCTGCCTTGTCCTCTGCAGGTGCACCTGTAAGTGGGCAATCAGTATGAGGTACAAGGGCCTGATTTGGATGCTGTAGTTGCACAGCTACCAAGATGACAAACTGAGGTCAGTCAAAGCAGACTTTCATTGGTTGTATGATGCATGACAAGTCACAGAAAGCAAGATTCAAGGAAAGTTTTTGTAATTACACAACTGACAGGCCTGTGTTCTGCACACCGTCATCAGCCTGTGCAGGAATTTGCAAGTCATGAGCAAAGACTTTGCTTGATTGCAGTGAAGAGGGGTAGCAGATGTTTGTGATTACCAGTAGCAGCCACAATTGTGGTGGGTGCAGCTGTGGCAATGGGACTGCCAAAGCCTGATTCAACATGGACAGCAGGGTCAGCAGGAGGGGCAGCATGTGGGTCAGCAGGAGAGCCAACAGGGTCCATTTTGACAGAGGGACCAGCGGCAATGACAGCCGCAGGGCCTGGGTTGCTTGAGTCAGGGTCAGTCCCTCCAAAGGGGCTCACATCATCACTGCGCAAGGCTGGCGTGGCAGACTCGTGAGGCCCAGCTGGTGCCATTGCGTGCAAGCTGCTGCTAGGCTCTTCTGGCAGGCAACTGGCAGGCTCTGCCTTCTCATCGCTAAGCACAGCGGCATCTGGCAAAGCAGTGGTGGTGGCTGCAGCTGTGGATGATGGGCTAGTGACGATGGGGCTGCAAAAGCCAGTCATAGATGTGCTTGGGCTGGCAGCATCCTCTCCCACAGGAGCAGCAGAACCATGGGAAGCCACAGGTGTGAGAGCCAGGGGGGCTGGGCTCCTCAAGGCTGGCACCACATCCAGACCATCTAGCACCATGGGAGATGCTGTGGGCTCACCAGCCAGCAATGCTGTGGCACCAGTCATGGGCTCTGCTGCTGCTGATGCTGGTGCTGACACCTCAAATGGTGTGGCCACATCACCACATGCTGGCACTGTCTCAGCAGGCGGTGGCTCTGACGCAGCTGCTGCTGTGCTGGTTGTGCGGGCCACCTCCTGGCTGGCAGGGAGGACCACAGCACGCACTGGCTCAGCTTGTTGCCTCTCATTGAGCTGTGCTTGCAGGGTCAGAAGCTGATGGTTCAGCCTTGCACCTGCATAACATTGCAAACATTATTATTCGAGCTGCAAGTGTACATACTTCATCATTCGCTGTATGTCATTGTCTCATCAGCAGCAAAGGACGGCCTGTGACCCAGTACACGATGCAGCTCTAGGGGCTGCAGGGATGATTAAGGCAACCAGAAGGCACAGGGTTGAGCGCTGCTAAGCAGATCACATAAAGATGAACCTGTTTGCCTTGCTGCATCATGCTTTATATTTGTTTTGAGACTGGAGTGCAGAGGGTGCATGTGCACACAGGACACTTACATTCAGCAGAGCTGTCACGTGCTCTGGTCTCCGCCTCTTCCACCCTCTGCTCTGCCTCCACTTGGACCTGCTCAGCTCTCTCTGCGTACTTCTGCCTCTTTTGTTTGAGCTGTTGTCGATGCTCCCGCTCATCATTCTGCCTGCTGTGGCTTTCAGCCTTCAACCTTCTTTCTGCAAAGCATAGAATCAGGTGCTTAGCACTGTAAATGGTGCCACGGGAGCAGGGCAAGACAGTAGTCAGAATAACTGACTAGCCACACAGTCTTTCACCGGTGGTATGGTACCATAGTTAGAACATGCTCACTAAGTATACTATTTATGAATATGCAAAGACATGTTTGTCTGTTTTGCTGGTGGCAGGTGAGACTGTACAAATGCCAGGGGAGCAAACACAGCTCTGCCTGTTATACAGAGCATATTGGGAGGCAAACACCTGTTGACTCTTGTGTAGCAAGTTGTTGCCAGCTGCTGATGCCAAACAGCACTGGTCAGATGATGGCTGCACTTGCAGAAGTTGATGCAAACCAACAAAATCCTTCCACTATGCTGCCCATTGAATGACACTCAAGAAAGACCAATGGAGACTCACCAGCTCGCGCAGCTGCTGCCAGTGCCTGCTCTACTTCTTCCTTGAGCTGCCTGTTCTCATACAAAAGCTGCGCATTCTCCCTCTCAGCACTGACAGTCTGATAGTAGGCGCCTTGCCACATTTCGGCATCGTTGTTTGCCCAGAGCGTCTGCTCCATTGCTCTATCCAGCGAGCCTTCCAGTGACTCACACTCGATGGTCTTTTCATCGAGTTGGCGCTGCAGGTTCTGCAGGTCCTGCAAGCCGACATTGCCTGCAAGCAGCACTGCAATGTTTTGCGCGGATACAAGGAATAGCCTGGAGTTGCACCAGGGCCGAGGTTGCACCTTGGTTGGCTGCAGGATAAGTCCTGATCACTGGGCCTTGTCCCTGTCGACGACACTTGCTAGCAACGGCAGAAGGTCTAAGCGGCCGACGACGTCATGCAGGTATATGCGCAGCAACTTTCACGTTGTACGAGCAACAAAGTCATGCAGAGTCAACCATCAGATCACGCGTGAAGCAAGCACTGTTAATGTCACAGACTGAGTACGCCCATGTTGTTGGCGTCAAGACTGACAGGCCATTGACATCAGCAAATCTCATCACAATGTCTGTAGCTACACACGGATATGATTGCAGCAACAAAGCTTTAGCAACTGGACCCACCACAAAACTGAGGGGGAGCAGAGAGACGACACCGAAGTGACACGTGAACGCAATCCAAAGACAGACAGACTTTGAACAGCCACAAAAAAGGCAGATATGAGAAGCAAAAGCGATAAATGAGGTAGAGCAACAGACAAAGGGCTGCTGCATACCATGAGCTGCTGCTACTGCAGCAGCCTGTAATATGCTTTGCTGCTCCTCCATTAACAGGATTCTGGCAGTTTGGTTGTCCAATTGCTTCTGCAGCTCTGCTGCACGCTGCTCAGCCAATGCGCCTGCAAACAAGAGAAAATCAGTTGTATAAGCGCATCCTGTGCTGACACGATTCCTGAGCATTTCAAAAGACATTAGCAGGACAGGAAGATGGAAACACGGGTGCAGCAAGCAGAAGCTATGCCGTAGCACAACGCGCCAAGAGGTGTTTGTCAGATGCAAGATTCAGACAATCTGTTCTGGCTGATGCACATGCATAAATGTGCTGGATAATGTGTACAGAAACAGGTTGAATGCTTACTGGCTTCTTGCGCTGCATTGCAGTCAAGACTGCTCTGGTGAGCCTCACACACAGCTGCTTCTTTAGCAGCACGAGCTTCCTGAACATTGACTTGAAGCGCAGCCAACACTGCTCGGGTAAACTTGTTATCCTCCTGATCAATCACATACTGCTGCATCTCCAAACTCAATCCTTCCTCCTTGATGTCCTTTAGGGTCTGCCGCTGACGCAGCCTGCCCGCCCTGGACCCTGCAAAATCTTCCAGTTAAGTCAGGAGACGTCACAAGCAAATGTACACCTTGCAATATTATGCAGTCAAGAACAGGTGGCACAGCGATGTGCGGCTCAGCTTGAGTACTAACCTGGCTCGATCAAGTTGGCCATGTCAGCTTCGGACACCAGCCAGTCTGCAGCAGAATCGCGGTGTATACATACAAATTTTGCTCTCTGAGTATAGACATAGCAGCACTGAGTGTACACTGCAATTCACTTGTGCTTCAAGGTGCAGACTGGTGCAGATCAAGTTTTGCTCTTACCTTGACTTTAACAAGTCAGTAAGCCTTTTTAGTACTTTGCTTGAAGATGATTATTGGTCCGACGTTGATCATTATCGGACTGACCTTGATTTCACGGACAGACACCAGCCTGTCGTCAGCTGATTTGTGTATCAGGCCACTATGACTCGGCCAGCTACGGAGTTGCAGTTGTAATTGTGCGAAAAGCGCGCTTTGTCCAAAGCTGGAGGATGATTTGAATTTGGTGATTAATACGCGGTATCACGCTGTGTTTGCTTTGGTGTGCCTGAGGCGTTGTGAGGTTAACAATTAACCGTTGGCAGCTGCGTTGGCAGAAGGAAATCCAAAGTAAACATTAGTCATCTCTGTGCCCAGTTGCGGGTTATTGTGTGTCAAATCTTGTGACAGCCATACCGCCTGCAGTTGTCATGGCCTCGGTCTCAAATTGGCTGTCTTTGCCTCCAATTGTATCAGACCAAGTTCTCAGCCTGGAATGTCCTCTGCGACATGACCGGCGTCAAGACTGTTTGCACACAGTGCGGCTCGCCAAGGGCATTTCAGGTGCACGTCCTGCCTGTCATTGTGCTGTGTCGAATAAGACCTGCCGGCATTGTACCCGCAGGAGATGTAAAGCTTGAAAAGGCACCCAGGTACTGGGCCAGTTGACCTAACACCCTGCCTTTTAAGACCCCTCGTCAGCTTTGCTTCACGGTAGCTGTACACGGTGTAGTGCCTGGCGCAACATCAGTAGCTCATGACAACAATGCCCATTTTTTGAAAATCTGGTGCTGGGATGAGGGGCGTTCTATTCCAGCATATCCACAGGCATAATGCTGCAAGCACTCAGCAACTACAAGCACTCAACTGTTTGAGCGCACAATACAATTCAAACAGGACAGAACTTTGCTCTGTTTTTGTGACTGTTTTCTGCTCGATCTCGGTACTGTGAAAGAGTGCGCAGCTGCAACATGATGAGCTGCATCAACAATCACAAATATGATGCACAGCTTGGTGCCTCAGCGTTGCTAGTTTTTGCTGCACTATGTTCTGCAGACTTCAGAAGCTGATGTCGGCATGCCCTGCTACTGCTGCAGCCCATTTGGCTGACAACAGAGACTTTCTTTACGAGCATGGAGGTTTTGTTTCCTACCGAAGGCTGATCACTCAGACGGGTGAGTGCCCCATGCATACATCCGGTTGGAGGGCTGCACTACAGCCAATAATAACATGTGAACACCAGACAAGTGAGATGAGCCTGTGCGATCTCTGTTGCAGCCAACAAAATCACGCAGCAGCATGCCATGTCAGGCATATCTCATTAGGCATTGGGGTCCATGTTCTGGGCAGAGGGTGCACGCGCCTTCCGGCATAAGCACATTGTTGTCAGTTGCCTGACGTCACACTCAACAGGCAGCTGTCTAGTGCCTGTTATCCCTGAGAACAATTCTGGATTCTCACAACAAGCCAGCGGACGCAGACACCCCAGCCATAATTGCTCCGCTGTTAAACAAGAGTCATCAGCCATATTCAGAAGATTTGACCATAATGCATCAAGCATGGAGTGTGTCCTGGCAGTCATATATAAGTACACTGCTGACTACTGACTATGATCCATGGTTCAGATAAGATTAAGATTATGCTGTAATTGATCCATTACGTGATCTGTCACGTGGTCTGCAGGTGCTGTGGAAGCTTCT
>JAABUP010005734.1_pt1 | contig 18532 bp, 15 predicted proteins | sample 5559201 | NCBI WGS metagenome assembly JAABUP01 (sample SAMN10711887, study PRJNA513373) | rock metagenome | isolation source: Antarctica rocks | place: Antarctica
ATGCTGGAGCAGGTCGGCGCGCGTGCGGACCAGCGGGGCCTGGTCGACCTCGCCACGCCGCTTGCGCCGGGCTTGGCGCTGCCGGCGCCGCAGGGCGTGTTCCCGCGCTACGTCGAAGCCGGGTAGGGCGCTGATGCTGATCGATTCGCATTGCCATTTGGACTCGTTTGAAGGCCCCGAGCTGGACGCGGTGCTGGCGCGTGCCAAGGCGGCCGGGGTAGGGGAGATGATCACCATCGGCACCCGGCTTGCCCAATCCGCGGAGCTGATCGCGCTGACCCGGCATCCCGGCGTGTGGTGTACCGTTGGGGTCCATCCGCACAACGTCGCCGAAACGCCCGTCGCCGATGCGGCTGATATCGCTGCTTGGGCCGCCGATGCGCGGGTGGTCGGCATCGGCGAGTCGGGCCTCGACTATTTCTACGACAAGGCCCCGCATGACGTGCAGCAGGCGAGTTTCCGGCAGCATATCCGGGCGGCGCGGCTGTGTGGGCTGCCTTTGGTCATCCATGCGCGCAACGCCGACGAGGATATCGCGGCCATGCTGACCGAGGAGTGGAACGCCGGCGGACCGTTCCAGATGCTGCTGCACTGCTTCAGTTCGGGCCGGGCTTTGGCGGAGACGGCGCTGCGGTTGGGCAGCTATGTCAGTTTTTCCGGCATGGTGACGTTTCCGAAATCTGCGGAGCTGCGCGACATCGCCCGCGACGTGCCGGCGGAGCGGCTGCTGGTCGAGACTGACGCGCCGTTCCTGGCCCCTGTGCCATATCGCGGGAAACGCAACGAACCCAGCTATGTCGTCGAGACCGCGCGCACGCTGGCTGAGGTACGCGGGCTGACGTTCGACGAGTTGGCGGCGCTCACGACCGGCAACGTCCGGACGCTGTTCACGCGGCTGCGGCGCGCGAACCACTCGGTTCCGCCGAGCCCGCGCAGTTGCGGAGCAACAGTGCTCCCAACGAGTTCCGCTGGAACTCGCTGTGCTCCCAGCGTGACGGCGTAGCCGTGTTCCGTGTAACGATCCTTGGCTGCGGCGGATCCGCCGGGGTGCCGCAGATCGGCGGCGCCGACGGCCATGGCGACTGGGGCGCCTGCGACCCGGCCGAGCCGCGCAACCGCCGCACGCGGTCGAGCATCGTGGTCGAGGGCGGCACCGGCGAGCGCCTGTTGGTGGACACGTCGCCGGACATGCGGACGCAACTGCTCGCCTGCGGGGTGCCGCGGGTGGACGCGATCCTGTTCACCCATGCACATGCGGACCACGTGCTCGGGATCGACGACGTGCGCATCCTTAACCGGCTGGTTAATCGCCCTATTGATGCATTCGCCACGCCGCGGACGCTGGCGGAGTTGGACAAGCGCTTTGACTATGCGTTCCAACCCTGGACCCAGCCATATTTTTTCCGGCCGGCGCTGACGCCGCGCGCTATCGAGCCCGGCCAGACGGTCGAGACCGCCGGGTTGCAGGTTCAGGTGTTTGAACAGGACCATGGTTTTTTGCCGACGCTAGGCCTGCGCATTGGCAGCTTCGGGTATTCGACAGACGTTGCGATCCTGGACGACAATGCCTTTGCCGTGTTGGCCGGCATCGACACCTGGGTGGTCGACTGCTTCCAGCGGCAACGGCACAAGACGCACGCGAACGTCGAGCAGGTGCTGGCGTGGGTAGAGCGCCTGCAACCGCGCCGGGTCGTGCTGACGCATATGGGCTATGACATCGATTGGGCGTGGCTGAGACGGCGTCTGCCGGCGCACATGGAGCCGGCGTATGACGGGTTGGTGCTGGACATTGAAGGTCCATGACGGCTATGACTTTCCATAATATGCATTATGCGACTGGCAAGTGTCGGCCAGTTTGTTCGATTTGAAATACGAGATGCGTCAGGTGCGTTCTCGGCATACTGTAGAGGTTTAGACCGAGGTCACTTGCATTTGCCTAAACGCTTTGGTCCCATAGCACCGTAAGGGCCGATGAGAGACATGAATGACCACCGGAAAACAGCTTGTGCCAGCAGCGCCAACAAATATGATCCCTTGGATCTTACACGTCTTAGAGGACGGTCCTTTTAAACTATCCGAGCTATGTGGAAAGGTTGGCCCATTAGCACAATCGGAAGGCTTTCAAATCCGTGATCTGCATTCCCTTAAGAAAGCGCTCGCAAAACTCAAGAAGAATAGTCTAGTCATAAATTTGCGGAAGAGTTGGTGGGCGCTTCCGCCCGGAAATCGAGTGAATGAAATTGCAACACCCGCTGATCTTTTCATGGGGAAACGGTCCATGCGCGTGTTGCGGGAAATCGGTACAGGACTTGAGTATGTTTACGTCCTGCAGTTTCACGACGATGTTCAGAGAGCGCGAGATGCAGGGCTGAACGGGTGGACTTGCAAGATCGGTATGTCCAAGAACGCTACCCAGCGTTTGTTGAGTAATGTTTCAAATACTTATATTGCTCAATCGCCTGAAATTGGCCTCATGATACTCTGTGATGACGCAGTAAACGTAGAAAAGACGCTTCACCACACATTGCGCGCTTGCAATCAAAAAATCAAGGATAGTGTCGGCCATGAGTTGTTCCATACCTCACCAGACCATATTGCTGATTTCTATTCAGAGTGGGTAAAAAGCTGTGCTAAACTGAAATTGGCTTCAGGCATTTAAAATGAAGTCCACTCAGTCGATGTGTTAGTTTATGGAAATGAAGAGCCATCCCTTTCCCCAATCGACAGCTTCCGCGAGACAACCATGGGCGACCTGTTCCCGATGCTGAAGCCAGCGGCCCGCACACCCAACTTGGTATCCATAAAGGGCGGCGTGGCGACTATCCGCAGGCTCGGGAGTTCGATAGGAACGGCAACCCTACACGCGACGTCGACTTCACTGATCATGGCCGGCCCAGGCAGCATGCAAACCCGCACCAGCACACCTACCGTCCCAACCCGACTGGTGGTTCGCCGCAACGCGGACCAGCAGAGCCGATGAGGTAGTCATGCTTCAGTTCACGACGTTTCCCATGCACGTTGAAGGCGGCTTGATCACTCTTCGCCAAATTTTGGAAAAGCTGCCGAGGAATAACCTGCTATGGCATATCCTGGATTTCGAGGGCGTCGGGACAGCGCCCGGTGGCATGACCATGAAAACGTTTGAACAAGCTGTCCATGCGTCGCCAGAAGGCTACAGCCTAAACTGGGACGAATTGCTGACATTTGCGAGTGGCATCGAGCAGACTTGGAACTGTCTGATCGTGGGCAGTCAACTCGGTGCTATGATCGTGGCTGAGCATATAGAGGCGGAGAACTTTGCCGACTGTCGTTATGTAGTTCAGGCTTTCGACAGTACTGAATGGTCAATAGGAACCTCAAACGAAATGGTAGGTGATCAGTTCATGAAGGCCATCTCGCACTAATGATTCAAAGCCATCTCCTCATCTTCCTATTCTCCGCAATTGCGTACTACGCGACTGGCATTCGCAATGGAAACTGAAGCCCAACAGCAGATCGCCCGCCTGCTCAACCTCATGGCCGCGCTCCGCGACCCCAGCGCAGGCTGCCCCTGGGACCAAACGCAGACCTTCGACACCATCGCGCCCTACACCATCGAAGAAGCCTACGAAGTCGCCGATGCCATCGCCCGGCGCGACATGGCCGCCCTGCCCGACGAACTCGGGGACCTGCTGTTCCAAGTCGTCTACCACGCCCGCATGGCGGAGGAGGCCGGCGCGTTCAGCTTCGCCGACATCGCCCGCGCCATCACAGACAAGATGATCCGCCGCCATCCGCACATTTTCCCGCCCGAACCCGGCGCCCCGCATCCGCCAGGGTGGGAAGAACAAAAAGCCATTGAGCGCCAAGCTCGCGCCGAGACTGGAACGCTGGCCGGCATAGCGGCCGGGCTACCCGCCCTCACCCGTGCCTTGAAGATCACCAACCGCGCCGCTCGCGTCGGCTTTGACTGGTCCGACGCCGCGATGGTGCTGGACAAGCTCGACGAGGAGGTTGCGGAACTGCGCGCCGAGTTGCCCGGCGCCGACCCGGCACGGCTGGCCGACGAGCTTGGCGACATCCTGTTCGTCGCGGCCAACCTCGCGCGGAAGCTCGGTCTTGATCCCGAGACCTGCCTTCAACACTCCAACCAGAAGTTCACGCGAAGGTTCAACGCCGTCGAGCAACGCCTAGCAGCCGCCGGGCAAACACCGGCCGATGCGACACTTGAAGCGATGGAAGCGCACTGGGCCGCCGTAAAGAAGTCCGAGTAGCTCAGCCCTCGAACAGCGCCGCCCGCAGCGTGTGCCAACTCGCCTCGTCGGGGGTGCAGATCAGGCCGCCGCTAGTCTGTGCCGGATCGTAGGCGCTGCCGTCGAGCCGCGCCGACCACCCACCCGCCTCCTGGTGCAGCAGCCAGCCCGCCGCGTGGTCCCATGGCAGCAACCGATGGAACACGACGTAGTGGCAGTGCCCGGCCGCCAGCATCCGATACTGGTGCGCGGCGCAGCGGTAGTCCCAAGCCGCCCCCAGCCGAGACAGGTTCCGGCACGCCGCCGACCGCAGCGGCTCCGGCATGTAGCGCCAGGAAACCGTGCCAGCCATCTCGGCGACCGGCGTCGGTGCCGAGACCCGAAGCACGGTCCGCCCGCCCGACGCACTCTCCAGCCAAGCCCCCTGCCCCGCCACCGCCACCGCAGTATCGTCGCCGACGGGATCATGAATCACTGCGCCCACCACCACGCCCCGGCGCACCACCGCGACCATGGTGCCGAACAGCGGCAGCCCGGCGCAGAAGTTGCCAGTGCCGTCGATAGGGTCCACCACAAAGCAGAGCTCCGCGTCGGCGATGGCGCCCAGCAATCCGGGATCGCGCGACGCAGCCTCCTCCCCCACCACCACGCAGCCGGGAAACAGCCGGCCCAGCCCGGTCGCGAGCCGCAGCTCCGCCTGCTCGTCCGCCGCTGTGACAAGATCGAGCGGTCCGGATTTCGCCTGCACGTCGCCCGGCGCCAGGTTGCGGAACCGCGGCATGATCTCGGTCCGGGCCACCGCCCGGACCAGTTGCACGACCTCCGCCGGGTCGAACGCGGCAGCGCTCAAACGCCGCGCTCAAACCGCGCCCGGTCGGCCGGCAGCATACGGACCACCATATGGACGCCGCCGTCTTCGTCGTCCCGGCGCTCCATGACCTCACCGTGTTGGTACAGCCACGCCATCCGCGCGCCGTCCGCGGCGGGAAGCAGGTAGTCCGCAACCTCCATCCCCGCCGAAATACGGTCGTCGATCGCATGAGAGAGCGTAGCCAGTCCGTCGCCCGTGATGGCGGACACCGCGACACAGCCCTCCCGCTCCGGGACCGCGTCCGGTCCGCCCACCATATCAGCCTTGTTCAGCACCTCGATCGTGCGCGCCGGCCAGTCGACGTCGAGCGCGCCGTCCTTCACCATGCCATCCAATACCTGCACAACGTCCGCCCGCTGCGCTGCGCTGTCGGGATGGGCCACGTCGCGCACGTGCAGGATGATGTCGGCCTCGCTCACCTCCTCCAAGGTCGCGCGGAACGCCGCCACCAGCTCGGTCGGCAGGTCGCTGATGAACCCCACCGTATCCGACAGGATCACCCGGCGGTGCGACGGCAACTGCATGCCGCGCATCGTCGGGTCGAGCGTCGCGAAAAGCTGGTCCTGCGCATGCACCTCCGCCCCGGTCAGCGCATTGAACAGCGTGCTCTTGCCCGCGTTGGTGTAGCCGACCAGGGCGACGATGGGATACGGCACCCGCTGCCGGGCGCTGCGGTGCAGCCCGCGCGTGCGCCGCACCTGCTCCAGGTCCTTCTTCACCCGCACGATGCGGTCGCCGATCAGCCGCCGGTCGGCCTCGATCTGCGTCTCGCCGGGGCCGCCCAGGAAGCCGAAGCCGCCGCGCTGCCGTTCCAAGTGGGTCCAGGACCGCACGAGACGGCTGCGCTGGTATTCGAGGTGCGCCAGCTCGACCTGCATGGCGCCCTCCTTGGTGCGGGCGCGCTCTCCGAAGATGTCCAGGATCAGGCCGGTCCGGTCGATGACCTTGCACTCCCAGGCCCGCTCCAGGTTGCGCTGCTGCACCGGGCTGAGCTGGGCGTCCACCACCGTGACGGCGACGTCCTCAGCCTTGATGGCCTGGCCGATGGTTTCGACCTGGCCCTGCCCCATCAACGTCGCGGACCGCCGGGTCCGCAGTGGCGGGATGGCGGTGTGGACCACCGCCAGCCCGATCGACGCGGCCAACCCGACCGCCTCGGCCAACTGGGCGTCCGCGGCACGGGATGCGTCCTGCCGGTAGGGTTTCTCCCACGGCAGGACGACCGCGGCGCGGGTCGGCGCCGCAGCGGTTTCAGCCGACGCTACCGCCAGAGTCCGCCTCCTGCGTTGCGCCGGCTTCAACCTTGCTCGCGTCGAAAAGCTGGATCGGCGCGCCCGGCATCACGGTGCTGATCGCGTGCTTGTAGACGAGCTGGGTGTGCCCGTCCCGGCGCAGCAGGACCGAAAAGTTGTCGAACCAGGTGATGATGCCCTGGAGCTTGACCCCGTTGACCAGGAACACCGTGACGGGAGTTTTAGACTTGCGCACATGGTTCAGGAACACATCCTGAACATTCTGCGATTTCTCAGTGGCCACGTTCGTGTCCTTTTTGTTGTTGCGGGCCGCGCTTGTGCCGGCTTCGCAAAGGCCTCGCCGCAAACCCGGATATGGGCCGGCGGGCCGATCCTAGCAACGCCCCCCGATCAAGCAACCCGCGAAGCCGTGTTGCCGCCTATGCCGTGTTGGCTGCGCCGTTCACATGCCGGGCAAACAGGGCGAAAAGCCGGCGGGTCAATGGGCCGACCCGGCCGTCGCCGACAGGTTGGGCGTCGATTGCCACGATCGGCTTCACGAAGCTGGTGGCGCTGGTGATGAAGGCCTCCTGCGCCGCGCGCATCTCGGTTTCGCTGAACGCCCGCTCCTCGAAGGCGACGCCGGCGTCCTGCATGGCCGCCAGCAACGCCCCGCGCGTGCAGCCCGGCAGGATGCTCTGGTCCAGGTGCCGCGTGCGCAGCCGGCCCTTCGCGTCCACGATCCAGAAGCTGGTCGCGGCCCCCTCTGTCACCATGCCGCCGGCGTCGATCAGGATGGCCTCGACCGCCCCGCGCTCCCGCGCCGCCTGCCGCGCCAGCACGTTCGGCAGCAGATTGGTCGATTTGATGTCGCACCGCGCCCAGCGCTGGTCGGGAAAGGTGACGGCGCTTGCCGTCCAACGGTCGACGTCGACCGGATAGGGCGGGATGCGCCGCACAGTCACCACAACGGCCGGCAGGACCGCGTCGGCGGGGAACGCATGGTCGCGCCGGGCCACGCCGCGCGTCACCTGCATATACAACAGCCCGTCCCGCACGCGGTTTCGCCGCGCGACCTCGGCCAGCACATGCAGGAGCGCGGCTTGCGACATCGGCATCGCAATCCGGATTTCGCCCAACGACCGTTCCAGCCGCGCCAAATGCCGTTCGCCGTCAATGAACCGGCCGCGGTGGAGGTGAACGACCTCATAGACGCCGTCCCCGAACTGGTACCCGCGGTCCTCGACGTTCACGCTGGCGTCGCGCTGCGGCAGGTAGCGGCCGTTGACGTAGGCGATCCGGCTCACGCGGCCCCGCGGTCGTCGGAGTTCACCCCCAACTGCTTCAGCTTGCGGTGCAGTGCGCTGCGCTCCATGCCGACGAACCCGGCCGTGCGGCTGATGTTGCCGCCGAACCGTAGCAGTTGCGCCTGCAAGTACTGCGTCTCGAACAAGTCGCGCGCCTCCCGCAGCGGCAGGCCCATGAGGTCGGCGGTCGGGTCGAAGTTCAGCAGCGCCGGGGCGCCCTGGCTGATCTCGGCGGGCAGCATCTCCGCCCGGATGCTGTCGGCCGTGCCGCCCGGCGCCATGATCAGCAGCCAGTCCATCAGGTTGCGGAGCTGCCGGACGTTGCCAGGCCAGTCATACGCCTGCAACGCCGTCAGCGCGTCGGTCGAAAGCTCGCGCCCCGGCATGCCGGACGTTTCGGCCGAGCGTTCGAGGAAGTAACGCGCGAGGTCCGGCACGTCCTCCCGCCGCTCCTTCAGGCTCGGCATGCGGATCGGCACCACGGCCAAGCGGTAGTACAGGTCCTCGCGGAACCGCGCGCTGCTGATTTCGGCTTGCAGGTCGCGGTTGGTGGTGGCCAGCACCCGCACGTCGACCTTCACGCGCGACGAGCCGCCCAGCCGCTCGAACGTCTGGTCCTGCAACGCGCGCACGATCTTGCCCTGGGTCTCCAGCGGCATGTCCGAGACCTCGTCCAGCAGCAGCGTCCCCCCGTGCGCGCGTTCGAGCACGCCGGCGCGGCGCGGCGACGCCAGCGAGTCGGGGCCGGCCTCGACGCCGAACAGCTCCTCCTCGAAGCGCGCCGGGTTGAGGGTGGCGCAGTTCAGCGCGACGAACGGCCCGTCGGCCCGGCGCGAGCGCGCATGCACCATCCGCGCCGCGACCTCCTTGCCCGACCCGGCGGGACCGCTGATCAGCACGCGGGACCCGGTCGGCGCCACGCGCTCCACGGCGGCGCGTAGCGTCGTGATCGCCGGGCTGTGTCCCGTGAGGTTGGACTCGTATCCGGCCCGGAGCCGCAACTCGGCGTTCTCCTGCGCCAGCCGCGCCGCCTCCAGCGCCCGGCGTATGATCAGCAGCAGCCGGTCGGACTTGAACGGCTTCTCAATGAAGTCGTACGCCCCGAGCTGGATCGCGGCCACCGCCGTCTCGATGGTGCCATGGCCGGAGATCATGACGACGGGGACGTGCGGCTCCTCCGACATCAACGCCTTCAGGATGCCGAGGCCATCGAGCCGCGACCCCTGCAGCCAGATGTCGAGGATCACGAGCGAGGGCCGCCGCATGCGGAAGGCTGCCAGGGCCGCGTCGGAGTCGGCGGCCTGGCGGACAGTATAGCCTTCGTCCTCCAGGATGCCCTCGATCAGCATGCGGATGTCGGGTTCGTCATCGACGACGAGGATTTCGTTTGCCATCGCTAAGCCTTCACCGGTTCGGTCACCAACAACGGCAAGGACAATGTCGCCGTTGCGCCGGGCCCATCGGCGCTGTCGTCCAGCGCCAGGCTGCCGCCGTGGTCTTCCATGATCTTCTTCACGATCGCCAAGCCAAGTCCCGTGCCCTTCGGCTTGTGCGTCACATAGGGTTCGGTCAGGCTTTCGCGGTCCTGATCCGGCAGGCCGATCCCGTCGTCGCGCACCCGCAACACTACCCTGCCGTCGGCGGCGTGGACGGAAACACCGATGTGCCCCGCCGGCTGGTCCCCCACTGGCTGATCTGCGGACCGTGGCCGCATCGCCACAGCGTCGGCCGCATTCTGCAGCAGGTTGGTCAAGGCCTGGCCCAACAGGCGGCGGTCGCACACCGTCATCGGACCGCGCTCCGGGATGTCGGTGGACCAGACGATCTCGGGCCGGGCGCTGCGCTGCAGCACCAGCGCCTCCCGTGCGATGCGCCCGGCGTCCTCGGGCCGCAGGACCGGTTGCGGCATCCGGGCGAACGCCGAGAACTCGTCGACCATGCGGCCGATGTCGCCGACATGGCGCACGATCGTGTCGGCGCACTGCACGAACGTTTCTGGATCAGAGGTGATCTCCTTTGAAAAGCGCCGCTTCAGCCGCTCCGCAGAGAGCTGGATCGGCGTCAGCGGGTTCTTGATCTCGTGCGCGATGCGCCGGGCCACGTCCGCCCAGGCGGCCTTGCGCTGGGCCGATTGCAGCTCGGTGATATCGTCGAACGTCACGACATAGCCATCCGGCCGGCCGCTGCGCAAATCCGTGGCGATGCGTACCAGCAGAATGCGGCGGTGCGACGGCGGGCCGATCTGCACCTCGGCGGTCCGTGCCCGCTCCGGCTGGTCGTCAACCTGGTTCAGCAGCGGCGCGAACTCCGGCACTACCTCGCCCAAGGGCAGCCCGATCGCCGCCATCAGGTCCATGCCGACCAGCTCGCCCGCCGCGCGGTTCGGCAGCTCGACATGGCCGGACGAGTCCAAGCCGATCACCCCGGCCGACACCCCCGCCAGCACCGTCTCGGTGAACCGCCGCCGCTCGTCGATCTGGCTGTAGGCGTCCATCAGCTCGGTCCGCTGCGCCGCCAACTGGCCGGTCATGCGGTTGAAGGCGCGCGACAGCCCGGCGACCTCGTCCTCGCTCTGGATTTCGGGCACCCGCACCGACAGGTCCCCGGCCCGCACCCGCTCGGCAGCGAGGATCAAGCGTCCGACTGGCCGGGCGATCTGGTTGGCCAGCACGAGCCCGATCAGCACGGCGGCGAACAGCACCAGCAGCGCCACGAGCGCGAAGATCAGCGCAAACGTCACCTGCAAGCCCGAGCGGTTCTCGTCCAAGTGCTTGTACTCGGCCACAGCCTGCTCAGTTCGGGCCATGTGGTCGAGGATCTGCGGGTCTACCGGCCGTCCGATCAACAGCATCAGGCTCGGGGTGGAATTGAGCTGGATCACCGCCCGCACCCGGCCCTCGTCGGGCGACCCCAGCACCGCGACGTCGCCGGTTTTCGCCAGGTCCGTCGCCTCCTGAGGCGGCAATTCCATGTCGAGGCCCGACATGGGTCCGACGCCCGCGACCACCAGGCCAGTTTTCGGATCGTAGATGATCGCTTCGGTCAGGCCGCGCAGCGTAGTCTGCAACTGCAGGATCTGACCGAAGCTGACGGCGTTCTTCCCCATGAAATGCCCGTCCCGCGCCAGGTCGCTGGCCATGCCCAGGGCCGTCGCGCGGATGTTGTTGCGGTGCTCCTCAAGGTATCCGCGCGACGCCTCCAGCCCTTCGTTCAGCGCCATGCGGACGCGGTCGTTGAACCACGATTGGATGCCGAGGTTGAAGAAGATGGTCGCGAACACGGCGACAACGATGGCCGGCGTCACGGCGACGACGCTGAACAGCAGCACCAGCCGCACATGCAGCCGCGACCCGGCCGACCCGCGCCGGTGCTCCACCCAAACGCGGGTGATGCGCCCGGCCAGCACCGTACCCAGCAGCAGCACAACCACCAGGTTCGACAACACCAGCGCGAACATCAGGTTCGGCGACACCGACACTCCGCCGGACATCAGCGCGAACGTCGAGACGCCCAGCGCCAGCGCGAAGGCGGCCAGCAGCAGCGTGACCACCTTGCCGAGCAGCGCATCCGCCATGCGGCGCAACAGCGACCGGCGCGGCGGCTCCGTCATCGCCGGACGCAGCGCCTCCGGCTTGCTGGAGGCGTTCACCCCTAGCCGATCCCGCGCACGACCGGGATGTCCAGGTCGCGTATCTTCTTGCGCAACGTGTTGCGGTTCAGCCCGAGCATCGAGGCCGCCTTGATCTGGTTGCCGCGCGTGGCCGACAGGGTCATTTGGATCAACGGGCGCTCCACCTCGGCGATGACCTGGTCATAGATGTCGCGCATCGGCATCCCGTCACGGCTGGCGGCCAAAAATTGCCGGATGTGCCGCTCGACCGCCAACGCCAACGGCTCGGGGCCGCCGGAGTTGTGCGGCTGCTCGGCGTCGATCCCGGTCTCCATCAGCTCGACCGCGATAACCTCGTCGGTGATGGTCTCCTGCGCATACAACGCCGCCAAGCGCCGCATGAGGTTCTCCAGCTCGCGCACGTTGCCGGGCCAGCGGTGCTGGCGCAGGCGTTCGACGGCGGACTGGTCGAGCGACTTCGCGGGCAGGCCGCTTTCCCGCGCTTTCTCCAGGAAGTGCCGGGCCAGCACGGGGATGTCCTCCAGCCGCTCGCGCAAGGGCGGCAGGCGGATCGGCACGACGTTCAGGCGGTAGAACAGGTCCTCGCGGAACTGCCCGGCGCGTATTGCCTGGCGCAGGTCGCGGTGCGTCGCGGCGACGATGCGGACGTTGGCGCGTATCGGCTGCCGGCCGCCGACGGTGGTGAACTCGCCCTCCTGCAGCACGCGCAGCAGCCGGGTCTGCGCCTCCGCCGGCATGTCGCCGATCTCGTCGAGGAACAGCGTGCCGCCGGCGGCCTGCTCGAACCGGCCCTGGCTGCGGTTCATCGCTCCGGTGAACGCGCCGCGCTCATGGCCGAACAGCTCGCTCTCGATCAGCTCGCGCGGGATAGCAGCCATGTTGATGGCGACGAACGGCCCGGTGCGGCGGCGGCCGTAGTCGTGCAGCGCACGCGCGACCAGCTCCTTTCCCGTGCCGCTCTCGCCGTTCACCATAACGGTCAGGTCGGTCGTCGTCAGCCGGGCGATGCTGCGGTAGATCTCCTGCATCGCGACGCTGCGGCCGATCAGCGGCAGGCGCTCCTCGGCGTCCCGCGGCTCGACCGGGGGGGTGTCCGACACCGGAGCCGGCGCTTGCAGGGCGCGGCCAACGACGGCCAGCAACTCCTTGAGGTCGAACGGCTTCGGCAAGTACTCGAACGCCCCGCGCTGCGCCGCCTTCACCGCGGTCATCAATGTGGACTGCGCGCTCATAACGATCACGCGCAGGTCCGGGCGGATGCGCTTGATGCGCGGGATCAGGTCGAGGCCGTTCTCGTCCGGCATCACGACGTCGGTGATCACGAGGTCGCCCTCCCCGTCCTCCACCCAGCGCCACAGCGTGGCGGCATTGCCGGTGCAGCGCACCTGGTAGCCGGACCGGCCCAGCGCCTGGGTCAGCACCGTGCGTATCGAGCGGTCGTCGTCGGCCACGAGAACGGTGGGCGGGGTCATCTTTGGTCCTTCAGAGGGCGTCCCCCTCGGCCTCGGTCAGCACAGGCAGGAACAGGCGGAACTCGGTCCGGCCCGGACGGCTGTCCACCTCGATCAATCCGCCGTGGTCGCCGACGATCTTCGCCACCAGCGCCAGGCCCAGGCCGCTGCCCGCTGGCTTGTTGGTTACGAACGCCTCGAACAAATGCGGGCGGAGGTCCTCGGGGATGCCGGGGCCGTTGTCCCGCACCGTGACGACCAGCGGCAGGTGCATCCGGTGGCTGCTGCCCGCGACCGCGAGCCGCATGCCTTGCTGGTAGGCGGTGGTCAGCACGATCTCGCCGCTCCCGCGCTCGGACAGCTCCGGGTCGCTGATGATGGATTCGGCGGCGTTCTTGACGAGGTTCAACAACACCTGCACGAGCTGGTCCCGGTTGGCCCAGGCCGGCGGCAGTGACGGATCGTAGATCTCCGTGATGCGCAGATGCGCGGCGAACCCGGTGCCGGCCAGCCGACGCACGTGCTCCAGCACACGGTGGATGTTGACGGCGCGGCGTTCGATCGGCCGCTCGTCGAACACCTCCATGCGGTCCACGAGGTCGCGGATGCGGTCGGCCTCGTCGCGGATCAGCACCGTCAGCTCGCGGTCCCCGTCGGACACGCTGGCCTCCAGCAACTGCGCCGCGCCGCGTATGCCCGAGAGCGGGTTCTTCACCTCATGCGCCAGGATCGCCGACATGCCGGTGACGCTGCGCGCCGCGCCGCGGAACAGCATCTGACGGTCCAGCGCGCGGGCGGCCGAGCTGCCCTGCAACGTCAGCAGCACGCAGCCGGGCTCCTCAAGCAGGGCCGTCGCCTGCACCGTTGTCCCGCGCTTGTGCAGGCGCGGGCCTTCGAGCGCCAGGTCGTGGTCCGAGATGGTGGTGCCCTGCTGCCGGACTTGGGAGAGCAGCGCGAACAACGGGTTGTCGTCCGGCAACAACGCCGCGAGCGTCATCTGGCGCAGTTGCAGCAGCGAGACGCCGAGGAACTGCTCGGCCGCCTGGTTGGCATAGCGGAAGCGGTTCCCGGCGTCGAGCAGCACGACAGGCACGGGCAGCGCGCTCATGATCACCTGGGCGTCGACCGGCGCCGGCGACGCCAGGGGGGCCGGCGCTGAGCGCGGCGACAGCTTTTCCACCAACGCTAGGCGCCCCCGTGTCAATGCGCCCTTGGTCAATGCGCCCTTCAAGCGGCGACCGCCTCGGTCGGTGCTTCTTGGACACGCATGGCCCCGCCGTCGATCAGTGGATCGAAGAAGCCGTCGATCAGCGCCTCGACCGCCGTCCGGGTCGAGAGCTTGTTCACGGCGGAGCGGAACTCGGCCGATCCGAACAGGCCGCGCGAGTACCAGGACAGGTGCTTGCGCGCGACCCGCACCCCGGCGTCCTCGCCGAAATGCAGCAGCATGGCATGGTAGTGCCGCAGCATGGTGGCCTTCTGCTCCGCGAGCGGCGGCTCGGCCTGGCGCTGCCCTGTCGCGAGGAACCGCGCGACCAGGGCCGGGAACCAGGGCCGGCCGTAGCAGCCGCGCCCGATCATCACGCCGTCCGCCCCGGATTGGCGCAGCGCCTCGGCGGCGTCGGCTTCGGTCAGGATGTCGCCGTTGGCGATCACCGGCAGCCCGACCGCCGCCTTCACGCGCGCGATGAACCGCCAGTCTGCGGTGCCGGTGTAGAACTGCTGCCGGGTCCGCCCGTGCACCGTCACCATCTGGATGCCGGACGCCTCGGCGATCCGCGCCAGGTTGGGGGCGTTCAGGTTGGCGTGGTCCCATCCCATGCGCATCTTGAGCGTCACCGGGACCGGCACGGCCTGGACGGTGGCTTCGAGGAGGCGTGCCGCCGCGACCTCGTCGCGCATCAGCGCGGACCCGGCCGCCTGCCCCACCGCGACTTTTTTCACCGGGCAGCCGAAGTTGATGTCGATCAGGTCGGCGCCGTGGCCAACGGCGATGCGCGCCGCCTCGGCCATCGCGGCGGGGTCGCAGCCGGCGAGCTGGACCGCGCTGGGGCCGCCGCAGCCGTCGACCTCGGCCATGCGCAGCGTGACGCGGTTTTCCCGCACCATGGCCCACGACGCGATCATCTCGGACACCACGAGGCCGGCGCCCTGCTGTTTCGCCAGCCGCCGGAACGGCAGGTCGGTGACGCCCGACATCGGCGCCAGGATAACCGGCACGTCCAGGCGCACGGCGTAGCGGCCTGACCCCAGGGTGATAGGGCCCAAGGTGATGGGAGCGGCCAAAGTTGTGGTATTTGTGTTGCCCATGATTTGGGCAAACTACCGCCGGCTTGCGTCCGGCGCAATCATAGACCTTGGCCGCCGCGTGGGTTGACGCGATGCTGACCGGCCGCCATTGCATCTGGGATGCGTGTCGCCGCCATCCTCGTCGCCGCCGGCTCCGGATCAAGGTTCGGGGCCGGGCGGCCCAAGCAGTATGCCGATCTCGCCGGAAAGCCCGTCGTGCGCTGGGCGGCGGACTGCCTGCTGCCGTTCGTGGCGCTGTTGCAGCCGGTCGGCGACCCGGCCCTGCTCGCCGCCGCGCTGGAGGGCCTGGCGCATCTCCCGGTCGTGCCTGGGGGAGCCACCCGTCAGGACAGCGTGCGCGCCGGGCTTGAGGCGTTGGCGCCGTTCAGCCCAGACATCGTGTTAGTCCACGACGCCGCACGCCCGCATGTGCCGGCCCGCACCGTCCCTGCCCTTCTGGCCGCCCTCGCCCGCGTGCCCGGCGCGATCCCGGCCGTGCCGGTCGCCGACACGCTGAAACGCGCCCAGGGCAGCCTTGTCGACGCGACCGTTCCCAGGGATGCATTGTTCCGTGCGCAGACGCCGCAGGCGTTCCGCTTCGCCACTCTTTTGGCTTTGCACCGCCAGCACGCTTTGCTGCCTGGCCTGACCGACGACGCTTCGCTGCTTGAGCATGCCGGCATTGCTGTGGAGCTGGTGCCCGGCGCCGAAGACAACATCAAGCTAACGTTTCCGGAGGACTTCGTGCGGCTCGAACGTATCCTGGCGCCTGTCATGCAGCCCCGCGTCGGCACCGGGTTCGACGTTCACGCGCTGACGGCGGGTCGGCCGCTCGTGTTGTGCGGCGTCGTTGTGCCGCACCCGCTGGGCCTGGCCGGGCACTCCGACGCCGATGTCGGCATCCATGCGCTGTGCGACGCGATCTATGGCGCGCTGGCAGAGGGCGACATCGGCCGGCATTTCCCGCCGAGCGAGGCCACGTGGAAAGACGCTGACAGCGCGCATTTCCTGGTCCACGCCGCTGGGCGGATCGCTGCGCGCGGTGGCCGCCTGTCCAACGCCGACATCACTCTGATTTGCGAGCAGCCAAAGATCACGCCTTATGCCGCCGCGATGCAGGCGAGGTTGACGGAATTGCTGGGCTTGGAGCCTGGCCGGGTCTCGGTAAAGGCGACGACGACGGAGCGGCTTGGGTTTCCTGGCCGCGGCGAGGGCATCGCGGCGCAAGCGGTGGCCACGATCCTGCTGCCCGCTTAGACACCAAAGAAAGACGTGGGGCACTAGGAAAAGATTTGGTCGGAGCGGCGGGATTCGAACCCACGACCCCCAGTCCCCCAGACTGATGCGCTACCAGGCTGCGCTACGCTCCGACACAACGCAGGTCTAGCAGGCCACCGCGCCGGCTGCAACGCCAAGGCGCACGCTTCCAGAGCTATCGCATTTGCCCTTTTCGTCATTGCCCCTCTTTGTCATCGCCCCTCTTTGTCATCGCGAGGAGCGTTTGCGACGTGGCACTCCAGGGCTGCGCGCCAAAACATTGGTCCACATTGCCCTGGATTGCCGCGCCGAGGCCGGCTCGCATGTGTGGACATCGGGTAATCGCGGCGGGGGCGTAGGTCCTCCATCATGCGGCGCCGCGTCGGGCGCAGCAACGCAAGGGGCAGAGCAAGCGACGGCTGGCTTTACGTAATTTGACATGACGACCCGCGCTGTTCGTGCTGCATACGAAACATGTCGAAGTCATTACGTAATCTGACCCTCCAGCCTGAGGCAGTGGACAAGTTCATCCTCCGGTGGGACGGCACCGAAAGGGCGGAGCGGGCCAACTACATCCCCTTCCTGTCCGAGCTGTGCGAAGAAGTGCTGGGCCTGGATCGGCCCGATGCCGCCACGGGCAGCGGCGGCCCCTATCGCTTCGAGCGCGGCGTCGACCACCAGGAGAACGACGGCACCACCAGCAAGCGCCGCATCGACCTCTACCGCCGCGATTGTTTTGTCTGCGAGGCGAAGCAGGGCGGCGCCCCGCAACGGCAAGCGGCCCTGCTCGGCCAAGGCAACGAGGCGGAGCGCCGGGCCAACGTCCGCAACACCCCGGCATGGGTGCGCAACATGCAAAAGGCCAAGGGCCAGGCGGAGGGCTATGCCCGCGACCTGCCGCTGGAGGAGGGCTGGCCGCCCTTCCTGATCGTCTGCGACGTAGGGTTCTGCTTCGACCTGTATGCCGACTTCTCCGGCACGGGCAAGCACTATGCCCAGTTCCCCGACCGCGAGCGGTTCCGCATCTATCTGCCGGACCTGCGCCGGCCGGAGGTGCGCAACCTGCTGCGCCGGGTGTGGCTGGAGCCCAAGCTGCTCGACCCCGCCCTGCGCCGCGCGGAGGTCACACGCGACATCGCGGCCTTGCTCGCCAAGCTGGCGGCGGCGCTGGAGGGCGCCCCGGCCCGGCCGCGTCACGCCCCGGCGTACGTCGCCACCTTCCTGATGCGCTGCATCTTCTGCATGTTCGCGCAGAGCGTGGGGCTGCTGCCGCAGGGCAGCTTCAGCAAGCTGCTGGAGCGGTGCCGGGCCAACCTGCCGGGGTTCGGGCCGCTGGTCGGCAGCCTGTGGCAGACGATGGACACCGGCGGCTTCAGCGTCGCGCTGGAGGGGGTGGTGCGGCGCTTTAACGGTGGGCAGTTCCACGGCGGCGCGGACCCGCTGCCGGTGGACGCGGACGAGCTGGGCCTGCTGGTCCAGGCCGCCGGCAAGGACTGGGCGGAGGTCGAGCCGGCGATCTTCGGCACGCTGCTGGAGAACGCGCTGGACCCCAAGGAGCGCGGCCGGCTGGGCGCGCAGTTCACCCCGCGCGCTTTCGTGGAACGCCTGGTGCTGCCGACGGTCATGGAGCCGCTGCGCGAGGATTGGGAGGGCGTGCGCGCGGCGGCGGAGGCCGCGATGCAGCGGGACGACGCCAAGGGCGCCGCCGCCCTGGTGCGCGCGTTCCATGCCGAGCTGTGCCGGGTGCGCGTGCTGGACCCGGCGTGCGGCACCGGCAACTTCCTGTATGTCACGCTGGAATTGATGAAGCGGCTGGAGGGCGAGGTGCTGGACACCCTGGCCGGCTACGCCACGAACGAGGCCGGGCGCTTGGAGCTGGCGGGCGCGACGGTGGACCCGCACCAGTTCCTTGGGCTGGACGTGAACCCGCGCGCGGTGCCGGTGGCGGAGCTGGTGCTGTGGATCGGCTACTTGCAGTGGCACTTCCGGACCAACGGCAACATGCCCCTGGCCGAGCCGATCCTGCGCGACTTCCGCACCATCCGGGAGGCGGACGCGCTGCTGGCGTATGACCGCACGGAGCCGGAGCGGGACGGCGCCGGGCATCCGGTCAGCCGTTGGGGCGGGCGCACGAAGCTGCACCCGGTCACTGGGGCTACGGCATTCACACAATTCACTTGCGGCCATGACCACGCTTTGATTCCCTCTGGTCTATGTGGATTTGGGGGAATGTGTTGGTCAGTCGAGAAGGCGCGCTTGGTG
>JAABUP010005735.1_pt1 | contig 18532 bp, 27 predicted proteins | sample 5559201 | NCBI WGS metagenome assembly JAABUP01 (sample SAMN10711887, study PRJNA513373) | rock metagenome | isolation source: Antarctica rocks | place: Antarctica
AAGGCATCTTTGAATTGGGGGAGAGACGCATTAGCAGCATCAGGTGTAGAAGAAGTTGCAGGACTAAAATGCAAGATCACGTCGCAGTCATCCTCATTGTGCTGCATACTGCAGTATCGTACATACAAGCTGCAACATGGCACACACAACTGCAATGTTGCACACACATTTGCAATATGGCACACATATAGTGCAAAGCAAGCTGCAGGTCTGATCCTGCCAAAGGCTGAAGAAAGCAATACAACCAAGTGATGCTGTCCTACCCATCCAGAGTGTGTGGGATTGACTTACAGCGTATTGAGGCTGGTCATGCCATTCCAGGAGCTGGGCACAGACCCTTCCAGGGAGTTGTTAAACAGGGTCCTGCATGGCCAGACAACACTGCAGTCTTCAATCTGATGTGCTCATGGTGCAACATGCTGTCTGTACAAATCTTGGCACTCACTTGAGTGTTGAGCTGATGCTTGACTGCGCAAAAGATGCTTACTGAGGGGTGTGTACAGCATGGTGACATGTATGCCTAACACATCTGTATGCACTGAATGTGTGTCTGGGTGAGTGATTTAAACCCACTTGAGCATGAGTGACATTGACATTGGCAAGCATGACAATTGTGTGACAGCATGCAGATGGAGTTGGCGACAGCCAGTATCTGGATGCAAGGCTTACAGTGTGGTCAGGTTTGATAGCAGGCCCCAGGTGGTCGGCAGGAAGCCTGTCATCTGATTGCTGGAGAGGTCTAGGGTTGTCAGGTTGTTCAGCAGTCCCAGCACACGAGGCAGAGTCCCAGTAATCCTGCACACATGTTAAAAAAACCATAAAGTAGTGCAGGAATTGCATATGTTCGCATACAGCATCAAATGCTCAATCATTTGCACACTGTCCGACGCATCTCCTCAAACTGATGTATCATGTGACTGCGCCATCAGGACCAAGAGTCATTTGATCGACTGTGCTGCCGTGTAGAATACATTGTTGTGTATGCAAAGACACTCAATACATTGTAAGACAAAGCCTGAGATTCTCAAAGCACCTGCTGTCATACTGCAGGAACAAGTGACTTTGCATATCACAGTATGACTTGCAGCAGTGAACCACACCCTTGATCGCCAAGCTGGAGGCTTTGCAGTTGTTGCAGCCAGACAATGTAGGGGGAAATGGTGCCCTTCAATTGCGCAGGAACACCAGGCTGTATGACCCTGGTAGGGTCAAGCAGGATGCCGGTCACATGCCAATTGGTACAGGAGAGGCCGGTCCAGCTGCAAGATGGCTGCACTCGCGGTCTACACGTTTCAAAGCCACATGGGTCAATGTTGAGCAGCCAGCCATAGGCAATCTGCTGGGCCTGTGACTGGAAGAGCGTGTTGGCAATGACCATCAGGGCTTCTATTTCTGAGGAGTTTGTGGCGCCCTGTGCAGGCTGGGAGAGTGCTGAGGCTGCTAGTGGTAAGGCATGGGCGCCTGGCTGCTGTAGGGCCAGCAACACTGGCAGAGCCAAACACGCCAGCATTGCTTGGCCAGCCTGCACAGACCATTACAGCTGCGAGTACTTCGTTGACAGCGACATGTGAAGCTTCTGAGGCAAGGTGGCCCCAGCATGAGCTTTGTACGAGAAAGGGTCAGCTTATGTTGGATACTCACCTGTTGCGAAGTCAAAACGCTGACCAGCGCCGGGACACACGGGGGCTCTGCGAACGGTAGCAGCAGTTTCACACGGCCAAGTAGTCTGACTGTGATGAAACCTGCGACTGACTGCCTTCAAGCTGCGAGTGCTGAAGGTTGTCCTCAAAGCTGTGTTTGACCTAACAGAGGTGCAGCCACCGCCCAAGTGCTTCGCGTGGCGTCCAGTCTCTCTCTGTCTGTTAGAAAGAAGCACAATAATTTGTTTGCCGTCCTGAAGAACCTTGATAGCGCGTATGTTCCCTGCAAACCAGCGGGCAAAGCAGTGCATGCACAGCTGGGCACGGAGCTACAGCCTTGTTATCAACGCTTAAACACGCGGCCCGTGTGTCAGTGCAAGCCCCACCCCAAGCGTGCAGGCCACGAGGTGGGGGGCCCTGCGTGATCTTTGATGAATGCTGTACGCACAGAGCATGCATGCGCAACCATGCAGTCTGAGAGTTGCTGCATTTACCAATTTGTTATTGGTAGGTTGTTACAAGTGAGAGTTGGTTGTTTTGGAGAGAGCTAGGACCTACATCAAACAGATCTGAGTCAACACTACCAGCCACAGTCTCATAGATTCATCAGGTGGTCATCACATGCGTTACGTTTTACAACTGCAAGCAATACTTTACACAGCAGTCTTCTAGAAGGAAAGTGCAGCACACCCAGCAGGACAAGACACAAAACACTCAACGTATAGACCACACCAGCAGGTGGAAACTCAGAGAAGTTGTATAAGCCAGCATCAGCATGTTTGGTTGTGATAGGCAATGGCAGCCGTACTGACATACGACCCATTGCAACAGCTTGGACTAACCATGTCATGAACAATCTGTCTCAACCATGACTGTAAACAAGGGCCGTGGTGAACCTGGCGTGTCTGCACGATGGGTATAACCTGCATTGTTACTGTGTGCTGCTGATACGCCTGAGAATGGTGCTGAAGAAACAACAAACGGAGCATTTGGCAGCTGCTGTGACACGTGAAGGGGCTGATCAAAGGCAGGGCTGCTGCTGGGGTTCCAATGCACTGCTTGAATGGTCTCATTCGTTGGGTCTGCATTGCTAGGCTGGGTAAGCAGGTTCTGATGCACATTTGCCAGCAAACCTGCTGCTGATGTTGTCATGCTCAGAGTGGCAGCTTCTCTGTTGCTGGCAGCCTGTTGCATGCATAAGAGGCAATCAGCAATTGACAATGACTTTGACAAGAGGTTCACGTGATCAGTACATCTATCCAGAGGCTGTATGACAGCATGCAGAAGGTCCTGCCGCGAGTGCAAGTCAGAACAAAAAGCATAAGCTGCTGCAAGTGAGCTAAGACCTTGAAATGTGACAGTAGCATGTGCTCACGGGTCAAACATACAAGCGAGACGCACCACAGGGACTTTTGATGTGTCTTGGTCTGATAAATTGGTGGGTGGAGCCACACGAACTTTGTGCGCTATGGCAAGCTCTATACCGTCAGGGCCAACAACAAGCCAGGGCACCTTGCTGCTGTTTGTACGCTCCACCTCAGTTCCTCCTAGGCCATTTGTATTATCATCTTGTGCCAAGTGTAACTGCACAGCTAGTGCTAATTGCTGCGCAAACAAAAGCTTGTATGAGCATCTTCCGGCGAACAAGCAAGACACTCACAACAGCAGTGTCAGGCAGAAAGCCTCTGCTGGTGAAGTACAATTGAACTCTGCACTTGATTGAAAGAGATTTGAAATACTAGCAGCAAGTGTGAGACAATACATGACGCTGCACAAAGCTAAAGGCCCAGCTTACCCTTTCTGCAGCCTTCTGCTGAAGCGCTCGAAGCAAGCTCAAACCTAACCCAAGAATCACAAAGACTCCAGCCACCGTCAACGCTATAATTGCTACAATTCTAGTGTTCGCCTGGAAAGGGCCACCTCCTGATATGTCAGGGCCATCTCCTACGAAAGCCATTTTTGTAGGCAAAGCCTGACGACTTGTGTCAGCTCAAGCAACGAACGAGGTTGTCTGATCCCAAGGCTGCCAAACTTTTCACTGCACGTGTGGCGCGGTTAGGGTTCAAGGTGTGGTGTGGTGTGGTGTTGAACAGTTGTTGCGCAGATTTGTGAATGTACGTGCTGCATGCTTTAATATAAAGTGAAACGCTTACGCTGATCTTGAGGTCTGCAATGCAGTTTGCCTTCCTGAAAGCACGCTTTTAGCGACGACAAGATAAGTTTAAGCCCATCTTTTGTTACGTCTGCATAGCATCGTTCGACACTGACAGGCCGCATATCGCAACGAACCAGACATGCAAGCTAATTCCGTGCATGCACAGTCAAAGTCGATCTTCACAGGTCAACCCAGCTTACTCCGAACGCACAAACCGCAGACACAAATCAGGGCACAGGATGTGCGCCAGGCGCCCCGCAAATTCAGAGTCTATGCCAAAATTGACACAGGATACAAGGTGCGCAATGATCACAGCAGTTCTGCGCTTTCTGTACTTCGAATATCACCTCTTGCCATCTAGCACCTATGCAGTGTTTTTTTGCAACAATAGGCCGGCGGCGGCCAGAAGTCAACCGTTGAGGACCAACTGCACGAGGCAGAGATCAATAAGAACGCCAATGCCTTTGTCAAGGTATGGTCTCACTTTGCTATAGCCTTTGGCTAGCTGCAAGCTGGCAATCTTTGGCCAGAAATGCTCATGTTCACTTACGAACTTCTTTTGCCCAATTTGCAGGAATTCAAAGAGGACTTGGGAGCCACAGGAGGGAAGAAGACTGATGAGGACAAGAAAGACATTCAGCAGCGACAAGATGACAAGCTTGGCTTGAAACGTGATGAGAAGGATGCAGAAAGATCAGAAAACAGCAAGAAGTAAATACATACTTGCAGCTGTGCCTGGACTCAGCCTGCACCTTACTGTGGTAGACATGCACTTGCTTAGCCAAGGGTATGCAGGCACACAGCTTTGTAGGGCCAGTCTGCGTCACAGATGTCTCATATCAAGGTCTTCAGATTCTGGTTGACCATCATGTGCCAGCACCATTGAGTGTTGCAAGATGCAATCATTGCTGGTATGCCATTGCCAGTTCAAGCAAGGCACAGTGGTAGACTTTACGTTTGGCAACAACGGAGTGGTAATTGTGAGAAATGAAGCTAGTGCCAAGTCCTGGATCAACTTTCACATGACAAAAGAAGTCACGCTTTGCACACTCAGAGCAGCACACATCGATCAGAATCACAAGCTGCACAATATTTGGCATCACCTGCGCAAATCACTGCTCGTGATCATACTACAGTCTGCAATCGCTACAAACAGCACAGCCCTTGCGCTGAGGCTAAATGCGGTAGCCCACTACTGAAGGGCTTGCAAGTAGCACAGCATGATGGAAAACTTGCAGCTGACTGAAGCAAATCAGGAGTGAATGGGTTGGTCATAGGTGGCCATGGCAGCTTCCTTGATGGCTTCACTCAGTGTGGGATGACCATGGCACGTTCTGGCAATGTCCTCTGTGGATGCACCATAGTTCATGGCCAGTACACATTCTGATATGAGTTCGCCAGCGCTTGGGCCCATGATATGAGCTCCCAGGATCTTGTCTGTCTTGGCATCTGACACAAATTTCACAACTCCCTCAAAGTCACCAACTGTCCTGGCTCTGCTGTTGGCCATGAAGCCAAATTTGCCACACTGCATGCGCATACACTTCTTCAGCACTTGATTGCCAATGTGACAATTTATTGCACATTTGTTTCTTGAACAGGATCTCTAGTAAGCCTGCCAGGGTATGCAATATAAGAGTAGACATGAGCATGACTCTGGTCTGCTTGCACTGTGAAATTACTGCACAATGATTGCGCCAATACTGTAACAAAACTGCACTGTTACTGCCTTTAACTCCCTCCATGTGCATGTGCAGCTGCTTGCATCAACCAGTCAGTGTGACCAAGCTCAAGGCCTGACATTGTTGCTGCTGCCCACAGCGCTGTACTGTTCACCACCAACAGTTGGACAGACACCTGTTCACAAGGTTATCTCACATACTCACAGTTGTGCAAGACAAGTGACAAAGTAACATAGCACTTTGACATGTACCTTGACTGCAATACCCTCTGCCTTGCATTGGTCCTCAGTCTTGCCCACTGAAGCCACCTCTGGGTGGGTGTACACAATGCCTGGAACAGTGTTGTAGTCAACATGGCCCTTCTTACCAGCAATGTACTCTACAGCTGCCACTCCATCCTCCTCTGCCTGCAATCGCACACAGCTGCAATTTGAGTGCATGCATGGTTGGCTTGACAGAAGCTCTCATACAATGAAGCCATAGTGACAGTCAGCTGATGATGACACTCGGAGATAACCTTAACAGAGTAAACATGGAAGGATCATGTACAAAGTCCAGCAATCATTGTAACCATGCAATGAGATTCAAAACAGACCCTCAGGGTTGCTCCCACCAGGTTGGTGCAATGCCATATGACTATGCCACATCCAGCACCCCATACAGAGTCACCTTGCTTTGTGCACAGCTTGTGGAATGCCCTGTTAGGCCCAACAAGCCATGAATCAACCTAGGTGACCTGTATGGCATGCTGATTGTCGCACAGTCCTGGCATTGCAGCTACCTTGCAGTTGGCAGTTGGGGCGTGATTATTGAAAGCAATCTGCAAAAAAAGATCACATGGAGGACATGAATCCTGGTCAAATGAGCATGGGCAAGGACAGTATAGTCCACGAAGTCCTGGCTTGCCTTGCGCTGCTCAAGCTGTCTCTGAATGATCAGAGAATGTGCAAGATTGCACTTATGTGTGCATGATGCAACTACACCTGGCTTTCTCAGCCCTTCCAGCATGAGATCTGCATCCTTTCCTCACTCAAGGTTACAAACAACGCTCCAAAACCACTGCAACACAACTGTGACAACGCGTAGCATCTACAGTAACCCACCATCATACACCTCTACAGAATCTTTTTGACAAAGGCTGACTGTCACAGTCACAAGAGTAACATGGGAACAGCGCGAACCTTGTGTGCAAGCATAGGTCCTGGTATGCAGTCCCCAATGGCATATATGTGAGGCACACTGGTCTGGAACATGTGGTTCACTTCCAGCCTGCCCCTGTTGTCAGTCTGAAGCCTGCCTGCCTTCTCGAGATTCAAGCCCTTCAGGTAGGGTCTCCTGCCTACTCAATACACGGTTGATTTGCCTACTACAGCCTATCAGGGTTTGCCTATTGTAGCCAGTGAGCATTTGCCCATCGTAGCAGAATACAGTTGCACAAGGGAGTCTCACAATAAGTAATGAAACAGGTTTCCTCAAAGGTCAAACCCACACTGCTCAGATCCATAAATATAGGAGATGCAGCATAAGATGAACAACAGCACAGCAAGCCCGTAGGGGCGCAAAATGCTGACAACTCAAATGCAGCACACAACTATTAATAACGTAGGTCAGTATTTACGGTATGCTGCTGATGCAAAGAAGGCATGGCTTGTATGGGATGCTGCATGACCCCTGCACAGGATAGAAAGCTACCTGCACAGACAAGGACCACATCAGCGTCCAAGGTTTCCTTGTCGCCCTTCTTTGTCTCCAGATCCAGTGTCACCTTATCACCCTTGATCTCTGCCCCGTTCACTTTGGTGTTCAACTTGAACTTGAACCCTTGCTTGGTCAGAGACCGCTGGAAGGCTTTCCGTACTTCGCTGTCCTACATGTTGGACAGGACAAATCAGCAAAGAACTCGGCAGTCCAGACAGACACCCAGGCAGACAGCATGCTTGCTTGTGTGATGATGCCCAAGCAGGTGACCCCTCATGAATGCAAAGGGTGCAGGAGCTGTGCAAGTACTGCTGCTGCTACAACAAAGCTACACATCCCTGACTGTTCAACAGTGCTCTTTGAAAGGCCGTCAAACTGGAAACAGCAAGTAAAACATTTGCAGCCAGGAAGGCAAAATACACATGGCCAGGTGAGTGTGTCTGGTAAAGCCAGCACATTTGACAAAGTCTGTGCTCACACATACTGCATCTTTGGTTTTGTCGATCTTTGTCAAAATTGCATAAATACATTGTATCTCGACTTTCCTTTCACTGCTGCAAAGCTAGGTGTGGTACCTGACTGCTCCCTTGCAAAAAAGCCTCACAGCTCTGATGCTGGCTCCATGCATACTACCCAAAACCCAGATCCTGACACTCACAACATAAACTCACCATTGTGGGCACAATTGTGTCCATGAACTCAATGACAGTGATTTTGGCGCCAAGGCGACCCCAGACGGACCCCATCTCTAGCCCTATGTAACCTCCCCCAATGACGGCCATGTGCTGTGGTACCTCCTTCAGAAGCAGGGCACCTGTTGATGAGACGATTCTGCAACACAAAGAGTTGTTTGAGAGGGAGGCAACTTGATAAGGCTGCTGGGTTAGCAGAGTAAGCCAGCCGACTGCAAGAGATGATACACTTCTGTGCCAATGAACTGAGTTGCTGCCCATGGCACGAGCGTCAAGTACACAAGAATCTCCTCTGTGGAACGATCATGAATGCCATACGCTGAAGTTTATGGCAAGCTGCCTAGCCATTACTGTGTGTGGAGAAGCCAATTGCTCACACATCATATTGGTGTGTTATCTTGCAATTCAGCTTGTGCAACCACTCATGCAACCCATTTCGAGTTTAGACTCCATCAACGCAGTGATCAGCATGATTGAATCTGACTCTATGATGCAACATGCCAGCTGTGTATGAGCGCTAAACGCTGATGATACATTTGTACATTGTACTTGTTACAACAACTCAGGTTTGAGTGGTTAAAAGCTTACCTCTCCTCATCAATGGGGATTCCAGGAAGAGGAGTGACCTCAGAGCCTGTGGATATGATGATGTTTTTGCCGCTGACAGTCTGATTGCCACCATCTAACAAGGCTACATCGATGTCATTGGCGCTTGTGAAAGCACCCCACCCTTTGACATACGAAACCTGCAAAAGCGCTGGCTGTTTCATGACATGCTGACTGATGTCAGCAACATGACAGAGCAGAGTTGCAACTGCGACGGAGGAGTGTGTCTAGCACCAAGCTGCATGCCAGTGTGTTATTGGCGTCAAGCAACAAACAGTTCACCTTGTTCTTCTTGAACAGACCCTCAATTCCGCTTGTGAGTCCTGCTACTGCCTTGTCCTTTTGCTTCATCATCTGGGGCAGCACCATCTTGACATCACTCACCTCTACACCGTATTCCTTGAAGTTGTCCATGGCGTCATGGTACTTCTGACTTGAGTTCAGGAGTGCCTGCAGATATGCATATGAGCTTGAACGGTTGTTGCGTGCTCCTCTGGCGCCCGCGCGTAAGCCACAATGCAAACACCTTGGAAGGTATGCACCCAATGTTGAGGCATGTTCCTCCCAACTTTCCACGGCCCTCTATGCAGGTGACTTTCATCCCCATCTGTGCAGCCTTGATCGCTGCGACATACCCTCCCGGTCCACCTCCGATGACGACTAGGTCCTGCAAGCACAAGCATAGATGTTGATGATCTGCGACACGGTACTGTGGCGTTCGACAGCAGTGAGGCTACGCACACCTGCTGTTCTCCGGACGCGAATCCTCTGACACCCAAAAGGTACCTGTGCGTCAAGCTGCCTACAGCTTGGCTGCGGCCTGTGCGACAGCCTGCGGTCAACGCTCGCAACGCCATTGTGATGCGTCGCGACAGACCGACTGTATCACCTGTGGTGTTGCAACACACTAGGCAGTTGGGCACCCTTGAGATGACAATCATTGCAAGCGTAATGCACACCGGGGTAACGATCTTACGCTCAAACTACGGTTTGAGAGGTCCTTTCACTGAATGGGCCAATGGGCACAGCAGAGGGATCATACCAACAAGCAGCATATGACATCACCGTTCTGCATTCTTTGTGATTCCTAGGCAATGTATACCACGTTTTGCAGGCATGCAGCAGAGAGCTGTCAGCGCACGTGCTGTCTATCGCAAAGCTTGCTTACATGCTTAGTAGCAATGAAATCTACTGCATCTACAAGATACCAAGACATATACCACATGATATGAGGCCATATTTGCAAGCCTACCCAATATGACATTGTCTGTGAGCATCTATCTGACAAGCACTGACCTAAAACATCACCATGCCCTTGTTGGACGCCTCTCGAGCTGGCAACATGTGCTGCTGTCATAAACAACAAGGACTCTCTAAAATAACAGTATCCCCACAACAACAGTACACATCATGATCAGCAGCAGACATCTTGTCTTCCCTCAAAACAGGCAACACCTCCTGTCAGCAGCAGGAAATGCAGCAACACACAAGCAAATACTTCGTCCTGGTGACTTGCTGCAAGACACAAGCTACTGGCTAAAGGAACATTCACGGGCCAAAAAAGTGGGGCTAGATGAGCTGACTATCACAGACAGCTAAGGCAGGACTACTCTGCATGGGCTCAATGGCCACATAACTGTCACAGCAGAGTAGTCCTGGCAAGAACATTCATTCACAGCCTGCATGGCATGGCACGGCTGACTACTGAGTGGGTTCTCTGATTTGTGACAGCCTCTCTACAATCTCACGAGCTGACGGCCGCACATTCGAGTGTTCATGCAGGCATTGCTCGACCACATCTGCTGTGGCTTGAGGGCACTCCTCTGGGACCCTGCCACACCGCAGCAGACAGTGTCAGGCACCACTATCACCACCAACACTGCTTTCTGCTGCAAACTTCAGCACAACCATCCCTAGGCTGTACCGATGCTTATGCTGTGTCAGACAAGTTCTATCAAAAACGTGCCGCTAAAGTGCAACAGCTGAAAAGGCAAGCTCAACACAATGCTTGTGGGTGATTGTGCATATACAGTACGCTGCATATAAAACAGATATGGATGGCACTGCCTGAGAGATCTGGTGCAACTGTGTCAAACATCTCCTTAGGTATGCACAACTCAAGCTGCAAATGTCAAACAGAATCTCCAAAGAGCTGCGCCCATGCTTACAGACAGCAGATGTACAGGCAGGTGTACCTAAGAGGTCTGAGTTGTCTGCCATCGGGTGCTTCTCCAGCACAAATTTCCCACAGCACCACTCCATAGCTGTAGATATCCACTTTCTCAGTACACGTTGATTTGCCTAGCAGCACCTGTAAACAAACATGGCGATGTATGTGACTCTGCCCACGGCTGTATGCACATCATGCTCATTCTGGCAAAATTGACATCTCACCAAGGACTTTGTCAAGACAAGATACCTCCACAACATAGCAACGCCTAATACTAGTCCCCAGGCGCTGTAGACGTTAGATTTCCACCATGAAACAGACATTTTCTCCAACAAAGTTTGAAGTTTCTGTATCCGGCAGAGCAAAGTGTCACCAAGGCTCACCTCGGGAGCAGACCATGCAAAGGTGCCGACATTGTACAGGGAGGACAGGAACTGGCGGTGCATGATCTTGGCCAGGCCCACATCTGCAATCTTCGCCGTGTTGTCTCTGGCCAGCAGGATGTTGGCCGACTTGAGATCAAAGTGCACAATCTTCCTGGAGTGCAGAAAGTGCAGACCTCGCGCCACATCCAGAGCTATGCGTCTGCCCAGCCCTGGTAGCCGAGGCCCATCAGGGGCGCTCCTGCGTCAACAGAAAGGTCACCAGCATTAGTACTGCAACGCTGAGCGTTCCACAGAACCTTCAGCAAGTCAGTGAAGTCTAGGCTATGTGACACAAGTCATGTATGTGATGAATCTTACAAATATGACACATCTGTGTTGCAAGCGAGCACGCACACTGTGAACCGAGCCCAACACCTAGCCTTTGGAGCTGTACTGCAATAAGCTTTTGCACAGTCAGACCAGGCTGCACACATCCTGTGGTCTCAGATGGACACACGCAAGCCAGTGAAGCACCGCAGGCCAGCACAGCTGCATGGAAAGTTCAAAGAGATATGGACTTGCCTTCTGTACCAGGCAAACCGGCCAAGAGTATCCCTGGCAATGGCATGGTAGAGGTCGCCGCCTTCCATGAACTCAGTAATCAGCATGGTCTGCTCCCTCTGCAGCAGCAACAACGACAAAATCAGGGCAGTGAAAACTGTAGCAGCAACAAAATTACAACCAAAACTTGTCTGTGTAATATATTCCATTGGTGCCACTCGCAGCAAGGCCGTTATACTGAAAAGCTTGATTTCTCCAAAAACGTAACAGGTTGGAAAAATCACTGAACTGTCTTGTGAGCCTACAAGGACTGCATGAAAGCAACAGCAAGGCTGTTGCACCTGTCAAAGCCAAGTCATGCGAGGCTTGAGCAGACGCAGCATGTGTGTTTCTATAACAAAGCAGAAGCGTTCCAGTAATCTTCTGGAAACAGATATATGTGATACAATCCACTCGAAATATCAAGACAGTTTTCCTTGTATACGAGGCTTGGCATCCGACAACGCAATATGTGAGGAGGCCTACCTGGATGCATGCGCCAACGAACTGCACAATGTTGTGGTCCCTGCAGCTCTTCAGCACAGCAATCTCTTGGCGGATGAGGGTTTCCCTCTGCTGCTTGAGCACTTGCAGAGTCTGCAGGCGCTCATGACTAGAGTCACTGGTATACTGAGGTCCATCATTGAAGACCTTGACAGCCACCACTTGCACTCCTCTGAGTAGGCCCCGATACACCTGCAGCCAAGGTGGCCAGTCAGCGAGCATCTGCAACGACTGTGGTGAAAACTAATGGTGGTCAGAGAGCATTTGCAATAATTGTGGTGAAAACCAGTGGTGGTCAGCAAGCAAATGAAACAGTTGTGCTGAAGCCAGTGATGCAGCGTGATGCACCCAACAGTGCTTTGCTGGTGTTGCTAGGTGCAAGGTTTGATGGAGGCCATGCGTTCATGGCTGAGCTGTGTGACTTTATGAGCCGTGCTGAGGTGAGATGTGTAATGTCAGCTGAGCAGAGTGGGCTTGGGCCTCTGTAGGCCTGGTAGGAGAGCACATCACAGGCATGGTATCAGCCCATACACTTATTTTCACCCACGTGCTCTGCACAAAGGAGCAGCAACCGCCGCAACCCCTCAGCAGCTGTACAGAAGTCATCAAGCACGAGGGCCATGCAACTGTCTCTACGTACAGCAATGCATGCATCTGTCTTTTTGGAATAGCAGCACATGCATCCATCTCTGCGTTTGGAGAACATGGATTTGTGGCACAGCATGGCAGCGCTGTGCGCAAAGGGCATGTTTGCTGCTACCAGGCAGCTGTGTGCACTGCATGTGAGCCTTTGCCACCTGGGACTCCAGAATTCAAAGTGTCAACCATCTGTCGTATTAGTACACCTTGTGGGGATGCTCAAAACAGACTGCTCTGTGGACACAATACCTGCCTTGCAGGTACCTAACTCATCATGAGCCGGAAAGCGCAAATATTGTTGTCAATATTTATTACCCATGAGCAATACAGTTGAATGAGGAACTGACCCTGCTGAAAGCTCCTGCTCCCAATTCCCATTTCCTGCCATCAGGCCGCAGCCCAATCACAACATCAGACACATCAATCTCCCAATCTGAAAAGGGCACATTGTCGATCCATGAGGGGGGCATGGCGGGAGCCACTGCTGAAGAAATCATGCTCTCTTGCTGCTCTGATGCCTCACGACTGAAGCTGTCCTCGCTTGACAGCATGCTGCCAGTAAGTGCCTTGGAATCTAGCAAGCTAGCGTCTGCCATCTGCAGAGAGATGCCCTGTATGCTGTCAGATGGTTCTAGGGAGGGCTGCGTCTCGAAAGTGCCCTTCTGGTGTCTGAGGTGGCGGCGCCAAATGACAAACGCCCCTGTGGCTATACCCAATAGCAGTGCAACAGGAATCAGGATTGTTGTAAGGAGGAAGATTGTTTTGTGGCTGGGACGACCTGCAAGGCCAGCATTGAGCGCAGCATCAGCCAAATGTGATTGCCTGGTTTTCCTTCATGCAAGCACTCCAAACAGAATTGACTGCTAAGACTGATGCAGCTACAGCAGTACTGATGCAAGCTCAAGACTGTACAAGAGCGCCACGCCACAGGGCTAAAAAGGGAGGTTTGATGCTGTTGTAAAGCAATGACATCCAGACAGAATGTGATTGCGCCATGATTGCATCATGGCGCAGATTAGGAAGCAAAGCTGAAAAATTTGCAAAATCAGTCTGAAGCTGGCAGGCACCTGACCTTACCTGAAGGGTCGGTTGACAGTGAATCAGACGTGGTGTTTGCAGCAGTTGCTGACTGCGCTGGCTCGAAGGAGAGCAGATAAATGCTCGAAATGGACAAATTAGCTGCTTGAACATCCTTGAGCAACAAGCTGGTGGCGATGATGGAGTTCAGCTGGTTGTGAATGTAGGAAATGTAGGATGTGTCTGAAACCTGCACTTCGTACATGAAGCTCATGGACGGGGTGTGCGTCAAGACGCCTGTTCCATCCAGGGTCAGAGTCTGAATCTGTGTCTGAAGATCTGGCAAGGCCACAACACCAGCCTGCACCTCTCCTATACTTGAGGAGCTCAATTCAGCAGCAGAGAGAGGGGTGTCTGCTAGAAGTCTGCGTCCAGAGGATGGCGGTAGCTGGGTGTAATTCAACAGATACAGGTTGTCCACGGAGACATATTCAAGGCGAGTGGCCAGGTTGACTGATAGAGCCCAGTTGAGGTTGGAGTTGTTGATCACAGCTGAGGCCCCGGAGACTTGAAGGAGAAACAGCAGGACGCCTTCTGCCAGGTCTGCAGGAGTCAGCTCAGGGAGTAGACCAGTCACTGGGGAAGAGATAATGGCGGAGGCACTGGTGTCTGGCGAGAGCTCAGCACTGGGGACTGAAATGCCATCAGCATCCAGAGTATTGTTGTCACCTGCGTTGAATGGATTGTGAGGGTGCAAGCAGACAAAGCATGGGTTGAGAGTCAGCAGAGAGAGCCTCCTGACGTACTTGACTGTGCGCTCGCATTCGGGAGGCTTGTGCATGAACAAATGACCACAAAAGCCAACAACCCCAATACTACTGATCGTGGCGGAATCATCTTCCTGTGCTGGTCCGGTTGCCACGAACTGCTCGTTTTACTTTTTGCGCGCTGGTTGTGCATACGGACCGAGGGCAGGACGCCCCCGGTCTTCAAGGACGAAGCTCTGGGCGCCAACCTATCACAACAGGATCAGCAGCAAAGTCTTGGCAAAGAAAGCACGCTGAGACCGGTCGCAAGGCCAGCACTTGTCTGAATGGTAGTAGGCAGTGGACCGGCCCTGATCAAGCAAAAGAGCCAAAGTGATTTGCAGAGCTTTACTTGGTAACAATGTAACACCAACTTCAGGCGCCGGTGTCCTCAGATGGTCTAGCAGCGCTTCTTGGTTGGACCAAAAGTGCGTCGATTATCTGCACTAGTTTTGCCTGCCCCAGACCCCCTGTAATAGATGGCTAATCCCGTCCCCGTGATATGCCACACGTCGTCGCTGAAGAGCAGCTGATGCGCCTGCATTGCATCTGTCATAGAAAGGGCTAAGCATCAGCATGCATTTGAGTACTTTGCAGATGTTCAGCACAGCAGCTTGATGTTATATAGGACAATGCAGCCTGAGTACAAATCTGCAGAGTATCTGTTTGTTGTCAAGTGTGCGTCAAATACAAGGCTAATTAGTAGGTTTAGGACTGGATGCCATGGTCTGCGGGTAGACACAGGCCGCTGGGCAGACGGTGTTCACTTAGATAGGACAAACAGGCTGTGTCTAGTGTGCAAGTCATTGGATTGTGTGGAGGACGAGCAGCACTTTTGATTGCCCAGCGTACAGCCACATCAGGTCACAGCATTTGGACCTCCTGCAGCACTGTTGTACTATTGCAGACTTTATGATTTTGTGTGAACCAAATGCATGTGGTGGTTTCCTTAGGGAATGCTTTGCATGTAGGAAGCAAATCTTGTCTCTGTTGGGTCCCAGTTGCCCCCCAGGACATTAAATATATTGATTGATTGATTGATTGATTGATTGAAGAGCAGCTGATGAGGTCTTAGGCCCTTTCCACACCTGAACGGAGGCAGCTTCAATTAACGGATTAGTGCCTTCATTAAGAACGGCAAACGGAAGTCATGAACGGAGGCTCAATCCACACTTGTACCTCCGTTGAGGCAGATCTCGCCGTTGAGTTGCCTGACTCACAGTGCCAGAGCGCGAGTAGCTTCAGTTCAGAGTCTCCGTCATGTTGAAACGTAGCTCGGGTGAGGGTTGAAGAACGGAGGCTCAAAACGGAGGCAGATTTGAATTTCGATAATCCGAGCCTATTTACAGAGCTTCCGTTCACCAAGTGTGGAAAGGGCCTTAGCATTAGCACAGTCTTAGCATTAGCACAGCCTCTTGCTTGCATGGCTTGACCAGAAACTCAAGCAAGGACAAACTTGCACACAGGCAGCTTTCCAGATCAACAGGAATGCAAAGCTTTTCAAGTGTTGCTTTACAGTCCGTTCGTTCTATTTTTATAAGAATCCGCATATATATATTGATGCAAAACGTTGATATGTATGTTTGCCAGTACTCAAAGCAAAAGTATAGTCTAGACTATACAGATCTGGATTTGACATTTGATAACTTAAGATAGTATCTACACAGCACAACTAAAGTTGATACACAGCACAACTAAAAATGATACAGACATTTGACAAGGCTCTGCAAATTTAAATCAGGGCACCCTTGGGAGCATTCAGTGTCTTAAAGAAAATCACACAGGACACATGCGATAAGAAACACAGTTCATGCTGTTGACAAAACTGAAATTTGCAGCTTGATTGACGCCTCAAAACAATTTTGTGGCCAGAGCATACCAAGATGCTCTAACAATTCATGACTCAAGTGTAGGCCTCAACTATGACATGGACAGAAACGGTTACTCAGTGGCTCCCTTTGGTTTCCCGCAAGGCTCCAAGTTGATCCACAATTTGGCGCGCGGTAGGACGGTTTGTGGGATTTTCGTCAAGGCAGCTGGCAATCACATCTGCTACCTCTTGTGGGCATTCCTCAGGCACCCTGCAGTCGCACACAATTCAGCACAACCACAAGTCATATGTTGAATTATGCACATTACCACAATCTTGCTGTGCATACAAACACAAAGGGCAAATGACGCTTGGCCAAGCTGCTACTGCACTCTCATGACGATGCAAAGCTTGCAAGCAACGTCACATTGATTGCCTTGCTCAGTTCACAAACGCAAACGCCTGCAGATGCTGCAGAAGAGGAAAAGATTTCTCACTTGACAGGTCTGAGCTGCCTTCCTGTTGGTGACTCGCCAGTGCACAGCTCCCAGAGCACCACACCATAGCTGTACATGTCTACTTTCTCAGTGCAACCAGACTTGCCCAAAAGCACCTGCAAAATGGATGTTGAGTCATAATCAATATATCTCTACCGTGAACATTCTTGATACTTTGTCAGGTGCATGAAGTGTAGCAGCATAATGCACCCTGACATTGATGCTGCAGATGACCGCAAGATCTGGTGAGGAAAAGCTGCATCCATGATGCTGTACACCAGTTGCATGACAAAGTATACCTACAGCAGCCCGAAGCAGCAAATGTCAAGATAGACAAAGATGGATCACATTTCCTGAGCGAGCCATGTGTTTGCAACACAGCCCAGTTCATCCATGATGCAATACATGCATATACATGACAGCACTTTTGCCTCACCTCAGGTGCAGCCCAGGCAAAAGTGCCAATGCAGTACAGCGTAGACAGGAACTGCTGCTGCATGATCTTGGCCAGGCCCACATCTGCGATCTTGGCTGTGAAGTCTCTAGACAACAGGATGTTGGCTGACTTGAGATCAAAGTGCACAATCTTCCTGGAGTGCAGAAAGTGCAGGCCTCGCGCTGTGTCCAGGGCTATCCGCCGGCCAAGTCCTGGGCTTTTGGCACCAGTCATAGGATCCCTGCATCAAGTCAACAGCCTTTACTTGCATTGTGATTGCATAAGGGGGCCTAAGTCATGGTAACATGCTTTGCATGGCTTGTGGCAGCAAACAGCTTGGACTGCACAAGCAACCCAAAGCTTGGACTTGCTCAGATGCAGTAAACTTCAGGTGTGATGCTGTGCTGCCAGCATTGGCTGACACGCCTGATTGCTGTGATAGCCATTGCACATGACATGCTTGTATGTGTGATCTGACGAGATGTACAGAAGTCAATAAGCCTACCTCCTGTACCAGCTAAATCTGCCAGTACTGTCATTGGCAATGGCATGATACAAATCCCCTCCCTCAAGGTACTCCATCACCATGATGGTGCAGTCAGGATGTAAGCATGCCCCTATGAACTGAACAATGTTCCGGTCATGACAGCTCTTCAGGATGGCAATTTCTTGCTTGAAGACATCTAATCTGACGGTGCTGGCTCTGCTGGATGATAGCAGGCTGCCACTGGAGTTGGGGCCGCGGTCTTGGAAGACCTTTGCAGCGACTACCTGGACGCCAGATTTGAGCGCCCTATACACCTGCACAGCCCCCAAAACCAATCAAACCACAAAAGCCTGGTAAAACATGATTTGCTCTAACAGCTGATAGCTTGAGGTTGTTGTGATTGAGACTTGTAGAGCTGTATACAATGCAGTATTGCAACAGCTGATAGCTTGAAGTTGTTGTCGCTGGGACTTGTAGAGCTGTATACAATGCAGCATTGCAACAGACACTCCCTTTGCATGCATAGTTGATACATAAGAGAAGGATGAAGCTGAATGCTTGTTGCGGGCAACAAGACGTGCTGCAAGAGCTCAGACTGTCCAACAAAGGCTTGACTGTCCCACCTTGGCAGATGCTCCTGCTCCCAGCTCCCAAAGTCGACCATCCGGGCGCTGACACAGCGTGATGTCCTGCTGGTCAATCTGCCAGTCTGACCATGGAACATTGGC
>JAABUP010005737.1_pt1 | contig 18523 bp, 31 predicted proteins | sample 5559201 | NCBI WGS metagenome assembly JAABUP01 (sample SAMN10711887, study PRJNA513373) | rock metagenome | isolation source: Antarctica rocks | place: Antarctica
ACCTGGAATAGTGCTTGCCAATTGAATTGCGTACATACATAGCAGGGGTTTGCAGCAGTACTGATCTTGAATTCTAATATATAGCCTGGTTTGCATTCAACAACACAAAAAAAAGACAGCAGCAATTGCAGAGAGCCTGATCATGCCAATCTCATGTCGTGTATGCCAGGTGCGTTATAAGATCAGCTTTCAGTCACAAGCATGTGTCTCAGAACAACTGCATCTGGGGGATCCAGCTTTTTATAGTAATTGGATATGATCTCGCCAATTGCAAAGTTGAAGAGCCTGTAGAAGCGGATGGCCTCTTCATTGTTGGTCTGAACATGAAGGTATGCCTCCTTGATATTGTCATCTTGCTTGGCTTCATGCAAACACCTGTCTAGCAATCTGCTGCCTGCAATATACACCAATATGCAGCTTGCCTGCTCCATCTCATTTTGGAGCATGAGCTGGTCCGAACCATATCCTTCAGGACATGTGAATCAGCTGTTGGTTACCATGTGCGCGCAGGGGTAGTCACCTATTCTCATCCCTCTGTACGGAGCCAGCACGCCAAGAGTGACAATGTACATCTTCGCTGTGTTACCTGGATGTGCCTCAAGGCGGCATGCAATGGCGCCAACCAGGACATCATTGTGATATGCTGCACCATGCAGTCACTGATTCTACTGTTCTTTTGAAAGCCTGGGGTTTCAGCACAGCTTGTGCTGCAGGAGGCATGTGAGACATGACATGCACCTAATTGACTGACTCCACCAGATGCGAGTATGTCCTGGTATATGCGGTCCTGCACATCCAGTGACGGCAATTAACTCAAACTACAATCTTCACAGATCATGAGATGCCATAGCAAGACAAGCAGATCGTCTGGGTGACAGCGATGGCGAGAAAAGCGGTTCACCTGATAGTTTATAGGGAAAATTGCTCTGTTCAAAATCTTCAGTTGTTCGAGGTTCTGTTCTCGGACCTCGTCGAACGTGATCTCGTGATCAGGCATAGGCACCGCAGGGGAGCAATGTAAGGACGTTATGCTGAAAGTTTGGGAATATATACATGAGCAATGTCGGTGACCTCGTCGCCAGTGGTCCCATGCGCACCGCTGTATCAACAGCTGTCTTCAATTGCATAAAGCCAACTTGTGTGTGCAGCGTTGACCAACCTTGGCTAAAGTCTCGGAGGATTTTCAGCTTGTCTTCGCCTAAGACCCTGCCAAAGGGTTGTGCTGCAAGCACTGTGTTGTTGCCAACGGCTGACGCGATTGTGCTCGGGGCGTATATGCACACGCGGTGCTCAGCTGCCCAGCAGTCCTGCTTCGGTCACAGTTTAGGTCAACGCAAGCTCGCACTGCTGACACACAGCGTCCGGCGTCAGTGCAATCCACTTCCTAGACCACTTAGCCTAGTTGTAAAGGCACAAGCGTCACCTTCAGAAGAACAGCAGGAAGAAGTGGAATATAAGGATACCTGGAGCGACGTGCAGTTCATCAACTTGTGTAGGAGGGCCTATGGCAACCTGGCAGGCTGGCAAAGTTCAAACGACTGGAACAATGGTGAAAAGACATATCAGGGAATGTTGGAGGTCTCAAGAGCCTTGATGAAGGTGGTTCGTGCTGTCTGTCAGCAAACCAAGCAAGTATTACCTGGCAACTTGCGTGCTGCTGTTGTGGCAAGACTCACGAGTCTGATTGAGCAATGACTCACAGGACTTGCAGCTAGAGTTGCACTATAGTCGCAATAGAGTAGGCTAGTGCAAGACTCTGCTTCTGGTGCCATGCAGGGCAAATCTGCAAGCCAGCAAAGAGATGCTGTCATCAAGGGCTTCCCAAAGGTTCCCAACTGGTTCAGAAAGATTTTCCCATATTCCAAATGGGGAGCTGAGCTGAATGCGCAGATCACACCAGCCTTTTTTACATGGCTTGTGGGCCCAATGTACACAGAGACTGCAGATGTCAATGGAGTCCAGCAACGCAGCTCTGTACACATCAAGCGATGCAGGTGATGTCAGCTTGTCTGTGCGTGGATCTGCATAGCATGTTTGATGGACAGCTTGCCTTGCGCATGTGCAACTGCTACGAGATCAAATCGACCTTATCTGAAATGTTCCAGAGCTGGGCAAGAGCCATGCAAGCCTAACCTAAACAGCCATACATGCAAATGACTGAACCAGCAACAGCGTGCCTGCAAGCATGGGGCGTCTCAGATGCACATCATGAACATCTCTGTTGTACCAGGAGACAGCAAGGCAACAGCTGTAGTCCTCATCAGTTGTGTCAGTGCAGATATCTGGCAGAAAGTGGTTGTGTGGGCATGTGTGTGAACCTATGCAAGACACAGACACAGACCTTTTTCACTGAGGAGTTAGGCATGCCGCTGACAATGAAGCCCAACCTTGATGACTACAGCTGTGACATGGTATTTGGGCAGATGCCTCCCAGTCTGGACGCAGATGATGTCAACTCTCAGGCATGTTATGATGCTTGTCCACAAGGAAAAGCTGGCAATGGCAAATGTCATAAGCTGGGCTGATCACCACTGGTTTCTGGGGTGATTCCATTGGCAGCAGGGTGCGTGGCGGCAATTGAAGGTCGATCAGATGTGATGAGGCACCAGCAATCTGCAGCAATGGTTTTGGCTGTAATATCATGTGCCATATCCTGCAAAGCAAGTTGTTTAGATGTGTGAGCAGGCCCTGTAGGCACCGGGTCTGAGCCTAAACTGTGCAATGCTGTGCACATGGTGTTGTTGATTAGTCCACCAAGACAGTACCCGCTTTTGGCCAATATGTGGCTGCTAGCTGTCTGTTGCTGGCAAGTTGTACATGTATGATTGAAGATTGTTATCGATATTCCTTGGTACAGACAACGGTGCCTGTATTTCACCACAGTTCTGGGTGTGCCAATAAAGCTGATGTACATGTGTTGTTTGTACCATGTGGCTTACTAATTGCTGTTGATACGAAAGCAGCTGCTCCAAAGCACGTGCATCTTGCAACACGCAGGTGTAAAGTCAGAAGTGGGGCCTGGTGTTCGCTGAAGCCTGATGGCAAACATTGAGCAAGCAATGCGTTCAATTAATGTACACAGCAACCTGCAGTACCTAGATACTAGATCTTGACTCAACATTTGTATACTTGAGGACAGGTTCACTGACGTCAGCATATGGTGTCAGCCTCTAACAAGCAGATCAAGTTCACCCAGAGTCATGGTGCACCTCACAGAAGAAAATCATGCCGCTTGCATGGAAGAGAGCACAGTAGTGTGGATGATTCAGCTGAGTAGCCAAGTCGTAGGCGGATCAAGGCAGCACCCAGGCATGGTGACTTTGCAGACCTACGACAGTCCAAAAGCCTTGCAACTCATGATGTGCAACTTGAGGCAGCATGTCCTGGGCCTGTTTGATGAGGCCCATGATGCTCCTGCTGCTGCCCAACATGTAACAGATGTGCACATGTGTCCTCACCAAAAAGCTCAGCGTGGCAGCAAAGCTACTCATACCCCTTCAAAGCTCCATTCACATTCTGATGCAGCTCTTGCTTGGCCTTGCCATTCATCTCCCCATTGGTGTGCACTTCACTGAGCTGTAAGCACTCCTCCACAGCCAACAAGGCATACTTGCAATCCTCTGCAGTGACGTCAAAGTGAGTCACGGCCCTGACGCCTTTCAGAAAGCCTGACATCAGCACACCATGCCTTTCTCGAAGATTGCGCAGGAAGACTGCCTTGTCAGGCGCTCCAGGTTTAAGCTGAAAGATGATGATGTTTGTCTCCACTGTATCCAGATTGATTGACACTAAAGGCAGCTTTGCTAGACCTGCAATTGAACAGCATACACGATCATTTTGCCATTCAGTGCAAGCTTCATCAGCAAGTGCATGCAGATGTGGATGCACCTGAAAAACGATGAGCAGGGCAGTGCAACGCAATTACTCCCTCTAGACACAAGAGCAAAGCATCATGCAAGTTGAGAACAGAAGGCAGAAGCAATGCCTACTTTGGCAGCAGAAGGACATTGAGACAACACATATCTTAGCTGCAGTTGCTCAATCCATTTGCACCACTTGTAGACTGACACCGAACATTACGTAAGGTAGTGCATGACAACAGCAGAACGGCATGGTACCTTCTGCCAGATTCCTTGCATTGGCGTGGTCCTTTGGGAGCTGAGTCAGGGTCTCCTTCAAGGCCACCATGCCTGCACAATCAGGCAGTCGCATGTCACAAATGATTGAGTCAAATGATAAAACCATCAGAACTTCAGAGAATCAGCTCTGCAAACAAACAGATTACAAACCAGTGCTGGTGTACATATTCAATCTGCACCCATGTGGCGACCAGCAAGGCAATCACACAGCTGCAGACAATTCACAACGCTATGAGCGTCAAGCAGATATCAGTCAGCCTGCACATACCATGCTAATGGCTTGAGGTAAGTCAGGCATGCCACAAGCTCACACATCTTGTCAATGCACACAGACAAGATATAACAGCTTTGCAAATGCAAACACAGTCATCCCACTTAAGACCCAGCAGTACAAGGCTGTCACCTGGAGCTGCAATGATGCCTGCTTGTCTCATGCCACCTCCTAGCATCTTTCTATACTTCCTCACCCTGGCAATGAAATCCTTGGGTCCGGCTACCATGCTACCAACTGGTGCCCCCATACCCTGCACAAATTGGTCTTAACAGTTTGACGGTGACCTGTAAATCTGATAGGCAGCCTCGCCAGGAGGAGGGGTCCCTGCAAATGACTTGACTCTATGTGACAGCACACATGCAGGTGAGACAGCGAGTAATGCTTGAGATCAAGCCAGTGATAGAGTTAGTCTGCATGACATCCTTGCCTGTGCAAGATTGCATGTATGGAAAGTAATTAGATTGCACATGTGCAATGCCAAGCTTAATGACATCATTTGTGCAAGCATGCATGTAGATTCCAGCACAGACCACTATATCTGGAGGGCTATACACACATCTAAGCTCTGCACAGACAACAGCCCACAGGCATGCCAATGTCGGTATGAGAATGCACACCTTGGAAAGGCAGAACTGAATGGTTGTCACATGGGCAGCAATGCTGCCAACACTGACACCTAGGGCTTCAGCAGCGTTAAAGACCCTAGCACCATCCAAGTGCACAGGGATGCCCAGAGAGTCTGCCCAATTCTTGACTGTTGCCATGTACTCCAGGGACAAAACTGTGCCACCACACCGGTTATGGCTGCTTTCCAAGCAGACCAGACCAGTACGAGAGCAATGTGCATCATCAGGCCTGCACTTATGCAGCAAAGTCAGCAATAGCAGGCATACAAACAGTATCGTGAGAGGGTTGCAATGAGCACAGAGAGCGCTGCCTGATATTGGATTTTCCAACGCCAGTCGAGGGCGAAGATGGGGAGGGTTTGTATTATCACTCATGCTACAGCAAGAAGCAGCAGCGTGCAGAATGGCAACAGCAAAACACCCATGTGCGCAAAGATTCTGTGATAGTCGCATTTTGCGATACCTGATTGCTGCTTGAAGGTTCTCAAGAAGAATTTCTCCATTGGGTTCATTGTGCAGGACATGAAATGCGAGCCCCCCCAAAGCTGATATGCCACCTCCTTCATAGTTATAAATGTGACAGTTGTCACCAAGCAGTACCTGCAGCAGTGACGTACATGATAATGAGTTATGCACACTGCGAATGCATGCACCTCCTGTTGAAGCCATCAGCATTGCCATATCTGCCACTGTGGTAAGGGGTGTGTTTGCAAGCCCACTTGCCCAGTTGCACTCATTTTAGAGTGTTACTTGCCTCAGTGCCTCTCTCTGGGCAATGTGCCAGGACTGCACTTAAGTTGCCCATCGTCCCGGTGGGCACAAGCAGAGCAGCCTCCTTGCCCATGATCTTGGCAGCATATTCCTGCAGCCTGTTTACAGTGGGGTCCTCTCCGTACACATCGTCCCCAACCTCAGCCTGAGGTTTGACAAAGATGTTTGGCCTGATCCATAAGTATGAAGATCAACGACGCCGTGATTCTTGCAAATGATGACCTCAAAAACGGCGTGGCGCATAGCATCGGTCGGCCTGGTGACAGTATCGCTCCGGAAGTCCAGCAAGCTTAAGCGACCACTATTGCGAGGGGTAGGGGGAGCCATCTCGTCGCTGGCCAGACAGGGCAGCAAACGAGTGCTGTAACTAGTTCGTCTTCGGGTGAAGACGGTGACAACCCGGCTTGAAAACTCTGACGCGAGGCACCTATGACGTACACGATGATCACCGAGTCGTGGTGGTCTACTTGCAACTTGAGGCAGACGTACTGCAAGTGTGACCCTATTTACACATTGCTAACCTCAAGTAACATCTCGACCAGCACAAAGCCTAGCCGTTTTGCAGAAGCGGTGTCGTTAGGTCGCTGCTCGTGTCCGTCCAGGAAGGCAGCGCCATGTGAAGCATGTGCTATATTAATAATTGGCTGAATGGGGCTGGGGTGTCAAACCCCCCCCCCCGGGGGGCGCAAAGCACTTCTGGTGAGGGCGCCTTTATATAAAACGGGATATGATGGTCCTGCAACCATACCTGTACACACATGGGTTGTGTTGAGTGACAGCTAAAGACGTTACACAACATGTTCTTGTGCAGGCATCAAGTCACAGTGCTGGTCACAAGTTTCCATATATAGTATATTTTTTGCTGCCCCAACACAAAAGTGATCAGCGCAAGCACAAATGTCGACACCACCCTGCTAGTTGCATCATAGATCCGTCATGAAACTGTAGCAAAATCTCACGAATCCATTGGTTGACAGAGCATGTGAATAATTTGAGTATATAATTTGCTTCGAAGCAATGGTAACATAAATGCTGAGCAGAACTTGATTTGTGTAAGTTGCAACTGTCTTGACAGCTTGGCACTTGCCAGCGTGAACAGCAAACTTTGCAATCATCAACGTGAGCTGTAAGTATCTATGAACACACATGCTACCTCTAATACGGAGAGCGCATCCAACTACAAGATGGGCTCACATCCACTCCAACAAACGGTGGCCTCAGGCCATTTTGTATGCAACACATGTTCCAAGGGTGGCACCAAGCCCTCATCGGCAGAACCCTTGTGCTGCACAACACCAGTTTGCTCATGTTTGGCTATGCCGTTTGGCTGCAGTACCTTAAACACTGTCAGCTTGATGGGCTGTTCTTGATTGGCAAGGCCATCATAGTACATCAGTGTCAAATCAGAATCTGTTGAAGCTGTGCCTGATCTATCCCTGTCGTGACTAAGCAGTCTGTACAGAATGGTGAAGTGGCTTTCTGAGCATACCACCCAAATGGGCAAAGCTGGGTCTTTGAGATGACTGCACAGAAGCAAAACATATCTTATGTTCAGAGTATGCACACTCTGTTGTACCAATGTTTTGACTTGCCCAACACACATGCTTCATACAGCACATGATGATGCAATGCCAACACAGCATTGCACACTGACACAAGCTGCAAGTCAGCAATCTAGTCGCTTGCACTGCACATGCACGAAAAGATGCTTTTCCAAATGTGACCTGTGAATCTTTGGACTCCCTTGATCCTGAGACAAGAAGCTGTCACCTGCCAACCTGGGTATAGCCAAACCACTCAAACAGGGACAGGAAGCCAAGACGTGAGCGCTGCTGCACACCCTGGCACATCTTGCCGGCAACATCCTTCTTGCCATTGAAGCAGTTTGTGACAGCATGTCCAGTCAAGATTAGGTTGACCAAGTCTTGACTGCAATAGCCATGTGCAGCTATCAAACAGGTGTGTGGCTCATCCATATCAGCCATGGTCTGCCTGGGAAATTGTACACAGGCTCTTCTGGCTATGTCGCGGGTAATTTGTATGACAGAGGCAACCTTCTTGAACAAATGTGCCACATAGGTGTCGCTCTTGTCATTGTGGTGACGTAAGAGTGCAGAATGTCTGGAAGACAGTGGTAACAGGTAGCCAAGAAGAATGCATCAGCAAGAGTTTTGATACAAATGCCAGCTGATTCATGGCATGTTCAGTCAAAATTGAAACAGAGCAAATAAAAATCTGCAATGATGCACTTTTCACATGCTGTAGACAGCATAAGAGGTCTGACAGCATACCATGATGGGCCTCACCTGATGCCATGTGTCAGCAGCAATGAGAAGAGGAGCAGCAGCAGGCCGTAGCCATGGGGCTCTTGGAACTGCCCCAACTGGCTCTGTAATGCAGCTTCCACCTCAGCTCTGCTCTTGCAAGGCAGCTGAGCAGCTGACTGGCAAAGTTGGTCATAGGTGAGACCTGAGGTGCTGGCTTGCTTGCAGCAGACCACGCTTGCTGAGTTACCGTCTGACGCCTGCAGCAACAATACAGACGTCATTTCGGCATCTTGCGCCGAAAGCCATTCTTGATTTGCGCATACTAGCGCTGTTGCAACATGCATGCGCGCTGCCTTTGGATGTGGACAGTGGATCAGCACCACAAGATTACCCATGGTTTTGAGCAGACCCATGCAGCGACTAACAAGAAAGACAGCTAAACAGCTGCAGCCATGCTTGAGAAGGCAAGTACATCTGATGCTGAGCGCACCTATTGGCATCGAGCAGGGTGGTGAGCATGATAATGCTCACATCATGCACACCATGATCATCATCATTTACATGCTTTGTGGTAGGGCTGTAAGGCCTGTTTAGGTACATGCAGACAGAGTCAGCTGTTTCACAGCAGGTGGCAAAACATGTCCGACCTGCCAGACTGCAGATGTCAAAGCTGCTGCAAGCACATTCCACTGTTGCTGTCCTGAAGGAGATGAGCTGTCAACTTGTTGGAGGTCCATCACAGCTGCAAAGACATGCGCCTGCACACCGCAAAGCTGCTCAACATTGAACCCGTGCCATGACTTGTGTGATCAATGGAGATCCTGTCTTTATGCCAGCCACCACAAAGCAGACCTGGTTGCTCTGCTCTCTTGCTGCAAGGGTAAGCGGAATACAGGTCACACAGGCCTATCTGTGTCAATGAGCAAGGGCACACAAGTGGCTCACAGATGATGTCCATATGGGCCAAGGAGCCTCTGGGATAATGTTCATTGCTGCCCTTTGATGTGTGACGAGGGTACACCAGTCCAATGCAGCTGCGCAATGTGATCCATTCCATGTGTGCTTCAATAGAAGTGCTTCTCAAAAGACAAAGCGGTGTCCATACGGTGTATCACAACTTGATAATAGCATTGTTGGTAGAAGTGATAATAGTGCTTGAAACGCAGGTTTAGCCAACAGGCATCAGGTGCGTGCAACGCAAGTGAGCTCCCTCCAGACAGGCTTGTTCTGAGCATCACAGATAGAGTGGTTCAACTTCAACTTTGTAAACATCAGACAAGACAAAATTGTTTCGTCCAGTCCCAGGTTTTACCACGACAGGTTTGGCCTAGTACCTGTCCATGCAACAGCACTTTGGGTCAGGCATCCTGCAGATATGACCAGACCACCTAAGCCTCTTGCTCCTAAGCTGAGACTCAACAGGAAATTACTCACATAGCGACAAGATAACCCATGATATGTCACAAGTTGCCATCTTGCAACCCCGCAATGATATGTTGCATAGTGGGTACCTTATGATGTGTTGCATAGTGAGTACCTGCACCGCTGCAAGTAGGCCGCAAGGTCCACCCTGACGCTGCATAAGCCCAAATTGTAACTCTGGCTTTTCACAGAAGAAGAAGCCTCGCTTCCAGGCAGGCCAGGGTAACTGGCTGCTGCAACCCGCATCATCAAACAGTAAATGCCGCATCGCCAGCATCTGCCACGCAGGATTCAGTATGTGAAGCATCAGTCCCTCCCACAACGTGACATGCTTGATTAATGCCATGGCATGCTGCTTGTCATTCATGGAAGCACTTTGCAGCATTCATCCTAGCTTGCACACAAGCAGTTCAAGAAGGCATCAGCTCATGCTCTGCCTTTCTGTTTTCTAATTGTTTCGCAAGTCCTGCACCGCAACTAAAACGACCATGCCAAACAACAGCAGGGGACTCACTCAGGCGATCTGTCATGAAGTGTTGTGATCTGCACGAGTGTGAAGTCAGATATGGTGCAACGACCCAGCCTGATTAACAATCAACAACAGCAAGCCTCAGAGATGGGACGCCACTGGATACTGCTTCAAAGGGTGGCATCTCATGCATCAGAGACAGCGTATAATACCTCATGACGTGTTATTGGAAGCTGCATTGTGTGGTACTGCTTGGATCCTTGAGTCATGTCTGAAGAAAGCTGACTGGGCGTGCAAGACCCGCGTGATGACGCTCTTTCTGCCGTTCCCAAGTCCAGCAACTCATTCTCAAGGTCTTGCACAATCAGGTCGGTATGGTGCTGCAGCTTCAGTGAAGTCAGTTGAGCAGCAGGTCTTATCACCTACATCATGAGCCAACTGATTCAAGTTGCAAGGCTGCAAGGCAATTACCTGCTCAAAAAGCCACAACTGCCATTTCTGTGTGATTGCAGGCACCAGTCTTTGCACCACAGGACTGTAGAAGGGTATCCCATATGCAGACAAACACAGGGGCCTTTGAGCTGAGCAAGGGCATAACCTCTTGTTTGTGCCCTGGGATCATGTGTGACACTTGGGCAGCTTCTTGGCTGCAGCTGCCAGCACTGTTCAGCACTGACTGTGCTGCTGCACGAGGAAAGCTAGCAGCTGGCATAGTATTTGTTGCTTCTGCCGGATCCTGTGCCAGCTCTGCATTGCAGTCCTGGGCAGCATAGTAGGGCGACAGCAGAGTATGAGGCTGTGTTGTTTGCTTTGGTAGTTGTGATGTAGTGCAGCTATTGTAGCTGAGTGCACTGTGCTCTTTCCCAACAGTGGCAGCCTCAAGCTTAAGCTGATGGTACAACACCCACAGTTCTAGGGTTGCTGTGCCCTGTGGTTTGTTGACCTTTGCAGGCAATCTTTCCAATCCTAAGCCTTTGCGGAGTGCACTTCTTGAAGCAACTGAACCTGGGCCTCTTGGCTGCAAGCAGACCTTTCTTTCAGCTGCAGCAGCCCTGCATGATCACACTGAGTTGCAATAGCTCTCACCCTCTCACAGTCAAAGGCCTTCAGCGTGCCTGTCAAGCTGTTTCTGGTCAAGTACTCCCTGACCAAGCCCTGCATGACCCTCATACAAGTGATTTGCAGCATTAGTGTCGTGACAACCATTTGTAATTTCTGTTTTACCTCAACAAGATCGTCAACGTTGAACGGTCGATCACTCTGTGATTGCATTTATGGTCTGGACAGTACCCAAGCAGCAAGGCTGCACTTGTCGCAGAGGAGTCTTAAGCCAAGACTTTTCAGCTCAGCCCTATCAGGTAAGCTTAGCTTGCTACCGATAGCCAGCAAAAACGACGCTTGTTTTCAGGAGAGGCTGCGCAGTCCCCCATATCTCTTCCTCGTCACTCGTTTCACATGTCTGTTTGCACGTGACTCTGCTCCTCGTGTTCTCACCTGCTGCAATACACTCAACTTCTTCAGCAGCTATTGTTGTGATACAGCAAACGCCTGTGTCGCACAGCATATGGAGCTGCTTGCGTGCAAGGCCAGCATGATTGTCAAATTCTCAGATGCAGCAAATGATACTTCTGCATTCTGGTAGCTTGCTTGATCAAAGCAGTGGTGCCACCATGCAGCCCACTTTTGCAAGAAGTGTTCATGCAAATTCACATGTGATGCTATGGGGTTGCTTGCGTCAGTAGCCGGTTTCTTTGTCAACCACATTGAACAGCTCCTTGCCCTCTACATACAGCTTTGTTAGCTCTGTGAACTGCTGAATAGCTTCTGCCTGGAAGGTGGTGGTACGGTCAGCACAGTGAGGAGACAAAAGCACATTGTCCAGATCCCACAAGGGACTGTCTGTGGGCAGAGGCTCTGTGTAAGTCACATCCAGACCAGCCCCTCTGATCTTCTTCTCTTGCAAGGCTGCAGTCACATTCAGACAAATTGCATTGATTTTCGTGATTACATATGTATTGTATATTGCATTCAAGTTGTACATGTACATGCATATGTTATATCAGTGCTACATTGAAAATGCATTGATCAGGCAGTCAGAATCTGGCACTTTCAGCTGCACAAGCCAAGTTTGACTCAGTATGAGACATGAACCTGTCAGAAGCAGAGAGACCAAGCCACCTTGGTGCTAACATGCCTCTACAGCGGATATCAATGTGTACGCTTGACACTACGTAGGTGGTTCACACTGTGCGGACCAACAGTAGCTCACCTTTCACGAGGGCATCCTCATCCACAGTCTGCCCTCTGCCAATGTTGATGAAGACTGCGGTCTTCTTCATATGGCTGATGGCTTCACCACTGACCAGCTTCTCGGTCTTGTCAGTGTGGGGCAGCGCTGCTACTACGTAATCGCTCTCCGCCATGAGATCATTCAGCTGGTCAGGTGTGTAGATCTGTACGCAAACAGGCTTGCCTCACAGGCTAGTCGCATAGCATGCTTCACGAATCATCATGGATTGCACGTTGTACAGTGTTAAGGACAGGTCTCAAGAAGATTGACTCGTGTCACTCAGCAAATTGCATTATGCTGGGCTGTTTGCAATGCAGTCAGGATGACTCTTTCATACTGGCCGCGCAGCAAGGACAAGTATGTCTCACTGTGCAGTGCTGCCTCCTGCAGCACTACGTGTCTTGTGGACGCAGTGTGCTGGTCCAAGGAATGTGGTGGAACACCTTGAGATGCAAGTCTTTGTCGTGCTGTGATAGCTCTTTTCTTCTCCTCAGGGCCACAATATTCATCTTGAAGGCTCTTGCTACATTGGCTGTTTCCTGCCCTATGTCACCATATCCTACCACGCCTAATGTCTTTCCCCTATGCAAGACAGGTGTCCATGATCAAGGTACATGTTCAATCAGGGTCCCCATGACTAAGGCACTCAATGAAGGCAACTGCTGCTCACAACATTAACTTACAGAGCACAAGCTTAATATGGCCTTGTGATTAAGTGCTCTCTTTAAGCACCAAGATACAGCCACACAAAAATGCAGGTCAGCTGTAAGTGCAGGCCAGACGAATGTACAGGTGAGACAGCCACATTGACAGCACTGGTTAACGTAACTTGCTGCAACAGGACACAGCAGCTAACCTAAGTTCTTCTACATAGTATGGTTCCCAGTTCTTGTCTTGTTGCTGTCGTTTCAGGCGTGGCAAGTCTTTGGCAAACCAACTGCAGGCTGTCAGTGCCCATTCTGCCAAAGAGTGACTGTATGCTCCCTGTGACACAATCCAGGAAGTTGCGCTGCAGCAATTTAAGTCTGGCATATTGAACAAAACGAAGTTGCAATGAGATGAGGCAGATATTCATTCATTTCTGGCACTGCAACCATGCGCGTCATGTAGCTGCTGCATGTGACTGCAATGTGTTGTTGCGCACAGCATCCCAGATGCCGTCCACTGCACCTGGACGCTGGTGCATAAGCAAGGCATCTCGTGTGACAGCGTTGACAATGCTGCTGAGGACATCACCAGCAGGCACGGTACTGCTTACTTTGGCATTTGTCACAGTAACAGAGCTTTTCACAAGCTCTGGAAACAATAGCTTCTCAACTCCAGCTGATGCTGAATGTATCCACTTTAAGTTTGTCAGGTGAGGCCAAATGTCCTGTACAACATGCACAGAGTTTGTTCCAGTGTTGATTGAGGAGACTGATCAAAGACTGACCTGAAGAACTCAGCCAGTCACCTGCAGTTCCTGCTTGCTGGAGGCATCTTTGCCCGTGCCGCATTTCAAGAGTACTTGGACCTTCTCCCAATCCGATTTTGACCAGTCTGCGAGCAGTCAAGACTGAAACCACAGCACCTGATAAAGCGGGCAGGTGAGGTAGAACTGCGCGCGCCTTTGAGCTCCACATCTGGCCGGCCAGTGCTTAGCAGATGCATTCCGGAGGGTAAATGTACTAGCTCTTTAAGCTCTGGAGCTTCACGACCAGACAAGACAAACAATTCAACGTCACTCTTGCCACGACTTGCCGACATGACCGCTTGTAGAAGGCGCCTGTATGTTGCAGTCAAGCTGGGGTGATGACACACGAGTTACGACAGATGCGTCGTCACGCGTATTGGTACACGCGACAAACCGACCTGTTGCAGTACCGATGGCCTTCAGGAGTTCGCTGACTACGCCGTGGTACTGATTGCCACAATCCCGCAGGCAATTGGATTCGGCTGCCACGAGAGGCTATTGTTGCACTGCACATATACAGGCTATTGCAGCACAGCGATTCAATTGCTGCAAATCTGCTGCGCCTGCTCTCTGCATGCATGCAGTCCCAGCCGTTCGTCTTCGAAATTATGCAATTGGGTCTGCAGCAAAAGCAGATGATTTGTGACAGACTTTCGCGCTTGGACAGAAACAGTTTTGCATACTTTTCCTTGAACGTTAATCGAGTTGTTTGACGTTGTGAACTCTCTTGCTTGCACGTGCGAAACCCAACTGGCAGCTGACCTGTGAGTCTAGCGAGCAGAGCGGTAGTGCTCGTAGGTGGCTTGCTCGCGCAAGACCTTCACATTAGCTCACTTGTTCAGCTCACTTGTTAGCATCATTTAGCATTGGGTTTGGCTGGCAAGGCTTCTGGATGTTCGTGGGTGCGACAGGAACACGTACTACAGCGAGGCAGCACTCAGGTGTTGTGACCGCGATCCGAGCATTTTCTGACGAGCTCCTCCAGCACTCTGGTTCCTGATTGTCGGCGCAAGCTGCAAGCACAATCGTGCGCAGGTTGACGCCGCTGCGAGCTGCCCGATATGGACTCGCCCAGGAGCAGCTCCGGATCTCCTCACAGGCGCAGCAACATGCAAAACTATTCCCTTGATGATAGCGCTGAAGACCCAATCTTGTCAAATGGGCAGCAGCGTGAGTCCAGTTTCGACAGGCACGATCAGACGGTGTTTGACCTTTCTATGGACTACGACGATGACGATCAGGTGCTGCTGGACTGGGAGCAATACGCAGGCATGAAACGAGTCCGGTGCTGCGGACTAGACTGTACCGGGCTTGTCACCAGGCTTCCATGCGCAAGATACCTTCCACCTGGTTGGTGGTATCAGCTGACCAGGAAGCAGAAAAGACTTTTCTGGTGGATTTCTGGCAGCATGCTGGCAGCCCTAGTAATCATTCTGATCATCGTTGCCTTGCCAGCAAGCAGCAAGGCAGCAGCGGCAGATGCAGCGTCAGATGCAGCAGCAGATGCATCAGACATAGTCTCAAACACAACAAACACAGCATTCCTCAGTCAGTATTCGAGCTGTTCATGGAATGAATGGCGACTCCCTAATGATGCCATCCGGCCGGCTGCTTACAATCTGAGTCTTGATGTCCAGCTTGATGAACCTTATACCGTCACTGGCACGGTGCAAATACAGCTTGATGTGATGGAGGATACACCTTGTGTTGTCCTGCACACATCTAGGATGAACATATCAGCAGTATCAGTATTGGGCCTATCAGGACCAGGTAACCTCACGAAGCTCAATTGCTTGCTGTGGATAGGCCCCTTTTTCACATTGTCCTCTTGCAGCATGCTTGCATGATATGTGCTCCTGACTGTTGTGATGCACACAAATGCACAAAAGGGAAAATCCTTGAAGACAAACAGACACTATCAATGTACGAGACAAGCCAGCAAGACATTGGGTGCTTGCTGTCGTGTATTGCGATCTTGTCACATAGTGCCACTGCATGCTTTGTGCATCAGCACACTGAGCATCATGATGCAGATCAGGCAAGAAGATGCATGCATGTTTCCACATTGTCAATCTGATTTCCATTTGGCAGTTGTGGAGCACCTTGGCGACTGACTGCATGACATTCTATCCTCTGCTACAGGACAAATATACGGCCACAACGACACCAGCGAGCAGATGGTGTTGAGATTTGAATCCATCCTGCCTCGGCCACATGCCACGCTGTCCATGAGTTTTGACTACAGCTTACGCCCCGGTCTGGAAGGGCTCTACAGAAGTCAGTTCACAGGTACAGCGCTTACTATTTGTAGTCTTTCCTCATTGCTGTACGCTGCTTGCCAGCCACAGACACTGCGACAACAGTGTGGGTGCGAAGTTTTGCCTGAAGTTGCAGCATGGTGCTTTGCAGCTGCTGATGGCACAAACAACACCTTGGGGACTACCCAGTTTGAGACATCAGGAGCACGCCTGGCTTTCCCTTGCTTTGATGAGCCTGCTTTGAAGGTTAGTCAGCTTGCTCCCCTGCCTGCATCTCAATCCAATCAGGACGTAAGCATGGGCTGTCATGCTAGGACCAAATGAGACTACCCCTGCTAGGCTTTTGCTGCTGCAAAGCAAATGCCCACAACGCAATGTCAAGATAAGGTTGTACTGTTGGCCCACCCAAACCGGCTTGTCATGCAATTGAACGGGAAAGTGCAGCAGTAGGCGGCGTGCACGTGCTGTGCCTGTGTCCCTCAGCATGCTCGGCGTGCTCAGCATGATGTCTGGTGGCTGCAGCTGCGGGGGGACACAGGCAGACACTGGCAACCACTTTCCTCTTCCCTGTTAATGCCAGAAAGGTCTTCCCATGTCTGGATGAGCCCCACCTCAAGGTATCTATCCTTGCCAGCCTTTCACACTCACACACATATTTATATATATTTGCATACCTGACCACTGATCTCAGGGTTTTCTCTGTGTTGTGTACAACTTTGGTTGATGGGAACATGTCTGAGTGTTCCTGTGTGAATGCCAGAATGGTCTCTCACACTGCATGGTCTGTGTTCCAACTCAAGGTACACTTCTAGTTGGTGTGGTGACAAACGCACACAGTGCAAATTGGCATGCCTTTGGTTGTGTCAGACCCTAGATCCCACCCATGTTGGTTTACCACCTCAATTAAATTGGTATTATTATTATTATTATTATTATTAGTATTATTATTATTATTATGTAATAATAATATCAATTTAATGGCTGTTTTTCAGATGAACTGCTGGCGACGCACCTGTGGCATATCCTTGCGCGATCATGTGCCAAATGTTGCCGTACTGAATAGGTGCAATACCTTATCTGTGGAGTCTCAGCTGCAAGGCAGAGACTCAGGTGGCTAGGTCATGTTTTCACCCTAACGATAGATTGCCTAAGAAGCTTTTGTTTGGTGAAGTCAAGGGGCTTCGCCCACCTGACCGCCCTAGGTCTAGTTTCAATGATGTTGCATTACGTGATTGTCCAATCTGTCGTATTAGTAGGCCTCACAGGGATGCACAAGACAAGCTGCTCTGGAGAGACAAGATTTGTCCTGTATGTACCTAGCTCATCATGAGCTGGAAAGCGTTGAATTATTATTATTATTATTATTAATTTAACGCTTTCCAGCTCATAATAAGCTAGGTACGTGCAGGACAAGTATTGTCACTCCAGAGCAGCCTGTCTTGTGCATCCCTGCAAGGCCTACTAACACAACAGTTCTGACAGTTCTTGTCAGGTAGACAATGTGGTTTTGATCAAGTAGACATTGTGCCAGTGGGCAGAACCACAGAACCACTTGAGGTGGCAACCTTGCCCAGCATGGACATCCAGTTGCCTCAACCAGCAGCTTTCTGCTGTTGGATCATTTTGTGTCAGCTCTCAGTACTTGCCACTCTCTGCAGGCCACCTTCGACATCAGCCTGACAACTACTACCGGCTTGACAGCCCTGTCAAACATGCCAGTCATCGCCACTCAAGACCTTTCAAGTGGGGACATTACCACTCACTTTGCTACAGAGCCAGGTCAACCAGACCGCAATGTCAGCATTTACGGCACACCTGACAGGCAAGGCATGATGTTGTTTTGGCATGGCTAAGCCTTATGCAGCACACTGGGTTATAAATTTGGAGTGTTGCATGATGATTGGTTGTTTTTGCTGCTGTACGCCATAACAGTGCAACAATGCAGCAATGCAGGACTTCATCTTGCTGGTGCTAGATTTGTGCTCTCTTTCATAAGTGCTGTATGTTGCTGGTGCGACAGACTAGGGCTGTCTTCTGAATGTGCTTTATGTTGCTGGCGCAGGGCTGGGAATCTGGAAACAGCCCTTGACATCACTGTGAAGGTGTTGCCAGCTTTTGAGTCCCTGTTTGGGATCCCATACACGCTGCCAAAGCTGGACCTGATTGGCATCCCTGACTTTGCTGCTGGGGCTATGGAGAACTGGGGCCTCATCACCTACCGAGAAACTGCCCTGCTGATAGATCCTCAGCATGCCAGCTTGCCGGACCTCAGGAGTGTGGCTTACATCATTGCACATGAGATGACTCACCAGGTGAGTGTACGTCCCATGGTACCGCATGACACATGCAGTGGTGCTGCGTGAATGCCCAACAGCACAAATTGGGAGTGCACAGATGGCTCCGGACAGCTTGCTGTTAGGCTGAAGCATTATTCAGAGGACCTGCAGCCCAGACTTGGCACATGTGATGCCTTGCAAGGTCACATGAAGCTGTATGTGTTCACTACATGAGACACGCCCTGGGGGGGGGGCGGGGGGGGGGGGGGGGGGGGGGC
>JAABUP010005739.1_pt1 | contig 18521 bp, 20 predicted proteins | sample 5559201 | NCBI WGS metagenome assembly JAABUP01 (sample SAMN10711887, study PRJNA513373) | rock metagenome | isolation source: Antarctica rocks | place: Antarctica
TCACGTACCTTAAACGAAGTTGCTCAGAGCTGCTCACTTTCAAAGTGAGAAAGCGCACTGTGAAAGCACATTACTACACCATTTTACTACTTAAAAACCCTACCTATAAGTCATAGTCATAGCTCCAACACACGCTCTTGTCCTGTTGAGCCCACACCACCAGCCTGCACATCGTTTTGAAATCATTTTGAAATCAGTTACAGTGGTCATTTGACGACCATGCAGACGAGAATGGCAAGCCATAACATATCACAAGATGTGTAGCTGCAGCCAGTTCATGTACTTGTATTCCACAGAGGAGATCAGAAGGTTGTGTTCTTTAGCAACCAGCCTCTGGCAGATGCAGCCTGCCAAATAAGAAAATGCAAATGCAGGATGGGACTCTGCTAGTTTCATGAGACCTCTGGTGTCATAAAATTGAAGGGCAAAGGTCAAATGGTCAAGGCGCCAAACGCAGATGCAACCTGTGCTGTTGTACTGTACTTGGCTCTGCATCAGAAGCAAATGGAAGCACGACGCCCAGCAGATCTGAGCTGCTTGGCTGCGCAAACAAAGCAAATCAAAGCAAGATAACCACAAGACCTATGAAGGTCTATAAACAACATGATTACGACCCGACTCAGGCACTTTACCAAGCTCTGCAAGTTAATGTGTCCTTGGGAAAGTGTATCTGTATCCAATCTGTCAAGGTAACAACATGATGAGGAGAGGCTGACCTGCTCCATGATGTAGCTCATGGGTGCGCACTCATACAGCAGCCTGAGCTTGCCAGTCTTGTTGGTTTTGTCTGCTGGGTAGCCGTAGATGCCTCCGTACAGCATGGTCCTGTGGAAGTCCCCTACCAGTGACCCAATGTACCTGCACATCACCAGCTCCTTTCAATCCCAAAACGTCTACTTCAGTCCCCAAATGTCATGCCTACACTGGAAATCTAAACTCGGAAGCGGCTGGGGACAGTTAAAACGTGTTTGTACATTAGGGGGATGTTTCAAGTGTCAGTGAACTGGGACTCAGTAGGCTGATCAAGGCAATAAAGTGCATGCAGTAAATTGTACACGCCGCATGTAACTGTGATGTATACAGGTGAACCCGATCTATGGCGGGTATGCAGAAATTGAGTCCAGAGCTTGGGCTTGAATGTGCCATGCATCAAGAGACAGTTGTTTCAGCAATTGTGCAGAATCTCAGAGCTTGAAACACAGAAACAGAGCTGTTGAACACCTTCCCAGCCGCACAAAGGCCCGTTCACACAAGTGCCCCTGGCAATGCCCAATTTGCTGTGAGCTTTCACTCACACATTTTGACTGGCAAAACCCCAGTGCTACTCAGACAGCCAGCTTGAGCCTGTTGTTGCTGAGTTACATCCTTGCAGACAGCATGCAAGTTTCGATACAATTTTTTGTTACGAGTTCAGTGTGTGTTGACTATGGATACTGAGTATGTGACATCTGCAGTATCTGGAAGGCAAGTCTGGAAGTATGGGAGCGTGCCTGGCAGAGTAGGGCTTGCCACCATGCTTCTCAGGGTCTTTCAGGCTCATCATGTAGTCCTGCAGGCCCTTCTCCCAGCCTGCGTAGTTGCCCTCATTGAAGGCATAGATCTTGCCTGAGTCTGGTACCTGCAAGGCCACAGATGTCACTCAATCGTTAATAATAATAATCCATGATAGTAATGATGATGATGATGATAACGATAATGATAACGATAACGATAACGATAACGATGACGATAACAATAATAGTAATAGTAATAATAACAACAACAAAAAATTCGCTAGGTATGTGGAAGACAAGTCTTGTCTCTCCAAAGCTGTCTGTCTTGCACACCTCTGCAAATCATTCATGCATGCACCAAAACCCATGTCTTCCTGTAGGGGCAGACCCAACTGACTGCCAGCTGTGTTGCAAGCATGCTGTCAGGCGTCTCTCTGCAATGCAAGACTTGCTTCTAGGCCTGTCAGCCAATCGCTGAAGGCAGGTGGAAGCTGCTTTGGTCTTGATCTAGGTTGTGATTGTGTCATCATCATCATGCATTGCTTGCAGCCAGTCTGATACGCAAAAGAGAGACAAGCTTGATGCAGACAGCAGTTTGCTGCTGCAGCATGAGCATACCCACTCTTTCAGCAGATGTCGAGAATGGTGAAGACATTCAAGATTGTGTACCCATTTTGCTAAGAAAGGCCATGTAACTATCTCGGCAAGGGTGTTGCAAAGAAAAGAAAAGACTACGCTTTTCAGCGTCAATTTACTGAGGAGCCAAGTCTTACACCGGACTGCCCAGTGGGTGTTGCAAACATCCACAAGCGCCTTCAGTCTGTTTCAATGCATGTGACTTGGTTTGTCTACAGGCCATCCAGGAGCAGACAGAGCTGGGCTCTGCTTAATGTGAGCATGAAGCTGTGACTGAGTGTTCATCATTTGTGGTCAACATGCAAACACGACTGATGTACTGAAACTTGTAAAAGAAGTTTGGTTCTTGCCACTCTTTGTCAGGCAGAAACAAAAGCACACTCGCAGAACAAATTTGCATATCGGTCGTGGCCCCAAGAGTCCAGAGGGCACGGAAGCCTTCACAGAAGGCTGTTGAGCACAAAGTCTCTGTGAAGGCTTGTGTGCCCTCTGGATTCTTGGGGCCACGACCGATATGCAAATTCGTTCTGCGAGTGTGCTTTTGTTTCTGCCTGACGAAGAGCGACAAGAAACAAAATTACTTTTACAAGTTTCAGTACATCAGTAGTGTTCGCATGTTGACTACCGATGATGAACACTCATTCACTTGTGGACACGGCTGTGTATAGCTTGCAGTCGCATCTTTAGCTAGCTGACTCATCTTGTTGCTACACAAAATCTCAAACGCCTAGTCATGTCTGCTGAGTCATGCTTGCTGCCTCGGGTTGTAATAGGGAGTGAGACATGCCATGTCGCAGTAAACCATACCTTGACGGTGTCATGTGACAAGATGCCAATAATCATACCTTGAAATTGTCATGTGTTAGGATGATCATACCTTGACATTGCCATGTAACAGGATGTTCACACCTTGACATTGCCATGTGCCAGGATGAACATACCTTGACATTGTCATGCGACAGGATGAATTCTCCAACCAAGGGGTCCAGGGTGAATCCATACACTCCCTTGCCGGTGGTGAGGACAAAGATGGTGGAGCTGGAGTACAAGCAGTAGCCGGCAGTCAACAGTGCTGACCCTGCACATGAGCACACAAATGGTTGATAGCTGCAGTACATTGGTGCTTCGGTGCTTTGTCGTTGACTGCCTTGAACAGCTAGTGCTTAATGTATGGTGTTGTCCCAGTTATTGCCTGTTGACTCCCCTGACCTGGCAAGAACAATCAGCTGGAACGCCTGTAAATTATTATTATTATTACTCCCCTGATGAGTCCTAGAGACAGGAAGGGTAATTTGATTGGGTGATTGGGTTTCACTGTCACATAAACATCAGTTGATCAGATTGCAGTCAGGTGATGCCCAGACTTGTGACTTGTGCATGTACAGGGAAAGACCTGGATGCTATGCTGCCTTGACATCATGCGTCATATGATGCCTGGATGCTATGTGTTGCTCACTTGGGTACAATGTGGCAGTCAAAAGACGTTCAGAGAAAGACATTGGCGGCAGATGTTACAAGTCTGCTGGAGGGTTCTTGTATAGCATGGCTGCACATTACGAGCCCTCAAGCAGTCTCGTGACATCTGCCGATTGTGTCTCTCTCTGAATGCCTTTGAGAGTCCATTGTACCCAGCTGAGCAACACATAGCATGCAGGCATCATGCACTTCAGGCACTCAAATGCATGTCAGAGAATGATGCCATGGACAAATGTCACAAAACTTTGGGGTGTTTGTGTCCAGCATGTCCAGTCATTATGGCAATGACACTGTTGCATAGCCACAGGGTGGGGCTCAGACTTTACTGTAGACTATAGCGTGAGTACATACAGGGCTACACCAATTTGACAAGGCCGATGCCACTGACTGTGTTGCTGAAGAAGAACACTCCCTTTGACTGGAGTACCCAGGTTTGAGCAGGTTGGTTCATGTGCAGCACTTGTATCTTCAAGGAAGGTTGGAAGACGATCACCCATGCCCGACAAACACATACGCTGCATGTTGTGTCTGGAAAGAGCATGTTGTGCTTGGAAAAGAGCATGCCTGTTTCTCAGTGAAACAAACCTGCATCTTCTGTAGCACAAACAAGCCTCACCAAGCAGACTCAGCTCTTAGCAGGCTGGGGCGTACGCAGTGGGCACTTACACATCATGTGGTGTGACAGAAACTCATCAGCAGTTACACGGTAACAGGAGCTAGAGCAAAAGGGCGTTTACCTGCCTGTAAGCAACATCACAGACAGACGTGACGTCAGACTCATGAGCTCAAGCAAAAGAGCACATGCCTGCGTGTATGCGACATCACGGACAGACATGAACTCAGAGTCATGAAGGAAACTGACCAGGCTGGCACGTATTCAACAGGCAGTTCTCCATCATCTTGTTTGGGTCATCCATGTCGTCCAGCTTGCACTCCTCACTGGGAGCGTACACACCAAAGATGGAGCCTGTGCTGATGCCTGCATCAATGTTGGAAGATCCATCCAGAGGGTCAAAAACCACCACGTAGTTTCCACTGTAGGTCTCCTCAACCGCCACAGGCTCATCCTCTTCTTCACTGGCAATCACCCCCTGTGCAGCCAAGCAGATCAGCGATTCAGTATGAGTCATACATGAGGTGATGATGCCGAGGTGATGATACATTGATAATTGATTATAATTGATTATCCTTTTTAATATGAGCCTGCTCTAATGCCGGTGATGTATCCTCCGCTCCACTGGGGATCATTTTCTGTCTGCAGAATAAAAACAGCAACATCTGTGTATTGATGATTTGTGACAGTCTCACAAGACTCACAAAGCTGCATGCTCAGGATTCCCATGCTACTAGTTTTGCATTCTGCATCACCACAGCTATCTTACTGTATGCAGGTGTATCAAAAGGTTGCTGGTGTGTTGCAATGATTGTCTTGAAGATGAATGCAGGGCTGCTACAGCATGTTGACCACACGCTGGCGCTCGTCACAGAGATGTTGAAAATTTCACAGTCAAACTGTGCATCCTGTGGTGGGACGCTAAAGAGGACGATGCTGATGACCAGGTGCAGCTGTTTGTTTGCTTTGATAGTCCCATTAGGGCAGCAGTGTTCTCAGAATGTATACCCGCGTGTGTTCAGTTGCTTGCCTCAGACTCTTTGCATTCCACAGTTTGCTATATAGTTTACCCGATCCATCTTTGTTCTGCTAGGCAGCATCACTTGCAAATCAGCAACTGCAACGCTACTGCCCGCCCATGCTGCCAATTGAGCAGGTGGCTGACTCTTTGTCAATGCATGAAACTGTCTTTGCAGGACTCAATCCAGTGTTTGCTTGGCGCAAAAGTCAGATCTGCTGGGAACTCACCGTTCTCCCTGAGGCTCTCAAGCAGTTTGAGAACACCTCATTGGAGACAATGTCAAGCTTCTTTTGGTCTTCCCCAGAAATGTTTTGCTCTCCAGCAAGACCTGTCAAGTTGGAGATGCCAGCCCTGTTCACCATGGATGCTATCTGTTTGCATGCAACAGCGATCGATGACAGCACAACCGCCAGCTCATTGTCGATTCTGCCCTCCTGCTCTTCCTGTCAGCGCATGAACTGGGGTTAGAATCAGCAGGATGTCTAACAACATATATCACATGACTTGCTTGTCAGCCTTGGTGTAAAAAGGACATCGATTGCATCAGGTTTGCTGCTGGGCATTGGCCTTACTTTAAGCAGCCACAAAGTCAGAGTCTGAAGTGAGAACTCGCTTGGGTCTTTCTTGGGAGGAGACTTAGTTGCTGCTTCCTGGGTGGCTACGGCCTGCGAACAGATAGACGTTGCATCAACCGTTCATTGATGTGCTGACTTTCCAGCCTCCCAAGAGCAGGCGAGAGTCACGCGGCCTGCGCTGTGATACACAGCGTCTACCTGAGCTCGCGTCAGACGGGCAATGGCGGTCTGCTGGCGCCTTGCGCGGCATGTGCTTCCCAAGCACTGCATACACGGAACGATGACATGAACGAAACTGAGGCGACATTTTAGTCAGCGAGCAAAGATCAGCTAGGATCTCAGCTCACCTTAACGGTCGAGATCCTTGCCGGTACAAACGGAGCGAACGATGGCGCTACTGCCTGGGCTTTCATCAGTGAAGCCCCACATCGAACTTGCATGGCTCCCTGCATTTTTGCTGTCCTGACGGTGCTGCAAACAAGATAAGAGACCTCGGCAAACTTGCAGTGGCACTGCAAACCTATCATGATGGTGACCCTACGTTGAGCTGCTCAACTTGAGCAAAGCACGCATGTCGTAATGCGCGCTGACTTTGACTACACCGACCAGTGGGCTCATGCAAGTCGCTGTCAAGTCGCCAGTAGAAGACGCGCGAGTAAGCGTGCTGTGTAGACAAGTCCGCCTTCGCGACAAGACCACGAGTTCAACAGCGCCCCGCATGCTGCCATAGCTTGAGACCGCTATGGTGTTCTCCGGCGCAGTCAAGCTTGGCGACTTGAACGACTTCATTGCGCCTTCGCAAGCATGTGTCGTCAATCTAGCACCCAAAACCAAGCTTGATGCCATAGAAGTTCAGGTGTTCGCTCCAGGCCTGTCAGTGATCCGCTACTACGGTACACTGCATAGCGTTGCTGTACAACTTCCTACAGGCTGACGACCTTCATCGCCTGCAGGTGGATGCAGTGCAATTGCCACCTACCAAGAAAGACCCCAAGGGCTTTCAGCAAACTCAACTATCTGGCGATGCTGTCAAAGTCAGCTTGCAAGACTGTCTAGCCTGCAGTGGCTGTGTGACCTCTGCAGAGACGGTGCTGCTTGAGCACCAGAGCACTGGCGAGCTTCTGTCTGCCCTCCAGTCCAACAAAACTGTCATTGTGTCAGTATCTCCACAGTCAAGATCCTCTCTAGGAGTGCTGCACCAGCTCTCTCCCTCTGAGACAGCAGGCAAACTTGTTCATTTCCTGAAGAGTGTGGGTGTAAGTGTGGTCCTGGACACCACAAGCAGCAGAGACATAGCTCTGTTGGAAGCAGCTCAGGAGTTCATAGCCAGATACACAGCAAAACATACGGAACATGCTGCCGCAGCATCATCAGGTCTATACCGTTCCCTGTGCAGCTCACATTTTGAATCACTTCTGCTGCAACATCTGCATGTCGTCTTTACTGGCTGAAAACACTCAACTGCGCATGTAGTGCTTGTACCAATGTACAGTTTTGTGAAGACCCTGCAGCTGCGTCTGACCCAAAGCCATTGTTGCTGTGAAGGTGTTGCTGCCTCACTGAATCTTGATCAAGATGAACGGCAGCATAGCCATGCTGAGGCAGGACCTAGCAACGCTTCAGACAGACAACCAAATGGACGTGCATCAAATGATGTGTCACCTTCTCAACTTCATCGCGGGTCAGCCAATGGAGCTGAGCAAGAAGCTGGGCCTTTGCCAATGCTGGCATCTGCATGTCCTGGCTGGGTGTGTTATTCAGAAAAGACACACGGCAGCTATATTCTGCCATACATCAGCACAACCAAAAGCCCACAGGTACGCTAAGCATAAACAAGAACTAAGCCCCCAAGTTTTGCCATGGCTTCTGAGCTAAGTACTGTGGTGCAACAACGCGCCTGTGTTGCACATCCTGACCCATTGTCATGCATGGCTGTTTGGCTCTCCCTGTCACTCTGGAACAGATGTGTCTAGGTTTGTGCAATGCAATAACACAAGCAGGCTGTGATGGGCGCTATATGTTTTGCGGTGGTGCATGACCCCCCAAGACCCATTCATTTGTCACACAGGTGTTCTAGCATTGTACCAGGTGTGTTGGAAATCTGGTTCCAGCAATAACATACATTATTGCAGGATCACATCAAAGTTCTGCACTCAAGGTGTGTGTGCAGCCATGCAAGCTGCCTGTGATTCAGACCAGATTACTGAGGATTAAACAGATAAAACGTGATTGAATGTTCCAAATCTCATCAATGTGTCTCCGTCCGATGAGGGGACCATGACGCATGCAGGCTGTGATGGGCACCCTGGTGAAGCGCTTCCTTGGGCACCAAATGGGCCTGCAGCCTGAAGCCATCTACCATTGTGCAGTCATGCCTTGTTATGACAAGAAGCTAGAAGGCTCAAGGGAGGACTTCTGCATTCCTGGTAACGCTCATTGTAATCAATCAATCAATCACTTTACATTTTCTGTTTTTAGGATTCATCAGGGGAGTCACCAGATAGTAACCGGGGAAACAACAGACAGTAAGCTCTCAATGTTCAAGGCGCTTGACAATAGAGCACCCAAGAAATTGCTAGAGTGATGCTGTAATGAACGAGGGCGCTAGTGGCTGATTCTGCTTGCCAAGGCCCAGACAGTACATGACATGCGCAACTTGGCTTTGATGATAATGCATGCATGGGGTGGAAAGCAGTGCCCTGGACATGTGTTTCTGGTATATTCCATGGGGCAGTTGATCTCTCCAGTTGATTCTCAGTTATGCATTGATCTCCATGGGGCAGTGACCTCCCTTAGCTCCTTGAGGTACGGCATTGCCGTGCCGGCGTTCAGTTGGAACGGCTCCTGTTTGCCCTATTTGCTGCGGCATGAATCCAGCAAACCCCTCCCCTTGCAGGAGAGGGGTGGCAAGCATTACTACTCTGAACCTTACTTGACTTGCAATCATGAGTTCATACCAGTGGCAGCAGCATTTGGCCAGCTCCAATCCATTTTGCCTGCTCAGCAAGTGTTGATGCCAGCAGCCAAGAAGTTGAGCTGATGTCGTGCGTGCTGCAGGCACCAGTGTACCTGAGGTTGACTCAGTGCTGACAACATCTGAAGTGCAACAGCTGATTGAGCAGCAGGGTGTGACTTTTGCTGACTTGCCCTGTGCCCCTCTGGGGTCTCTGCTTGGCCCTGGTTGTACTGACGATCAGCTCCATAAAGTGCATGGGGGCTCAGGTATGCTGCGTACATCTCAAAGGCTTGCTGCTGTTGCCACTCTACCCTGAGCTGTAACTTGATGGACTCACTGCAAACCAACTGACTGGTCAGGGTCATGTATCAGTGAACATGTCTGTGGTTGCCTGACAAAATAGCTAAAAGTACTGCTGCTGAAACACCTGTACGTCTACATCTGCTGTGACAGCTGCAGCACATGGTTGTCTATCCCTTGCAGATGGTGTGCACGTTATGATGCATCTTTTTGGTATGATTTCAATGTTTGTTGACCGTGTAACAACAACCGCAAGGAATGTGTGAACCCATGTGACCGTGTAACAACAACCGCAAGGAATGTGTGAACCCATGTGGGTCATGTGAACACATTACCTGCTTAGACTATCAATCTGGTCTGTTGAGACCCAATCAATCTGATCAATGCAGGTGGGTACCTGGAATTCATCTTCAGGACAGCTGCGCAGCAGCTCTTCCACAGGCAGCTGCCTCCAGGTCCTCTCCCAATGAAGACTCTTCGCAATGCTGACTTCACAGAGATCAGCCTAGATGTGGAAGGGCGCACCGTGCTGCGCTTTGCAGCAGCTTACGGCTTCCGCAACATTCAAACTCTGGTCAGGAAGATCAAGAGGAAAGCTTGTGAGTATGACTATGTGGAGGTGATGGCTTGTCCCTCGGGTTGCCTCAATGGGGGTGGGCAGATCAAGGCGCATAAAGGGCAGACGTCACAGCAGCTGCTAGATGAGCTGGATCATCACTACCATGCTGCTGAGTTGGTTGAGAGGCATCCTAGTGAAAACGCGATAGTGCCTTTGGTGTACAAGCAGTTTGTAGGCGGCAGGGTGTACGATGCTGCAGCTAGGGATCGCTTGCACACCAGCTATCACCACCGTGAGAAGTCTGTGTCAACTATGATTGGTGATTGGTAGATGTTGCGATTTGTGACTTTATTGTCAACTAGGTGGTATATTGGTGATGTTTGCAGGTCTTGTTTGTATCGTCTGTGGTGAAAGTGCGCTGGTTTCAAGACTGTGTCTTGCAAAAAGCCTTTTGCACAAATTCTGCTGGTGCTCAATGTCAGCATCGTCCTGCTGCCACTTGGTCCTCATGCAGTAGTCCTATGACATGACATGCCTTCTGCTCCATGATCAAAGAGACTCTGAAGACCTGTTATCACTTGCTGCTTTTAGGCTATACAATAAAACCAAGATACACTCTTCTGCACACATCTTGCACCATTTGTGTGTCACCTCTGTGTTACATGTCTGAGCTTTGAGAGGAAAGCCTTCTCTTTGGGGATAGCACTAAGGAAAGCTCTTTGGGGATGTCAAAAATGTCATGCCAGGGCGTGATTGATGGCATCAAATACGAGGCAATGTCTGGCAGCTCAACAAGCTAAACCCAGTCGGTTGAGCACGCACGTTGCAAAAGGGAGTATTACGCAGGGTCAGGAAGTTAGTCATGCATGATGGCAAAACCGCAAACAGGCACGAGCCTGCACGTGTGACTTGCGCCGTATCCTCTCACTGCAGAGATCGATCAGACGGCAGAATCGATCTCATCCTGTGACTGCGCGCTAATCACTTTTGGTGACTATCTTTATCAGCTGCCGCGACACGCTGGTCATCAACGATGTTGCGCAATGCAGGGCTTGTCTTGCTTGCTACAGTAGCGTTGACTTTTCCTGCAGAGCTTTTGGCTCAGAACGCGACCAGTTGCTTGGCTGTGTCCGCCAACACAACCGGTAGTGTTGGCAATCTATGCTCAAGCCAAGCAGGCATTCTAAGCCTGCTTCAAGGCGCCACAGGAAACCAAAGTGCTGCCAACGCCGCTACCGTAGCCAGCTTGAACGTCACGATCCCTGCCAATTTGAGTAACTCTAACGCCACTCAGCAAATTGCTCAGGTCCGTGCAAGCAAACATTGCCATTGTAAATTTGTCTATCGATTTCCTGCTTTGCGCCTTTTGCCTTTTGCTCCACACAAAAAAAAAGGACACTGCATGCACCTCGACCGAGTTGCACTCGCGTATACACGTGTATACCCGTACAGAGTACTTGCTCGTTGTTGCCGTGAGTTGAGTCACTTATGCTGCGGAAACAGATTGCCTGGGAATACATCTACTCGTACCCGCTGCCCGTCTTGGCCCACACCGTAGCAAGCCTGAGCGGCAACGGCACCGCCGTCAACACCTTCTATAGCAAAAGCAACCATTTGTCCGTCCCAGGCGATAACAGTCTGACGCCAAATCATGACACCATATACAGCCAGGCCGAGCTCGACCTCTCACAGGTGATAATCATAAGCTTGCAAGCTACATATATGTATTTTTGCATACATCAGTATACTGTGCATGTGAGCAAGATGCCTAATCAAGCGATTCATTCTGCCACTGCTCAAATGGTTGTATGCAGGTTACTGCTCAACAATATGCAAGCTTCATGCATACACAGATGTTACAAGTCTTGAAAAGGTCAGACAGACCTCAGCGTCATCTTGTTGTGTGCTGCATGCAGGGACCTCAGATTGTCACTGTACCAACCTTTGATGTCCCGAGCCGATATTGGATTGTGCCATTTCTGGATGCTTATCTCAACTACTATGGGGCCATTGGGTCGGATTTCAACGGCACTGCTGGACAGTACTTAGTAGTTGGCCGAAGTAATGGTCGGGCTTGCACGCCTCAGACACATTGCAGCCTACGTCATGAGTTATGAAATACCCCCAGAAAAAGCCATGTGTGGCGTGCATGAATGCATGTGTTAGTGATTGAGCAGTTACCTTAGGGTGCACAGCTTCAGCAAGTTTGCACAATACACTCTGCAGGGCCTTTTCCAACTCCACACACGTTTGCTTGGCGGTTAGTTTACGTACCTGCTGTCTGCATATCTTGTCCACCATGCGTCTTCAACCCCCCACATTCTGCATGCATGACAGATACACATATCATGTTATGTATGTACTGCAACCAGCACTGCAAATATCAGTTCTGGTGCTGTAGATGAGCCAGCAAATGCTACATATGCCAACTTCACCAGCGACCGCATCTTCCACTCGCCAACAGATCTCAACTGGATCATTGCCAGGGTGCTGGTCTTCAATGACAGCGACACTGCCACAGCGCTCACATTCAGCGGAAACATCACGCTGGCACAATACAACACAGCAAGTGAGTTGCGATTCTTGTACATAACATGTTGAGTCCTGAGTTGTGTTGAGGTGGAGTGCATTAACGTAGTCTGTGTGCCACATAATCAGCCTGACTATGTCTAAGTCAAGCAGCAGCATATGAGTGTAGACAAACCAGCTTTGTGTCATGGCGATGTAAGTGTGGTCAACGGCCTGTTTCGATGTCTCCTGACCTAGCAACAGCACAAGCGTCTTCTGACCTAGCCACATGCAGCATGAGATATTTGAAGCACCTGCTGGTTTTGTTGCTTTTGGCACCTTTATGGCGGCTGCAGCATACACATCTGCCGTTGTATATGCTCAATGTATCATTGCTTGACTGTGATTGCATGGCATCACATGAAGTGCCAATTCTCCTGCTGGCCATGAGTTGACCTATCTGCATACTTCAACTGCGTACTCCCTCTGATGTTCACAGAAATCTGAACTCGAATGGCCATCTGCAACAAAGCCAGCTGCATGCAAGGTCTGCAGGTAAGGTCTGCGCCATATCTGAGTCAGCTTTCTTTTCTGCGCTGCAGTCAATGGGTCCCTGAACACCACATCCAAGGCCGCTATTGACTCTAGGGCAGTCAATGGTTCGGGCTACTCCTCAGCACCTGGGGCTGCATACGGTGCTTATGGCAACCAGCCAGGTTTCCTGAGTGGCTTCACTCAGCAGCCAGCACAGTGGTTCAATGTCTCTGCCATCTATGTCCAGACTGATCCTCCAGGTGCCCATGTGCATGTGTGTTCATGTGTGTGACCATGTGCGTGTGTGTGTGCGTGCGTGCGTGTGTGCATCTGTGCATGCATGCAGCAGTATCAGTCTCTGCTGCTGCAGTCAAAAGCACATGCATTGCTTTCTGTCTTTGCCACCAAAAGAGTTGTGCAAGTGTGCATGATTGTCACAAGGTGCATGCCTGCACATGTGCATGCATGATGCAGGGCCCATTAATCAGGATTGCCTTGACATTGCCTGTCTCAGGCCTCATGAGCCAGTAATGCTAACACCACATTCCAATGACTGCACACACAGCATGATTTTCCTGTTCAAACAGCTGTTTCCGCTGGGCATCTACGCAGACGCATTAGATGCCCATGCGTATATGTGTATAATCGGGATTGATCAACAACTGGCAGTGCAATTAGACTAATCAACCGTAGATGCAGCCAAACATCTACGAATCTACATACGGATATACAGGCGTATATACGCTTCCAAAGTTGGACATTTGATGTAGATAACAGCACTACTGGGCAAACTGCAAATGTTGGTCTCACTGTACTTCTTGTGTCTTGCAGCAAACGAAACCAGCAACAGCAACCAAGCTCAGACCTTGGCTGCCCTGAGCACAGCTGCCACCAACGCAACAGAGATGGCCAGCACAGCCTTCCAGCTGGGCAGGCAGGTTGCCCTCACCTGCATCCTAAGTTCTGCAGCCAATGTTGGCCTGGTGACCTCAACTGGGTGGACCTTCCATAACAACTCCGGCAACTACGGCAGCAACTACCTGCTGAGAGCACGTAAGTCTGTTGCAGTTCATTGCATTGCATGGCCATCTGTGTTGTGTGGTGTGATGGTGATTTCAACCCAGCCTGTTGTCAGTATAGCTGGGGAAGACTGTGGTGGGTCAATGGTGCTGCTGTCAGGTCTTGGTTTTGACAGTATAGATGGTGTAGTGTGCAGCTTAGTGCAGCACAGTGATTGGACTGCCCTGCTGTGGGCCACAACATGGCAGACCGTTCTTGTCTGGTTGCAGCAGAAGCAGCCAAAGCTTGAAACTGCCCCCGCTTGACTATCCAGCAGAATTTTATCATCTGCTGTGATAAAATCGACTTTCTCTGGTCCCTCACAACTCCTCAGCAATCAGTACACTTGCTGCACAAGGATGCTCAAGCCTGTGATGACATATTATGGCCATGCATCTCGTGAGGGTTTGCAAGAAAAGAGTGACAATCGTACACAAAGGTCAACTCTGTGTGTGTGCTGACTGCAGAGGATACTCAAAATGTGATAGCAGCTCTACCTCCACAGCAAGTCATCTACTTCCAAGCCAGTGTGGATAACCAGAACAGGACTTTAGACGCCTCCACAGGCAATAACTACACCATCACCTTCCCTCTTCCTCTGCCAGCACAGGCCTTCTGGTCTCTCACCCTTTACAACGCCACCAGCTTGAACCTGATTGTGAACCCCATCAACCGCTACACTATCAATGACAGGGTAGGCTCCCTCTGCAAAGTACAGTTCATAGATAGATCTGCCTGTTGCAATGCATCAAACATGACAATACTGCGACATAATTGCCAGCCTGTCAGGATGAGCTGAGTATCTATGAAGGTGGTGAGTCACATGCATTTGCAAGCCTGTGCTGGACATGAAGCTGATGCCTGTACACGCCAAGGCATGTATTGAAGATGCGCTGGCTTCAATGCCTTGTTATTCCCTGCATGACTGCATGGCAGCTTACACATGCTGAGCCTTGTGTGTGGTGCAGACATCAGGGCTAGTTTACGGTGGAACAAACAACAGCACTCTGACAGTCTTCATTTCAGCATCTCAGCCTGCACTAGGCACAGCAGAATATGCCAACTGGCTACCGGCTCCCAACAACAGCGCCATGTTCTTCCTTCTGCGCACATATGAGCCTCCAGCCTATGCCATAGCTGGTGCCTACTCCCCACCAGGCTTTGTTCGCATTGCACCAAGCAGCACTGCTACAGCTGGCAAGTAGGTTTCAGCTGATGGTGCTAAACTGAGCCTTCATGGCAGCATGTATTGCACCCTCGCCTGATCAGTCATCACTATGTGCCAGGACATTGGTGTTGACGTACTGTGTGTGTCAATTGGCACTAGCAGTCTGGTTCATGACGGCGCGGCTGCATGTAGAGATGCAGGTGTTTGTGCAGCCGTTTGGGCAATGGTCACTGATGTTGTACAGACACTGATGTACATACAAAAACGCTCATTCAAGTGAATGGCTTACAGAATTTGACACACAAGTACATTGACGTGCTGCTGGTGTTGTATGCGACTCTCATGACCTACCCTGTTTTGTTCACACTAGGGTTTGTTCTTGTATGGTCTGTTCTATTTGGTCACGAGTACACAGGTCAGGATTTGCAGGTACTTCAGCGTGTAATGAAACATTCGACATATTTCTTGCATGCCGATGATCCTTCGTTATGAGTCGTTTAGCCCAAATGCGCAGACGTCATGCATGCCCAACAGTGATTAGTAGACTTGCATAGTGCTAGTGCTATAGCAGTTAGTGCTACTGCTATAGCATGTACTTGCACTGCCAACTGTGTGATTAGCAGGATGCTATAGAATGCCCTACAATTTGTTGTGATAGCTCCAAAAGATGCCTGTGAGCACACGCACACTTGGCAGGGCTGACGTGTTCAGGCACATCAGCATGAGGCTTCAGATGCGCAGCTGTTTGCACCAACTGAAGAGTGCAGTCGCAATCCGTCCTTGAAACCCACGCTCTGATGTCAGTTGGTTTACAATACAAGATTGCAAATGCGGAAGAGTATGAGCAGAGAAAGCATCCCATCTCAAAACACACAATAACGATGGCAGATTGCATTCAGTATGCCAGCATATATGCTTGGCCAATGCATATCACACCAAGTCTGTACAATGCTCAGCATAAAGAGGCAGCTAGTGCCAGTCTCAAACGGTGGGTCAGCATCTCAGCAATATGTTTGCTGAGCTTTGCCAATGTATAGCACTTTACAGGTACATTTGTTGACTTTCAGGATGAGCGTGGTCTCAGTAGCATTCCATCACATCCACCTCATCATCCTGGAACTCTGCCAGCTGAGTGAGCCTGGGGGTCCTTCTTTCCCTGAGCCTGTACACACGCCTTTCATGCCTCATTCCCTCAAAGACTTCTGCTATCCCTGCAGCTCCTTCCTCCATCCCCAGACTGGATCCAGCAGCCCCAGCACTGCTTGCTATCATCCCCATTTCAACATCACTCCCTCCCACTCCAAGTGACCCCTCTGCAAAGCTACTGCTGCTGCCAAGCCCCACCACAGCTGTGGCCGTCAGAACACTGCTATGCTGCCTAGACACTGCTGCAGCTGGGCTGTCATCATAGCCATGCTTCCCGGCCTTTCTTGCAGCAAGACCTGCATCTCTTGAAGCCCCTGGCCATGTCCTCTTCTTCTGCATCTTTGGCACTGCTGCATGCTGCTGCACATTGTTGCTGTCATGCTGCTCAAGCGAGGCCCACTGCTGCATGCTGTCAGCCTGAGGGATGTCTGCATTTATTGCTTGAGAGCCCCTCCGGCCTACCCCAAAGTTTGCACCCTCCCCCCGCTGCATGCTGTCTGTCTGAGGAATGTCTGTGTCGATTGCGTGGGAGCCCCTCCGGCCTACCCCAAAGTTTGCACCCTCCCCAGTTGCCTGCATGCACAAGCACAACACTCAGAGGCATGCAGGAGGCACAGGGAACTTTTGACAGCAGCGCATGCAGTGCAGCCATGAAGATCAGCCACGAGTGCCAGATCAGCTTCACCCTCAAATCGCCTGTTGCGATTCAGACGCAGCCGCTCTACAGAGAAAGGTTACACTCAGAAACACCTGGGGACAGTGAAAAAGACATTTTCCAACATTTGGGAGATGTGTAAGCACACTGCAAGAGCTGTTAACAGCAAAGCATTGCAGCCAGATCATGAGCATCAGCACGTGCATGCCTCTTAGCAGGCCAAGATGCAGCAGCAAAAGCTGCTGTGCAGCGATTTCTGCACGAACAACACACAACACAGCTACATCATATTTGGCTTTCAGAGCGATTGGCTGCTATTGCACAGGGCATGTGACAGACTGACTGTGAGCATGCATACCTGGGCTGAACCATCCCCTCCAGTGGTGTTGACGCCTGCGCTTGGCTGATTGACCAGGGCATACACAGATGCATCACTGCCAGCTGTCGCCAGGCCACCCACTGCAGATGCTGATGCACCCTCTTCACCCTGGCTGCCAGCTGTCGCCAGACCAGCCACTGCAAATCCTGATGCACCCTTGCTGGCTGCAGCTGCGCACTTTGACACGTACTCTGCCTTGTAGGTGTCCACCTGCAGCAGACAACACAGTGTCAGGCCTTCAGTCAATCAACCAATCAACCAATTCACGATGTTTGGCTTAAGGACTCATCAGGGGAGTCAACAGATCATAACTGGGAATAGATCACACACCAAGCACCATCACATGTTCAAGGCGTTTGACAATGAAGCACTGATGCTGACGTTCCCAGTTGTTGGGATGTAATGTCCCTTGCAGAGTAGGAACATCATGTGGCTTGTTGATGCTGCTCATGGCTGCACTGATGGCATGAAAGGCATGGAAGCAGGTGTGCAGCTGCTACACTAAGTAATGGCCAGAAGTACACGGTCCAGATCCTGGGAGGAGACACGTGCATGATGAAAGAACTAAGACCTCAGTGCTAAGCTGTCAGCACAATTGTGGTATGCACAATCAAGAACAGTTCACTGCACTTGAGTCCTTGCTGACCCACAACAGTTATGACCACCGCAATCAACTACAAGCCAGCTGAGACCTATGCAGATCCCAGTCTGATGCATCCAGATGCAAACTTGGTCTGCTGCTAGAAAGCTCTTCTTAGCTAAAACTGACTCAATTTGTATGTCTGACGCATCCATGACCTCTTTTCAACCACGAAACGTCTATTTTGACTCAGAAACATCATCCCTACACTGAAAATCCAAATCCAGAGACGCCTGGGGACAGTAAAACGGCGTTTCTACATTGGGGAGATGTTTGAGGGCTTGTGAGAGCATTTGAAAAGATACATTTTTCCAGAAAAGGAATGGATCGGCAGGATTTCTAGGATTCTGCTGCTTGTATAAAAATTATCATAGGAAAAATAGTATACAAATATCAGAGAATGCGTCAAATATATGATACAGTGATGGAAGGACTTGTGAGTGATGGAAGGGGGGGGGGGGCGCTGACCTTGCCGCTTGCCAGCAGTGACTTGTGGGGGTGGTGCACCTGCCACATCTCACACGCATTACACAGGTCTGCGCTCACATATGGTGCCCGCTTGCCGATCCTCCATGTTGGTGTCTCTGCACTCAGATAGCATGATTGTCAGGCAGTGAGCTAGAAGATGCTATGCATGGAAACATGCAGGTACGCTGATTGCCACAACAGGACCTCAGACAGGAAGCAAAACAGAACGAACATACCTGAACCAGAGGATCATGCATTTTGAGTGAGTGAGTGAGTGAGTGAGTGAGTGAGTGAGTGAGTGAGTGAGTGGGTGAGTGGGTGAGTGGGTGAGTGGG
>JAABUP010005743.1_pt1 | contig 18514 bp, 18 predicted proteins | sample 5559201 | NCBI WGS metagenome assembly JAABUP01 (sample SAMN10711887, study PRJNA513373) | rock metagenome | isolation source: Antarctica rocks | place: Antarctica
TGTCGCGTGTTGTAAGTGACTTTACGGTTAGAGTTCGGGACAATGGGGTATGTCTGTTGCTGCGCCGATTGTGTTGCGTCCCGGTGATGAGTCGAAATTGAGAACGGTTTTGCGGTGCTCGACGGCGGGTGCTGGTGTGGCCCAACGCGCCCGGATCGTGTTGCTCGCTGCTGAGGGTGTGTCGAACGCGGAGATCGCCCGCCGGGTCGGGGTGTCGCGGCCCACAGTGCTGTCCTGGCGTGGCCGCTATGTGCAGTCGGGCATCGCGGGGCTCGGTGATCTCGATCGGTCGGGTCGTCCGCCGGTGATCGATGACCTGGCGGTCGTGGTGGCCACGTTGGCGGCCCCGCCGCAATCGTTGGGGGTGACGCACTGGTCGGCTCGGTTGCTGGGCGCACACCTGGGGATTTCCTTCGCCTCGGTCGCCCGGATCTGGCGGGAACATGATCTGAAGCCGTGGAAGCGGGAGACGTTCAAGTTCTCCACCGACCCCGAGTTGAATGCCAAGGTCCGCGACGTCGTCGGCTTGTATCTGAACCCGCCGGAGAAGGCGGTCGTGGTCTGCATCGACGAGAAAACCCAGATCCAGGCGCTCGACCGCACCGCTCCGATCCTGCCGATGCGGGCTGGGCTGCCCGAGAAGGCCACCCACGACTACCTCCGCCACGGCACCACGAGCCTGTTCGCGGCACTGGAGGTCGCGACCGGCACAGTGACCGACGCCTGCTACCAGCGCCACACCCACGCCGAGTTCCTGGACTTCCTCAAGCTGGTAGCCAAGGCCTACCCCCGCGTGAAGTTGCACGTGGTCGCCGACAACTACGCCACCCACAAACACCCCAAGGTCAAACACTGGCTCGCCAAGAATCCGCGGATCATCATGCACTTCACCCCAACCTCGGGATCGTGGATGAACATGGTCGAAATCTTCTTCGGCATCATCACCCGCCAAGCCATCCGACGCGGCACCTTCACCAGCGTCAAAGACCTCATCACCGCCATCGAAAACTTCATCGACGGCTGGAACGACCGCTGCACCCCGTTCATCTGGACCAAAACAGCCGACGACATCCTCAAGAAAGCACACCGTAAAACAACTTCAAACACGCGACACTAGCGCTCGGACCCACCTGACACCCAGGAACAGACAAGGTAGCATCGAAACACCCAGCTATTCTTGGCCACCAGACCATCCGGGATCTATGGCCGGCAGACTCTTCGCAGCCCTTCACGTGCCGAGACCGGCATACGCTCCAGACCGAGGGCAGCCTTTATGCCTTCGTTTGAAACAACGTAGTTTCCCGTGAGTTTCTCCAAACGTTCGGAGTTGAGCGGAAGGCGCATCCTATCTCCGAGCCGTGCCAGTAATGTTAGCAACGCCGGATTTACCTTCATGACCCTCGCCGAGCGACCGTGTTCACCTGCAATGAGTCGCACGACCGCAATCGTCGAAAGAGGCTCGTCATCCGCTACATTATAAACGCCCGAGGGTGCATTCCGCCCGAGCAACGCACGGATGACGTACACGAGATTTTCCACGCTTAGCAGCGAGCGCTGATTTTCGAAAGCCCCCAGGGGGTACGGGACGCCGGAGTCAACAAAACGCTCAAGCAGCCTGAGGTTCCCTTTCATACCGGCACCGTGTATTACACACGGCCGAAGCACGTATACGCTCTGCGTCGCCTGTCCGGGGTGGTTACGAATATATTCTTCGGCCTTGAGCTTTGATCGTCCGTATGCGGTCGTTGGTCGCGGAACTGTCTCTTCGGTGATCGGCTCGAGCGTGTCGTCTGCGACAGCTTTGACCGAGCTAAGGAATATGAAAGTTGATGCATTAGATTCTCGGAAGGCGTCATAAATGCGCTGGGTCAACTGGAAGTTGGCGGCGTCATACTCATCCATGCTGGCAGAGCCCTGCAGATCATGAGCCTTTCCTGCCAAGTGAACGACCGCTGAGCCGCTGACCAACGCAGTGGGCACCAACTCACCGTAAGAAGTATGCCCAGACGATCGTCCGGCGCGCACGACGTCGGTATGACCTCCCTCGAGCAGCGCAGCAACAAGATGCTGGCCGACGAAGCCGCTGGCCCCGGTTACATAGGTTGTCGGTCTCAAGGGGTCACCTCAAACGTGCAACGACTAGCGTGACTCATATGTCCGCATACGCCAATGGACACGATAGCGCTGGCAACGTCCTCGGGCTGGAAATCCTTCACAACACGCTCTCGCGCCTCGCGCCCCATCCTCTCACGCAAGGCTTGGTTCTGGATCAATCGAAGCACCGCCTCGGCAAGTGCACCCTCGTCTCCGACAGGCACGATCAGCCCCGTGTGTTCGTGGACGACAGAGTCAACCGCCCCCGTCGCATCCGTCGTAACTGACGGAATCCCCATGGCGGCGGCCTCCAGTACGACGTTGGGCATCCCCTCACGGCGGGTCGGGAGCACGACAACGTCTGAAACCGCCAGGTGCGGCCGCACATCCTGGATGTGCGGCAAGACGGTGACCGGTGTGGGCTCGCGTTCGATCTCGCTTAAATAATGGACCGAGTCGGCCTCGTCTTGGGCGCCTAACACAAGCAGCTGAACCGATCCCTTCTCAGACCGGAGGCGCCGCAGTGCCCCCAGTAATGTGTCAGGTCCCTTATCCTTCGTCAGCCGCCCGATAAAGGTCACGACCGGGAGATCCGGGTCCAGGCCAAGTTCGTGCATCATTCCAAGTGTCTTCTGACGAGGAGTGAAATAGGAGGTATCCACACCATGACTGCTGCCATGGTGTGGAACTACCAGTGGACGACCAGCCGCGAGTCTCAGGTCTCGGTATCGGTCCGCCAGAGACGGAGACACCGCGATCACGACGTGGCTGCACCGGCTGGTTAGCCACTCCATCTTAGCGAGGATCTTTCGTTGACACCCCTGAGTGCCCTCAAGTCGCATACCCTGTAGGAGGTAGGCCCGACGCGGCACGCGGGTCATCCAAGAAGCGATCATCCCCAAAAGCCCTGCCTTTGGTGTACCTGCTAGGACGAACACAGGACGGACTCTGAGTAATATCCGGAGCCAGCCGAACAGCGCGCGGATATCCGCGTAAAGACTGATTCGGCGGTTCATCTCTACGATGTGCACATGGTCAGCGCGTCGCGCAAGTCGAAAAATTTCAGGCCCATCCGACGTGACGACGTGCACTTCAAAGCCGTCGGCCTGCAAGGCATCGATGATTTGCCCGTAGAAACCATCGACCGTACGTGCAATCGTCGTCGTCACGATTGCACGTAGCGGACTTCCAGGGCGAGCTTTCATAATTTGACCGTTCCTCTCGCCGCGCCCAAAGCGAATAGATTTCTTCACCGTCGGCCGCGGACCTGGCGATGATGTTTGTCCTAGTTTCCTCTACTTCGCGACCAAATTGATCGACCCGCCAATCGTGATCCATGCTAGCCGACCTCAGAAGCCAACGACTCCTCCGCAGCAAATCCCTACGTCAGTCACATTATCCTCTTGCCTGTTGCTGAAAATATGTTGCGTATAACCCGGAGCATTGGGACCGATAGCAAATATCCTGCGATAACAGCAGCCGAGGTGCCCACCGCGATCGGAACCGACGCGAAGGCCACGGTCGCAGTAATACACATACTCAGAACGGCAACGGCGACTGCGACGGCGACATGCGGTAGCGCGGCCTCACTAACTAGACGCTGATAGACGTGCTCTCGGTGTGCCTCGATGAGCGAACAACCTCTTAAGGCGCGTTTAATAAGGGTGGTTCCGGTATCTGCCAGATACAGAGCCAAAGGCGCTAGCAGTACTACCTTGTTGACGCCGCCAATCCATCCTAGAAGCAGGCCAATGGAAACTAGGCCGCCGAAGAGATAACTACCCACGTCTCCAAGAAATAGCTTGGCGACCGGAGTATTCCACGGCAGGAACCCGAAGGCGGACCCCGCTGAAACGGCACCCACTACTGAGAGAAGCTCCAGCCCATGGGCACGGCCGACAAGCAGCGTAGTGATGCCCCAACAGGTCATGACTAGACTCGTAATGCCATTAATGCCGTCCATAAAGTTAACGACGTTTACTGCGGCTGGGACTACGACCACCGCCGCTAGGGCCAAACAAACGCCACCAATGGCTGCGCCAGCAATCACCCCGCTAGCAAGTTGCGCCGCGAGCCGCGGTGTAGCGCCCAGAACGACACGATCGTCGGCGAAGCCGACGCCCGCGAGCAAAACAATCGCGAGTACTGCAACCCACGGCACGTGGCGCCCCTGCAGTTGTGCCACCGCCAGCCCGACAAGCACCCCACCCAAACAGGCCAACCCCCCGCCACGCGGAACGGCAGCAATATGAGATGAACGGTGGTTCGGGATGTCAATGATCCCAGCTCTTTGCATCACATGGCGGACGAAGGGTGCCATCGCGGCTGTGACGACCAAACTCGCGAAGAACGGAATCACGTCGATACGTCCAGCACGAGGGACACCTGGCATCTCCGCACGGCAGCCGTCGGCCAACTAGCGGAGCAAGGAGCATTCACCATCAGCCGACCGGCTCCATGCTGCGCATCGCGCGCTCACGCATCCAGTCCGCGGCATCAGCGTGGCTGGAGTGCACCATGCCGCGCACCATATCGGTATCGATCATCGGCACCAAGACGCTGGACACCAACGGGTGCGCCGTCTGCTCCCGGGTCTCGCCCGGATAGAACAGCTCCTCGGCGAGCTTCTCCCCCGGCCGCAGACCGGTGAAGGAGATCTCGATGTCCGTGCGGCCAGACAAGCGGACCAGCGTGTTGGCGACCTCGACGATCTTCAACTGCTCGCCCATGTCGAGCACCATGACTTCTCCGTCCGAGCCGATGGCGGCGGACTGCAGGACGAGCTGGCAGGCCTCCGGGATGAGCATGAAGAAGCGCTTCACCTCCGGGTGGGTCACGGTCACCGGCCCACCCTGGGCAATCTGCGCGGTGAACGCCGGCACCACGGACCCGCGAGAGCCCAGCACATTGCCAAATCGCACGCTGACAAACCGCCCCATGCTGCGCCGAGCGAAGTCTGCGGTGAGCCGCTCAGCCACCCGCTTGCTGTAGCCGAGCACACAAGTAGGGTTGGCAGCCTTGTCGGTCGAGATGTTGACGAAGGTGCCCACAGCCGCCTCCTCGGCGGCCTCCAGCACGTTGAGCGTGCCCACGACGTTGGTCTTCCACGCCTCGAGCGGATAGCGCTCCAGCAATGGCAGGTGCTTTAGCGCCGCCGCGTGGAACACGACCTCAGGCCGATGCTGCTGAAAGATGTGGCCCAGCGCCTCCCGGTCGCGGATATCGACCAGCAGCGTGTCGTCCCCGTCGAGCAAGCCGTGGCCGGCAAGGGTGAGCTGCGTCGCGTGCAGCGCCGACTCGTCACGGTCGAGTAGCAGCAACTTGGCCGGCCCGAACTTGGCGATCTGGCGGCACAACTCCGAGCCTATGGAACCACCGGCACCAGTGACCAGCACGCTACGGCCGCTGATCTGTTCGGCAATCGCCGCCTGATCGAGCTCGACGGGACGACGTCCCAGCAGATCGCCGAGGTTGACGTCGCGGAGGTCGCTGGTGGTGGGCCGGCCGTCCATGATCTGCAGCAGCGGCGGCAACACCATGGTGCGCAGGCCGAGCGCCTCAGCTCGCTCGGTGATGTCCCGGATAAGCGCGGCGTCGGCGTTGGGCAGCGCAATGACCAGGTCGGTAGCGTCGTACTCGCTCGCCACTTTGGCGAGGTCTCGCCGGGTGCCGCGCACCCTGATGCCGTCGATGCGAAGCCGAGCCTTGGACCTGTCGTCGTCGAGCACGGCCACCGGGGTGAACGAGGCGTCACCGTCATGGATCATGTTCCGCGTCAGCCGCCGTCCGGCCTCACCTGCGCCGAAGACGATGACGCGACGGTCACTCTTGCGGGTCGCATACCGGTGGGTGTTGACGGCGCGGACCGCGTAGCGGAGGGCGAACATCGACAGCAGCGCGAGCGCGGCGGCGGAGATCGGGACGCTGCGGGGCACCATGGCCGGGGTCAGCAGCAACGCCCAGATGGTCAGGCCGGTACCGACCACCGCAACGGTCTTGGCGACGTCGACGATCTCCTCGAACGAGCCGCGCTCGTGGCCGACGGCGTAGGGGCCCACAAGGCCGCCACCGATCAGCTGCGCGGCCATCGCCACGAGGGCGAACCACAGGGTGCCACGGATGGCGACATCGGAGATGTCAAAGTCAAAGCGCAACAGGGAGGCGAGAAACACTGCCCCGCACCAGATCAACGCGTCGAACAGTGCCCAGGTCCAACGCACCATCCGGTCGCGCCGCACTACATGACTCATCGCTTGGTGCCGCGTGACCACCACAAAGCCATGGATGCTCCCCCTCGTTGCGAATGGGTGTCGTCGACCCCGAACGACGAAGCCTCAGCATCACACAGTGAGCTCACCAGTACAAGCGATAAGCAACTCCCTCGCCACGCCAAGTAGGCGCTCGCAGCGAATGTCACATACATCACTGAACCTGCCGCGGTGACTTCGTTCCGATCGCCGCCCCCCTGCGCAGTCTTGCACCGGTCGCGGCACAGGGCAGAATGCCGGGCATGGCAAAGAAAGCGGGTCGTGGTTCGCTGGGCCGTTCACTCAATCGAAGCAACGTCGCATTCTGGGTGTTCATTCTGGTTGCCGTCGTGGCCGGGGCACTGATGTACCGCGCAGCCACCACCCGCGGCCCCGCCGATACCGGGTACCGGTCGTCGTACACACCCGCGGAGTCCACTCCCGCATCGGCCGCCCCTGGAACCACTCCTCCGGCCGCGCCGGCGACGGTCGCGGTCCTCGGCGACCCGTACACCGGCAGACCCAGCGTAGGGGGCGCCGGGGACACAAATTGGACGAGGATCGCCGCAAGCACACTGTCCGCCGCCGGGAGGCCGGTCCAGTTTGCGGTGGCCACCCAGGGCAGCTCCGGATACGTCAAACTGCCGGGAGCGACCGGGACGCCACTTCCGCAACTGGTCGCTCAGACCGTAAAGCCGGACAACCGAATTGTGGTGGCGTTCGACAGTGTCAGCGACGCCGAACAATCGCGCGACGCCGTGCGATCAGCGGCTACGGCGACGTACTCACAAATCTAACCCGAATCCGCGAGTAGCGCCCGGATCGACTTGATCTCTTGGGGGCCGGGGCTTCTCTGCCTTCGTTCCGGGGTGTGGGCGTGGCTGGGCGCCCGGGGTGTCGCCCGCGGGTCGGCGGTTTCCGGGTCCTGGTCGCTGGAATGGGTTTCTGGGTGTTCAGCCGCTGGGGGCGGGCAGCGCCCGCAGTTCGGCCATGACCTTGGGCAGGAGGTCGTGACCGGGGGGTAGTCGTAGGGTGAGGCGGCGGGCGTGGCGGATGACGCGGGCGGGCACTCGCAGCAGCTGGTGGCGGAGCCGGTCGCCGTGGGCGCGGCCCTGTTTGCCGGTGTCGATGCCGGTGAGGGCTTGCAGCAGGGTGGACAGGTTCCCGGCCAGCAGTGCGGCCCACATCCACACGGTGTTGGTCTCGGGGTAGCCCGAGAGCAGGTGGATCAGGCCGGCCCCGAACTTGGCTTCGCGGATGCGGTCTTTGATGTCGGTGCGCATCCGAAACCACGCCTCGACGTCGGTGGCGGTGTCAAACCCGGCCCCGCCGGTGGGCAGGTTGGTCACGATGAAGCTGGTGGCCCACCCGTGGTCGGCGACCCCGTCCAGGACGAGGGCGAGCTGGTAGCGGTCGATGGTGCGCCGCCGCCGCGACCGGGCATCGGTGCTGATCTGCCCGGCCTCGACGCGGACCCGGCGGATGATGGTGTAGGTGCCCGGTGGCCACCCGGCGGGGGCGTAGTCGGCCACCGCGACCTGCGCCCCGCTCATCCGGTTCGCCGGTGATCACTCGTGCTCGCCGATGGCGGCGGCGGCCCGCCACATCGCGGGGTTGCGTTTCGCAGCGACCGCGAAGTCACACCCCAACCCGATCGCGGTGTGGGCGAGTTCGGCGGCGAAGTACCCGGCATCAGCGCGCACCACCGGGCGGTTGGCGTCGCTGAACCCGGCCCGCACCTCGTCCGGGAGGGCGGCCACCGCCCGACGCAGCAGGTCGCTGCTGTGGGCGCGGACGTCCTGCACCCCGGTGAGCAGGTCGGCGGCCACCGTGAGCCCGGTGTTCGCCCAGGTGGCCAGGTGCGGGCGCCCGGCGCGTTGGCCCTGGTAGTTGTAGGCCACCCCGCGTTTGCGGCGGCCGTAGACCTCCACGTCGGTGGAGTCTAGGTCGATGCCCACCCGCCCGGCCAGCACCGCGGTGCGCCGCTGCTCGGGTAGCCGGGCCCAGCCGCGGGCGATGATGGTGGTCTTGCCGGCCTCGATGCCGGCGACCCGGTCCGGGCCGAAGCAGCGGGTCCACCCGCGCGCGGTGGTCGAGGCCACCGCGGGCACCGCCGACAGCATCTGTGCGGCAGCGTCGGCCCGGTGCCGGTCCAGAGCAGCGACGAACTTGCCGTCCAGCAGCTGACACTGCGCCAAACCAGCCACCAGCTCGCCCCCGGTGACCCCGCGGGCGCGGGCCTTGATCGGGCCGATTCCAGTGTCGAGGGCCTCGATCACCCCGAGCCGGTCCATCAGCTCAGCAACTGCGAGCACCCCCGCCGACCCGGTCAACGAGGCGTCCGGCGCCCCGAACCGGGCCCGGCGGCGGGCCCGACGGCGAGCCAACTTCGCGAGACCGCGACGAGCGCGTAACTTCTTCACCTGGAAGGTGCCTTCCTCTCGTGGTCAGATCCGGTCTCAGCAACCATGATTTCCTGACGGAGGCAGGCACTTTCGTCATATCACACGCTGACGACCCCACCCACAGACGGCGCTACTCGCGGATTCGGGTCCGGCCAGGTCGCAGTACCGTGCGAGGAGACACCAGGGGAGAATGCGTGACATGCCGAAAATGCCACCCCGAGCCTCCACTGGCCGCACGCGGGACCGCGGCACCATCGCCTTCTGGGTGTTCATCGTCGTGGCTGTCGTCGCTGGCGCCGTCATGTACCGGACGGCAACTACCCGCGGGCCCGCGGATACGGGCTACCGCTCGTCCTACACTCCCGCGCAGGCCACACCCGCCGCACCGGCGCAGGCGACTGCCACACCCGCTATACCGGCGCCGACCGCCTCCCCGGGTGGTTCGGGTGCACCCGCCCTGGTCGCGATCCTCGGGGATCCGTACTCCGGGGGCCCGGCCGTCGGCGGCCTCGGTGAAGCGAACTGGACGATGATCGTGGCCAAGTCGTTGGCGGCAGCCGGGAAGCCGATCGACCTTTCGGTGTTTACGCAGGGAAGTGCCGGCTACGTCAAGCCGACGGGAGGGGAAGGGGTGGCGCTGGCCCAACAGGTGGCACAGACCGTCAAGCCAGCCGACCGGGTGGTCGTCGTGTTCCCCAGCCCGTCGGATTCCGAGCAGTCGCGCGACGCCGTGCGCTCCGCGGCGCGCACCGCCTACTCCCAGATCAAGTCGACCGCTCCCAACGCCAAATTGATCGTCGTCGGGCAGTCCTGGACCAGCGACAAGCCACCGAGCAACGTCACAGGGCTGCGCGACACACTGCTGGCCGAGGCTGCTGCGGCAGGCGCGGTGTTTGTGGACCCCTTGACCGACAAGTGGTTCGTCAACGACACCGGGAAACTCGTCGGCTCGGACGGGGTGCACCTCACCGACGGGGGGCACCAGTACCTGGCCGACCAGCTACAACCCCGCATCGCCGCCGCCCTTGGCTGAGCCGTACGCCCAGCGCGCTTGACGCAGTAGAGAAAGTTTGAACAGGGGACGTCGGGTCGGCGTGGTTGGGGTGCTCTGGTCTCGGTGGGTGGTGGGGCGGTTCGCGGAGCGAAGCGGAGCGGGACGACCCGCCACCCCCTCGGATGATCATGGGCTCCTCCTGGCTTCGGTGACCTCGTCGGGATGCTGGATCGGTACGAGCATGCGGCGTAATGCTGGTGCCGCTGACGACGGGGGCCCGGCTGTCAGCCGTGATCTGCGGCGGGATCAGTGGTCAGCCGTAGAGACGCTGTCGGAGTTCGCGGAGTCCGGGGACACGTGCTCTTTTGCCGAGTCCTTCGATGCCGTCGAGGACGGTGGCGACCAGGGGCAGTTCGGCGAGTTCCTGGGGCGCGACTTGCTCTGCTCGGACGAGGGCGAGCAGCGCCTGGCGGCTGGATCGGGTCAGGACGTGGGCGCGGGCGAGGTCGATGAGGTAGCGGGCTTGCCGCTCGGGGGACATGTGATCAATGTGGCGCAGGTGGGTGGAACGGTCGAGGGCTTGCTGCCCATTGCCGAGTTCTACGGCTACGTGCACGGCGTGCATCGTCACGTTGGTGGGGCCGAACTCGGTGTCGTAGTGGTTGTGGTCGCCGCCGAGGACCCCAGCGAGCTGGCGAGCGACCGCGAGGGCCTGCTCAGCGCCCGCGGTGTTCGCATCCCGGGCGTGCATCACCGCCAACAGCAGGGCGCTGGAGCCGACGAGTGAGATCAGCCCGGGTTCCCGGCCGGCGATGATCGACTCCCGGCGTTGGGTGGCCTGGGTGAGCACATGGTAGGCGAGGGCCTTCTCGTGGGAATCGAGCAGGGTTCGGGCCATCCGGAGCTGCCCGGCGAGGACGAGGGCCGGGTCGTGGCAGCGTTCCCCGGCGGCGATGGCCCGGTCGGCGGCGACCCACCCAGCGCCGTGGTCACCGACCTTGACCAGCATCGCGGCGGCGACCTGGTAGGTCTGCGCGAGCAGGCCCAGCACCTCAACGCGGGCGGTGCGGCTGCTGGAGCGGCTGGCGACTTCTAGCTCAACAAGGAGGGTGGCGATCGAGGGTCCCAGTTCCCGATACGCGCTGGCGTGCACTTGCTCCCAAATGCGCCGGGTGCGCGTGCGCAGCGCCGGAAGATCGTATGGAGGCCTGTCGGCAGTCGCGGTAGTGATGCTGTCCGGGGCCGGGTGACCGGCCAGGGCGAGGCGCAGCTGCCCGACGTAGGGCCGGTTGCGCACGGTGTCGCTGTCGGGTCCGAGCGCGGCCTCGATGAACTCCTGCAACGGGGCGCCGAGCAGGGCAGCGAGGCGGCCGAGGAGGTGAATGTCGACGAGCGCGATTTCGCCGCGTTCGGTCTGGGAGACCCAGCTCAGCGACTTGTGCATGTCGCGAGCCAGCCGCTCTCGGGACCAGTTCTTGGTCTCCCGGTAGGTCCGGACGAGTTCTCCCGGGGTCGGGTCAGTGCGCGGCACCCGTACCTCTAAGCGGCTCGCCGTTGATTGCGCCCTCGGCGGGTGCCAGTCGCCATACCTCTGGGTCGCCGGCCATGTGCTGGGCACGCTCGGTGAGAAAGCGTCGGGTGTGCGGTGTCGCCTCGTGCGCGGTGAACGCCTCATTGTCCTGATAGCACTCGTAGAACACCCGCTCGGTCGGACGGTCGGGCCGAGCGTGGCTGACATAGACGACGGTGCCGGGCTCATGCGCGGCAATCCCGGCCAACGTCTCGCCCACCAGAGCGTCGAACGCATCGAGGTGACCGTCGAGGACCTCGAATCGGACCACCAAGGCAAACATCGCATTCCCTCCGTCGGCACGGCCCACCCGGAGCCAGGGCACAGCATGGTCTCTCGCCCCGGACCCTACCCGGACAGGTATGCCCGTCCCGCAGGTGCAGATGACACCGCACGGCCCCGAAGGAGTGGGAAGAGCTGACAGTCCTGCACAGCCGCGCTGTGTATCTGAGTCCTCTGCTCGCCGGGGCGGTCGGGTGACCGGTGTTCTTGTGCTGCGGCCGAACACGCGGTCGCTGCACACAGAACAGGTACACACCATGAAGTTGCGCATCGATATTGCTGGGGTGGGGTTCTTCTGCACCCGCCCGCCGGAGCCGAAGGTGGATTTCGAGACCGGTGCGGTCCGGACCGACCGGGAGTCCGGCGACACATTGTGGCGGGTGCAGGTCGCCGCCCTCGACGCCAGTGGTGGGGAAATCCTCGTCGTGACCGTCCCGGGGGAACCCGACGTGACGATCGGTTCCCCGGTGCAGATCAAGGGCCTCGTCGCGATCCCCTGGTCGCAAGGCGAGCGCTCGGGGGTGGCCTACCGGGCGGAATCCCTCCGCTCGACGGGCACCCCCATCGCCGGTGTCATCACCCCACCGGCGGTCGCGGCCGCACCGGGTGAGGCGTCGAAGCCCTCAGGCCAGGCGGGGTCCGGGACCAAGGCCGCCTGAGGCGGGTGCCGGGCCACCCGCACTCAGCTGGCGGCCCGGCACCACCCTCCCCACCTCATACCTGCATTCATCCGTTGTCGTACAAGAATTTTGAGGAGTCATCGTGGTCCGTAGTCGCGTCACCAAGTCATCGTCGGGTTCCGAGCAGGACTCGTTCAGCACCGTCTGCGGGGAGGCCGCAGGCCTTGCCGTCGGGGATCTGCTGAAGGCCGCTGCGATCGTGTTGTGGTGGGCGGTACTGTTCCCGATGTTCAGCCTGCCCGTGGCGGGGTGCGGCGCCCTGTGGCGGGTCGCCGGGTGGCCCGCCGCGACCGCGGCCGCTGGATGGTGCGTCCTGTGCCTGCTGGCCTGGCGACTGGGTGCGCCGCGTTCATGGCACCGGTGGGTGTCCGGGCGGATCTGGCGGCGGTGGCGGCGGTGGCGCATCTACCGCCGCCCCTGGGCCACCACCTGTGCGCTGCATGGGTTGACCACCACCCTCGATGACCGTGTCCTGGTGCCGGTGCTGCGGTCGGTGCGGATCGGCTTCGTCACCGACACCATCACGGTCCGGATGCTGCGCGGGCAATCCGCGGTGGACTGGGAACACCAATCCGATGCGCTGGCCCACGCGTTCGGGGCGCGCAACGTGCAGGTCCGCGCCAACCGACCCGGCCAGTTGAGTCTGCAGGTGCAGCACGGGGACAGCCTCGCCGCCCCGATCCCGGTCCCCGCACCCACTGTGCCGGTGGACTTGGGCGCCATTCCGGTGGGGCGCACCGAGACTGGACAGACCTGGCGGCTGCGGATCTTGGGGCGGCACCTGCTGATTGCCGGGGCCACCGGCTCCGGCAAGGGTGGGGTGATCTGGTCGATCCTGTCCGGGCTGGCCCCGGCCATCCACAGCGGGGTGGTGTCGGTGCGGGTCATCGACCCCAAAGGCGGCATGGAACTCGGCGCCGGACAAGCGCTGTTCACTACCTTCGCTTACGACACCGGCGAGGCGATGCTCACCGTGCTGCGCGAAGCCGTGCAGGTCATGACCGCCCGCGCGGACCGGATGCGCGGACACACCCGGCTGCATATCCCCACCGCGGCCGAGCCGTTGATCCTGTTGATCATCGACGAGGCGGCGTCGCTGACCGCCTACGTCACCGACCGCAAGATCAAGACCGAGGTCGAGCAACTCCTCGGGTTGCTGTTGTCCCAAGGCCGGGCGATCGGTGTCAGTGTGGTGGCCGCCGTCCAAGACCCCTCGAAAGAAGTTATCGCGTTGCGGCAGCTGTTCCCGACCCGGATCGGGCTGCGGATGTCTGAACCGACCCAGGTGGCGATGGTGCTGGGTCAATCCGCCCGGGACCGGGGTGCGCGCTGCAATCAGATTCCCGACACCAGCCCTGGAGTGGGGTACGTCGCCGAGGACGGCAACGCCGAATTCGTGCGGGTCCGCGCCTACCAGGTGACCGACGCCGACATCGACCACCTCGCCGCCCACTACCCGGTCCCCACCGCAGCGAACACGAGCACTGCGCCACCCGATGCCGACGTGCCGCCACCCACAGCGGCCTGACCCGGGCACCGCCCACCGTCCATATCACCCTGAAGGGAGTCATCATGACCGTGCCGACGCCCGCATTGATGCCGGTCACGACGTTGCTGCCGAGCTGGCCCCCGGCTGGCGGTGACCTGGGCGCCTCGCCGGTGGTGGCGCAGGTGATTGCCAAGGCCGGCTCGCCGTTCTTCGAGTCGTGGTGGACCCGGCTGGGCGGGGTTGGCTACTGCGCCCGACCGGTGCACCTGAGCGGACGTGACAGCGCCGGCAAACGCATCACGGTGATGGGACGGTGCAAGAACCGCCGGGCGGCGGTGTGCCCATCGTGCTCGGACCTCTATGCCGGGGACACCTGGCACCTGGTGGCGGCCGGGATCACCGGGTCACCCACGCTGAGCATGCCCCCCTCCGTCGGCTCGCATCCGATGGTGTTCGCCACCCTGACCGCCCCCAGCTACGGCCCCGTGCACACCGTACGGCGAGGCGCCGTCGGTGGTGCGCGTCGCTGTCACCCGCACACCGTTGGGCAACGCTGCCCACACGGCAAGCCCCGGTGGTGCACCGAGATCCACGACGACACCGAACCGCTGGTCGGGCAGGCGCTGTGCGCGGACTGCTATGACTACCAAGCCCACGTGCTGTTCAGCTGGCACGCCCCCGAGTTGTGGCAGCGGTTCTCCATCGCCCTGCGCCGGCTGCTCGCACGCCACCTGAAGGACCTGGGCGCCGACCCGGCCTCGGTGCGGATCGCGCACGTCAAAGTCGTGGAGATGCAGGCCCGTGGGGTGCCGCATTTTCACACCGTGCTCCGCCTCGACGACGCCACCCACCCGATCAGCGAACCCCCGGTCGCTCCCACCGCACCGGTCACCACCACCGAGTTGGCGGCGCTGATAGTCCGGGCCGCCCGTGTGGTCACATTGTCCGTGCCCGTCGGGGACGGCGAGGATGCCACGGTGGCATTCGGAGAGCAGATCGACGTGCAACCCATCACCACCGGCAATTCCACATCAACGGATCGGGACGAGTCCGGGGCGTGCTCGGCGCGCAAGGTCGCCGGCTACCTCGCGAAGTACGTCACCAAGTCGGTCACCGAGTTCGGGCTCGGCCACCACCGCCTTTCGCCGCTGGCAATCACCACCCTGGCGGTGACCGAGCACGTGCGACGCATCCTGACCGCCATCGCCACGCTCGCCGAGCAATTCGGCCGCGCCGAGATGATCACGCGATTGCATACCCTGGGCTACCGCGGGCACATCACCACCAAGACCCGTCGCTACTCCACCACCATGGGCGCCCTGCGTGCCCGCCGACACGCCTGGCGCGAAAACACCCATGCGGTAGCAGAACCCCCGCAGCCCGAGCCCGATGATGCCGACCTCACCGACGACGACATCAGCGAGGGGAACGAGTCGATCGAATGGACGTTCCTCAGCTGCGGGCACGACACCGAAGGCGAACGGCTATTGGCGATCACCGCCGCCGTCCGGGCTCGTGAGCAACGCTATGCCGCCCGCGAGGACCTGTCTGAGCAGCGGAGCAGGGAGCAGGCATCATGACCGCCCGCTCAGCAACGCCCCACACCCAGTCACCCGACGTCACAGCGTTCACCGCCTGGCTCACCGCATCCTGCGAGCGTCAAGGCGTCCCGGTCACCATCCGTGACCCTGGGGTCATCACCCAAGTCGCCACCCTGCTCGGACACCACTCCCCGGCCGCAGCCACCTGCGGCACCGGATGGAAATCCACGTCCACCCACTGGCCAAAGGAGCGTCTGCACCATGATTCCGTCGGCGATCCGCACAGCCTCCGTGCCGCGTGATGCCGGCGGTCGCTTGCGCCGCAACCGGAACAGGCTGGAGGCAAACACGGAAAGCAGTCGATGCGTGGGTGCCGGCCTATGAGCCCTGCGCGGCGCTACCGATGGGGTAAACGATCGGGTGGCACACCAGAAACACGTGCGGTAGCGCCACGGTCAGTTGAGCGGTTTCGTTGGGTGGAGTGAGCAACACCGTGCGGCTGTCCGGGACGCCGCCGACACAACCGTTACCACCCGCCGGATTGGAAACACCCACCGTCACCAGCACCGTCGAGCCTGGCGGCAGGGTCCGCACCTGAGGTGCCGATCCCCGGCGCTCGGCGTCACCGAGGTCCTTGCCTGCAGCATCGACGAAGCTGACCCCCGGCCAGCCCTGCGCCTGGCAGGTGACGCCACCGTTGTTCCTCAGCACCACAGCAAACTCCTTGCCGAGTTCACCGGGCACGTCGGTGACGCTGCTCGGCTGCAACGAAGCAGTGTGGCAGCGTTGTGGTGTGATCGCCGTCGACGGAACGGTGCTGGGCGTAGCCGATGGGCCGGTCGGACTTAACGGAGGCGCCGAAGTCGAAACAGCAGACGATGGCGCCGAGACCGACGGTGAGGGCGTTTGACTGCTTGCCGGGGGCGTCGATGTTGCCGGCAACGCACTCGTGGGGACGGCCTGTCCCGACCCGGACGACCCGCACGCCGCGAGCAGCGCACTCAAAGCTGCCGCGGCCAGAACACACTGCCCGGCCCGTATCGGGCGCCCCCTCGTCATGATGAGGCCCTCCCGAACTCGATACCTCGCAAACGAACAGTAGTCGCGGGCCCCGATGTCCGCGATCCGGCGCCCGCCGCTGTCCATGTTCGAGCACGAACGGGGCCCGCAAGCTGCCGCAGCCCGGGCGGCGACATCAATTAAGTCGGTGGCAAGTCAGCGCGCAGCGCCGGCGCGGCAGCCCTTGTTCGATGCTATGGCCGCGCTACAGCCGCCATTGGGGTTGCACGCGGTTGATGTCGAGGGTGCGGGCTCCGGGGGTGCCGGGGCCGATGACGGCGTGGTCGAGGACGGCGCGGATGATCGCTTGGCGTCGGTCGATGCCGAGGCCAGCCCACTGCTCACGGACGACCGCACCGTTGCCGGTGAGCCCGTCCAGCGCGCTGGTATCGGTGGCATGCGCCAAGCGCCGTTGGGTGTCGCGGATACGGGCCTCGATGGGGTTACGCGCGGCCATCCACTCCCGCGCCGACACCGCACCCTCGGCGTACAACCCGGCGAGCTCGTCTAGCCGGGACTGATCGGTGGTGAGGGCGTTACCCAGGGCACCGAGCGCGCCGTCGTCGCGGACCTTGCCGGTCAGCGCGTCGGCCAACTCGGCTGAGTCCAGCCGGGTGAGCACGGCGTCGGTGATCAGGTCCTCCACCGGTTCGGCGACCACCGTCAGCTTCCCGCAACCACCGTGATCCGGTCCGGACAGACACACATACCGCAGTCGCCGCTGCCCCGCACTGGTCTGCCGACTGGAGGAGAACAGCGTGTTGCCGCACTTGCCGCACCGCAACATGCCTGACAACAAATGGGTGCGGGGGGCCCGGCGCCCCGAGCTGGCGCGAGCAGCGAAATGCGCCAGGATCTGTTCCCGTTTCTCGACGGTGATGATTGGCTCCCACACCGCATCGCCGATGATCTGCCCGCGGTGCTCCCGCAAACCGGCCAGGCGCGCCGAGCACAGCATCTGCCGCAATGTTGGCGTCTGCCAGTGCTCGGCACCCAGGGTGGTCGGAACCCCGGTGGTGTTCAACCAGGAAGCCAGAGAGCGCAAGGATTCCCCGGCGAGCAGCCGGTCCACCAGTTGGCGGATGATCGCCGCCTCGGCCGCACGGACGGTGATCTTGTCAGCGTCGTACCCGAAGGGACGTGCCGGGCCGTGGGGTAAGCCGTTGGCAGCGTTCTGGTCCATCTTGCGCCGGATACGGGCCGAGCGGCGCCCGGATTCCTTGGCGGCGAACGCGGCGAAGATGCGAGCCATGAACAACCCGTCATCGTTGCCGAGGTCGATGTCGGCGGTCACAGTCGCCACATCGCGCACCCCGGCCTTCTCACACAGCTCGACGAACTCCTCCAACTCGACAGGGCGACGGTGCAACCGGTCGAGGTTGTACACGATCAACCCGTCTCGCGCGCCCGCTTTGAGGTCGGCGATCATCCTGGCGTAGGACGGGCGGGGTTTGCCGGAGTAGGCGGAGATGTCGTTGTCCACATACTCCGCCCCGATCACCCACCCCCGGTCGGTAGCCAGCTTGCGGCAGTCCTCCAACTGCCGTTGCACCCCCAAACCTTGACCGCCCTGATCAGCGGAAATGCGGGCATACACTGCCGCCGAGCGGACCGGTGCATTCGTTGAAGTCATGAGGGTAGTTTAGCGGAATTCGAGCTTGGCTAAATCGGTGGGGCCGCCGTTGATCCAGTGCCGAATGTGGTGGGCTTGGGTCCACGCGGGGGGACGGTGACAGCCGGGGAAGGCGCATCCGTGGTCGCGGGCGATCAACGCCCGCCGTTGGTGCGCGGAAACGAGGCGTTGGCTGCGACCCAGCTTCAGCGGCACCCCCTCGCCGTCGATGAGGATGGCGGTGAGTGCGCAGTCACACGCGATGCGTCGGGCGCTGGCCGCGGAGATCGGTCCGATCCAGGGCATCCATCCCGGTGCCACCGGGTCAGCACCGAACATGGCGCGGTAGGCGCCGCGGTCAGCGTCGGGGCGGGGGGCGCTGGGGCGGGGGGCGGTGTCTGCGGTGGGTGCTTCGTCGGGGGTGGTGTCATTCTCGTTGTCCTCACCGGTGGCGGCGAGGTCTTCGTCGCGGATGAGTAGCGACAGGTGGGGGCGTTCGTAGCCTTCGACGGGGCTGTGACCACTGTTGAGGTAGCGGCGC